>Ga0265797_10005059_pt1 | contig 19572 bp, 13 predicted proteins | sample P2T30metagenome_FD_192433 | JGI IMG/M metagenome (GOLD analysis project Ga0265797, IMG submission 192433) | Plant litter microbial communities from East Loma Ridge, Irvine, California - P2 T30 | ecosystem: Environmental > Terrestrial > Plant litter > Unclassified | place: USA: California... | reverse complement strand
TTGTCACCCACGAAAACCTGTCCTGCAAAGGGTCCAAAATCTCCTTTAGTATTGTCCATGATCAGTTCAGAAGTAGAAACTCCGTGTACACCGTAGGGTAACCAAACTGCAGGAAGTCTTACCGCGTCATATTTTTCTTTAAGCTGATACAGAAATTCAGGTTTTTCATCAACGATGTTTTCCGGCTTGATGGCGCGGTCCTGTGCATTTCTTTTCTGGCGGTTATCACGTTCAGCAAAGAATTGTTTCTCCGTCAGTTTTACAGGAGAGTTTGGCAGGCTCGACCATTTCAATCCAGCCGGGTGGCCCATGAAATCGCCTTTTTTAACCTGAAAAATACCACCTGTTCCCATCCAGTCACCCTGGTTGTCGGTATAGAAAAGTTCGCCGTTCAGCATGCTGATACCGGCAGGGGAGCGAACTCCGGTTGCATATGGTTCGTATTTGCCATCGTTAGTGATGTGAAATATCCATCCACGGCCAGGTACACGGCTTTCGCCTCTCCACCATTCTTCATCTCCAAAAGCTACGTTTCCGCTTACGAAGAAACTTCCATCCGGAGCCAGTTTCGGGCCAAAAGAATATTCATGATAATGTCCCGATAATGGCCAGGCGTAAACTGTTTCATAAACATCCGCTTTTCCATCACCGTTTTTATCTACCAGCTTGGTTAGCTCGCCGCGCTGTGCACAATAAAGCGCGCCTTCTTTGTAGGCTAGCCCCAGGATTTCGTGAAGACCTGTTGCAAACTTTCTGAAAAATGGCGCACGGCTGGTTGGGTTGTCGACGATCCAGACTTCACCGCGGCGTGTAGAAATAGCCAGCGAACCATTAGGCATCGTGGTCAATCCGCCTACTTCCAGAATGATTCCTTCCGGGATAGACGGCGTTACAATTTTATAAAAATCCTCTTCTTTCGGAGACTCCTGTGCACGAACGGCGGTCAGAGTGGTCAGGAGGATGAGTGCTATATGAGCAATTTTTTTCATGTTTTTTATTGGCTATCGGCTTTCAGCAACTGCCTTGATATGTGCAATGCCGGAAGCGTTTTTAAGTGGTTAAATCAGAATAGGATTGAATATTTTACTTCGCCATTGCTTACCGGGATCAGTAATTCCTGCTGTCCGTTTGCGCTTCTGATCTCAGGTTTTGCATTTTTGTCAGCCAGCTGTATGTAGTAGGATTTTCCGTTAACTGAATACAGTCCATCAGACACTTTTTCAATGGATGTGCCGTCAGCTACTCTTGCAACCAGCCCTTTTGCAGGGTTGCTTACTTTGATGATACGTTCGAAATATTGGTTATTTACCACGGAAATGTAATCTGTAACCGGAGATCCGAAAGCCAGATACTGGAAAGTAGGTACATCCGATTCATCCAGTACATAACCTTTTGGGCGGTAGCCGCTACCGGTCGTGTCCGTTACCCATTTCGATTGTCCGTTGATTTTACCCAAAACCATATCATCGCCCAGTAAAGTTACACTGCCACGAGGTCTTGAAGAACCATCTCCGCGGTTGTGCCACATAGGCGTTGCATCCAGGAATTCACCCCGCCAAACCTGCAAAACAGATCCTTTGTCCAGGTCATAGGTATAATGCAGGTTCGCAGGACTCCCCACCGAAACAGCATGAACCACCCGTGTTCTTTTTGTATCGCCATCTTTTCTGAAATCCATAAAACTGCGGATAACTGTGTTGGTTTCGGCAGCGATCAGGATTGGGTCCGTTGCGTTGCCGCCCGTTGCCGAGCTTAACGTATTGTAGGCTGTTTCTCTGAAACCAGGTCCGGAAACCCAAAGACCCAGTGCAGGTTTTAACCAACCCTCTCTTTTGTTGTTGAATATTTCAATTGTGTGATCTCCACCTTTCAAATCAACTGTCGCAAAACGGTTGTCGGCGTTTCCTTTATATTCCAGGGGAATTACATCCTTGCCGTCAATTTTCAAATAGGCATAGCCTGCTGCCTGCAAACGGAACTTGTATGCACCGGCATTAGGAACATTGTATTTTCCGCTGTAGACCAGAGAATAGTTATTATTCTCACCCAATACCTCCCAGGTCAATGCCGGGATTGATCCGGATTGTGCCACTTTTTGTTTTGACAAATCTTCTTTTTCAGTCAAACCGCCATAATAAAGCTTATAGGTAAGGTCTGACAACGTTCCCGGTCTTTTATCAAAATTATTGACTTTAATATTTTTGATAGCCAGAGAACCATGATCACCCTGGAAACGAAGCGGCCCCATGGCTACATCTTCGGCAGTCAATGAACCTCTTGTCGGTCCGCTTACTTCCACATTTTCATGAATAGTTACACCATTCAGGACAACGGATAAAAAAACTGCGTTTGAAATCTTTTTGCCGTTCGCATCAAAGCGGGGAGCCTGGTAAGAAATTTTGATATTTTGCCAAAGACCCGGTGCTTTTGCTACATTGAATCGTGGCGCATATCCTTCATAACCTTTTTCGCCTTCCGGTTTGGCGTCCTTCCAGCGTTCGTAAATTCCACCGCAGTCGCTGTATTGCGCTGTTTTTTTACCCCAGCTGTCGAAAAGCTGCACTTCGTAATTTCCCTGTAAATAGATACCTGAATTGGATCCTTTTGCCAGCATAAAATCAAGCTCAATATCCAGGTCGCCATGTTTAAGATTAGAAATCAGCTCAAACTGATTGCCATATTTTCCTTTCTGATGAACACATGCCAAAACACCTTTTCCCGGTGTGGTTGTCAGCACGTTTTCTTTAAAAATATCCACCTTCGCATCACCGACAATTTTCCAGTTATCGGATTTGGTAGTAAATGCACTGAGGTCGTTAAGAGGAATAGCCTGCTGGGCATAGACTGATGGTGTTGCAAGCACGGTCAGTCCCAGCATTAGGAAAGATAATAAATGTTTGTTTGGTTTAAACATACAGCAGATAAGCTTATTGGTTATAATTAAAAGCGGAACAAATTACGATATAAGAAATTGCAAAATCACATTTCAACATGCCATAATAATATTATTATTATAAGATGTAGTTTTTAAAGATACTCAAACGTGAATTTTGTTGAAAGTAATAAATCCAACGACGGAATATTTCGGAACCGTCGCTGGATTATTAAGAAAGGTTAAATTGTCAGGAATGAAATTCTGCTAATTGTATCCATCGTTTTGTTTTAGATTCGTATTAAGCGTAATCTGTCTGCGAGGAATAGGAAAAAGTTTTTTGAACGGTTCTGTCGGCCTGTGATCCCACCAGCTTGCAGTCGTAAATTTATCGAACCGGATTAAGTCATCACGGCGGAACCCTTCGAATATAAACTCGCGGCCACGTTCTGCAAGGAACTCATCCATGGTTAGCGTTGCGGTTGTATATTTTTCGGTCGTCCATGCATCTGCTGCAAAAGCACGCTGCTTTACCTGGTTGACAATATCCACTGCTTCCTGCGTTGCCACTTTGCCATTTTTGCGCATGATGGCTTCTGCTTTTGCAAACATTACCCATGACAAACGGTATATAGACCAGTCGGATCCGTTGTAATTTGGATCCTCCAGAGCGCCTAGTTTGTATTTATTAAAGCGAACACCACTGTTTTCTTCACCCTGCGTCATATCAGATGGAAGTGCTGAAGGGTTTTGTCCGGGCTGCAGTGTTTTATTTTTGCGAATATTATCAACAAACACCAAAGGTTCGTTATTATATTCGTTTCCGCCGGTAGCCAGTACCGGTTTGGTTGGATCTGCATACTGATATTGTGTACCTTCCAGTATCCATTCTTTTTTACGTTTATCCGTGGTTTTGAATGTGTTGTAAACACCTGGTATCACTACTACACCGTCGTTTCCGTTACGCGCACCTCCATAAATAAAGCGTTGCTGAAAATGGAAAAAGTCACCTGGCCACTGAGGCTGGAAGGTAGCCTTCTTAAATTCGTAGGCCAGTTGGAATAGGATTTCCTTCGACTGAAAATTTGCCGGCTTATAAGTATCCGTCAGGTTTACATCCAGTGCAGGTGTACCATTTAATCCTCCTGCTTCTCCGTTGATCAGCTTGTTTGCTGCTGCGATGCAATCATCCCAGCGTGGCGTACCTGTCCAGGCTTCTGCATTCAGATACAATTCCACAAGCATGGCATATCCCCCGGCCTGGGTCATACGTCCAATCATTGCCTGTGAAAGCTTTGGAGCCGCTCCGATATTATCCAGAATTTCTTTTTCAATAAACTTAAAAACTTCTGCCTGAGGCTGTGTAGGAGGGCTAACCGGATCTCCCACTTTGGTAACAGTTGGAATGTTACCAAATAAGCTCATGATTTTAAGATAGTGAAACGCACGCAAAAGTTTCAGCTCGGATACATAAGCTGCTTTTTCTGCCTCTGTAATTCCCATTGAAGCGGGGGTACGGCTTTCAAGCGCTTCGATAGGGTCGGTACATAGCCCAAGCCCCCACCACATTAATCTCCATGCTCCCCACACAGCATCTTCGTCGGCTGTCCAGGTATGGTAATGAAGCCGGATCCACTTTCCGCCATCCTGTCCGTGACGGCCCTTTACAGGCCAGGCCAGCTGATCTGCAGACAGTTCGTTTAACCGCCACCAGCCATCCTGTCCGGGAGTAGCCCATGCATTGGCATGGGTATAGGGACGCAGAACGGCAGAAAGAACTTCGTTTTTATTGTTGTAGAAATTTTCTGTTACCAGCTGGTCGTAAATATTTTCGTCCAGATCCGTACAGGCAGTTGTTGCGAACAATGGCAGTGCCAGTGCAGCTATTTTAAAGGCTTTTTTGAAATTTATCATTTTTGTTAACATTAAAAACCAAAACTAAGACCTACCAGAAATGAGCGGGTATTTGGATATGCGCTGCGGCCATCGATACCCAGGCGACGCTGACCGTCGTCCTCTCTTCCAAGACCAGTGTCATTTACGAAGTCCGGGTCATTACCGGTGTACTTGGTGAATGTGGCCAGGTTAGAACCGGTTGCATAAACGCGAAGCGAGCGGATTACATCGCTTTTGAGCCTGAAATTGTAGCTTAGCGTAATTTCATCCAGTTTCAGGAAACTTCCTGATTCAAGATAATAATCTGAATACTGATAGGTATCATTAAGCTTTGCATGCTTTCCAAAGGCACTGTTCAGCAGATTGTTTGGAATAGAAACCTTGTTGCCATAAGACAGATCCATGGTGTTGAGGATGTCATAGTCGAAACGGCCTCTTACGAACACACGAAGGCTCAGATTTTTATATCTGAAATTGTTGGTCAGAGATGCATTGTATTTCGGAATAGCATTTCCGATCACAGAAAGGTCAGACACATTCGGATCGGCGGAATTGTTGATCTGGTCGAACCGCACCTTTTCATTATTCCGGTTATAAAACAGCCATTTTCCATCTTCAGTAAATCCTGCGAAACGCTTTCCGTAGAAGTTTCCCAGTTCACCTCCCTGCTCAATACGGATGGCGTCACCAAGCGCACCGTAGCCGCCAATGCCACTTGTTGAAATAGCCTCAACCTTAAAAACGTCATTGGAAAGGTCGTCAGCTATATTTTTAACATAACTTGCGGTTGCATCAATATCCCAGCTGAAGTCTTTACCCTTTACCGGCACTGCGCTCAAAGTAAGTTCAACACCTCTGTTGGAAATAGAACCAACGTTTGTATAAATGGTTTCACGTACAAATGGCGGAAGCTGTGAGGTATAGTTGTATAGCAAATCACTGGTTACACGCTTAAACACATCCAATGACCCGCTTATTCTGCTGTTAAGCACCGCAAAATCTGCACCGATGTTATATTCCTTTTTGCGTTCCCATTTCAGGTTCGGATTCGGGTTCCGGTTAGGGCCGTAAGTTTGTCTCCATTCTCCATCCGGATTGATATACACACCACCTGTTCCCAAAGTAACCAGTGAAGAATAGTTGGCAATATCCTGGTTACCTGTAACACCAAATCCCGCTCTTAGCTTAAGATTGTTTACAAAACCAACACCTTCCATAAAACTTTCTTTGCTCAGGTTCCAGCCAATGGATGCAGCAGGGAAATTCCCCCACTTATTGTTCACTCCGAAACGGGATGAACCTTCATGGCGCAGGATAACAGAAAACAAATATTTATCCATGAAAGAGTAGTTTGCCCTTCCGAAGAAAGCGATCAGTGTGTTATCCCCTTTTCCGCTTCCCATGGTTGCTTTCCCTACAACAAGCTGATTTCCTGCTCCAAGGTTATTTTCTTCAAAAATATCGTTTACGAAACCATAGTTTGCAGCTGTAAAGTTTTCTGAAACAGCATATTGATAACTATAACCACCCACAGCATTGATGGTATGATTTGTACCAAATGTTTTATCAAATGAGATGGTTGGCTCAAGGGTATAGTTATTACTCAGGAAAGTATATCTCGAAGCATAACCGCCATTTGGATATACATCATTTTCCTTTGAAAATTCAGAAGCAAGTGTACGATACGCGCCGTCGATATAGCTGTTGCGCTGCACTGCCCCGAAAACAGAAGCCTGCAGACCCGGAAGGATTTCAAGGCTAAATTTCGCATCTGCTGATGTTGTCTGCTGCTGGCGACGGTTCGTTTCCTGCTCCAGACGGGCTACTTCATTGGTACTGGTTTGCTCGAAATAGTAAGAGCCGTCAGGATTATAGAAAGAGAGTGTCGGATTTCTGATCAGCGATCCTTCCCAACCTCCGCCTCCCAAAAGGTTGGCCCTGTTGAAGTTGGTTGCCAGGTTCAGTTGTGCTGTCAGTTTATCTTTCAAACCGGTTTGTACAACACTTATACGACCACCGTACTGCTTGCGGCCATTTTCTTTGGCAATACCTTGCAGATCCTGATAGTACAAACTTGCACGATAAGTTGTGCTTTTTCCTCCGCCGGACAAAGCAAGGTTATGGTTTTGTGTAAGGTTTCCGTGGTTGATCAAAGCATCATATGCATCCGTAGTGTTGCCATAATCGGCACTGGCCGGAATAATTCCTTCGGCAATTCTGGCACGGAATTGCTCTGCATTCATGAAATCAGGACGGTTACGAACAAATTCCTTTCTGAAATATGTGTTATAATCAAACTTTGCATTTCCTGCCTGACCCTTTTTAGTAGTCACCAAAATGACCCCGCCATTTGCGCGGGTACCATAAATAGCTGCTGCGGATCCGTCCTTCAAAACACTGATTGATTCAACATCGTCCTGCTGAAGAAGATCCAGGTTTCCGCCTGGTATACCGTCTATCACGACAAGAGGAGATAAGCCTCCGGTAAGTGAAGTCACACCCCGTAGCTGCAGGGCAACGCCGGAATTAGGATTGGATCCGCTTCTGTTGATGCTCAGACCGGCCACTTTTCCCTGTATCAGGTCCATTGCATTCCGGGCTCCGGATGCATTGAAATCGGCTGATGTAATATTGGAGATTGCGGAAGTTGTTCTTTCTCTTGTTTGCGTTCCGTAACCTACTACCACTACTTCTTTAAGTAAGGCAGCATCTTCCAGAAGATTTACATCAATTACAGATCTGCTACCTACAACAACTTCCTGTGTAATACTGCCCACGAAGGAAAACACCAGTACGTCCTGTGGGCTGCTCACCGTAATCGAATAATTTCCGTCTACATCTGTGGTAACACCTTTGGATGTTCCCTTTATAATTACAGAAACACCTGGCAGGCTCGACTGATCTTTGGCGCTGAGAACTTTACCTTTAATTTGAATGTCTTCTGCCGAAACATTTTTGATACGCGTAGCTATAAATTCGTTTCCGTTCGCTGCCCGTGATATAGCAGGGGAAAACTGAAGGGAAAGTGCGAGAGCGCCCAGGCATAACATCCTGAATTGCCCGCCTCGCGGTTTAAAATACTTTAAAAGTACTTTTCGTTTCATGAATTAAGTTTGGTTAAGATAAAAATAGTTAGCTAAAACGTTTTAGTAATTGTTTAAAAGGTCATGGTTTTTGTATGCATAAAATAATAGGGGGAATTTATTTGTAGAAATTGAAATGCTGTATATTATCTTTATTCGACATCATGCTAAAACGATTTAGCAACTCTTAATTTTGTTATTCATTTATTTAAATGATATTAAATAAAGAAATGGTTCAAAAAAATTGGTGTGATTTGTTTCGACGCATGCAGGAGCGATTTTGCACGGATTTAAAACGAGTGCTAATATATAGGCAATCTCCCGATGTTACAAATTATGTACTTAAAATACATATTATTCAGCTATAATTTTCCTGGCAGATGACTGTCTGACAAGAAGTTGTGCAGGTAAAACAATTTCATGAACAAGTTTATCTTTTTCTTCAAGTGCATCGAGCATCAGTTTGATCACATGCTTTGATATATCGTGAATGGGTTGAGCCACAACTGTAATAGACGGAGTATAAAATTTAAAAAGATCGTGATCATCAAATGAGATCACAGCTATGTCATTCGGAATTTGAAGATTTAGGTACTTAATGGACTGTAACCCCCACACACCGATGTAGTTGGTTGAGAAAAAAACGGCATCAATATCTGAATTATTGTGTAAAAAGGAAATGATTTCATTGATATTTTCCTGATCAGCGGCATGGAAATCAACTTTTTTTACATACTTTTTCAATTCATATCTCTCAACTGCATTTTCATAACCAGCCAGCCGGTCTGTCATCTGTGTCTGATCCGAGTCAATGGTTATGAAAGCAATGTTTTTATAACCGTTTTGAATTAAGTGCAATATCGCTTCATTCGTGCTGTTGAAGTTATCAATGACCACATGGTTGCAATCAAGTTTGGGTAAGTTTCTGTCGATCAAAACAACGGGAATTCCATCATCTAATAAAGACTGAACATCATCCTCAATTCCCTCAGGTGGCGTGATGATGTACCCGTCAATGGAGCGATCCCGGAATAAGTGTATGAGTTCTGTGGCTTTGTTCGTCCTGTTTTCTGTACTGCAGTAAATAATCCTGTATCCTTTGTTGTGGGCCTCTTCTTCAATCAGGCGTGCAACCTGTGCGAACAAAAGATTATTTGAAATGTCTTCCACCATCAGGCAGATGATCTTGGATTTTCCGGTCCGTAATCCCTGCGCCATCATGTTCGGCGTGAAATTCACGTCTTTAACAAATTTCAAAACCTTTTCCGTAAGCGCTTCACTAATTCTTTTTTCTTTCGCTTTACCGTTCAGAATAAAGGAAACCGTTGTAATGGAAATCCCCAGCTCTTTACCAATATCCCGGATAGAGACTTTTTTGGTTATTTTACTGGAGGACATTGTCAGGACTTTGGGTAATTGGTATTAAATGTCTCATTATCAGTTAATTTGGGGAAATAGGTTATCACAAACACTAATTTTTTAAAGTAACAAAGCAATATATGCATCCTTTCTTATACTTGAAGCACTAATTTCTGGGGTTGCTCGTTTTTTTAGGCATTGAAATCTTGTTCTGTATAAATGATATGCACTCTTTTAGGAGCAAAATATTGCTAAGAAGAATTGCAGGATCAGCAGGTGCCCAATTTATATTTTTACAATTTATTATAAAAATACTATTCAAGACGTGTACATTTGGAGTCTTAGTAATATCATTAAATCAGAAATTTATAAAAACTCGTTATTCCTAAAATAAAAATTGATTGATAGTTTATGAAAAAAATTACATTGCTCGTAGCGGGTATCCTGGCAGCTTCTGCATCTTTTGCCCAGCTACAACCTGCTAAGCAAACACCTGAATCAAGCGAATTGTGGAACCCGGTTCCGCGTGTGGTGACACCTGGCAAGCCCAATCCGGCAGTTTCCGGTTTTACAGCACCTTCTGATGCCATTGTTTTATTCGATGGAAAGAATCTTGATAACTGGGTTTCGGCAAAAGCGGGCAGCCCGGCGGCACCCTGGACCGTTGCTGATGGCGCCATGACGGTTGCCCCGAGGTCCGGTGATATACAAACCAAGCAGTCATTTGGTGACTACCAGCTGCATATCGAATGGCGTACCCCGGCAAAAGTGGAAGGCAACAGCCAGGGACGTGGTAACAGCGGTATTTTTATGCAGGGAATTTATGAACTTCAGGTTTTGGATAGCTACAACAACCCGACTTATTCCAACGGACAGGCTGGTTCTATCTATAAGCAAACCATGCCGCTTGTCAATGCGACAGTTGGACCTGGCGAATGGCAGGTTTATGATGTGGTGTATACCGCACCGCATTTCAACAAAGACGGACAAATGGTGATCCCTCCATACATTACAGTGATTCACAATGGTGTTCTGGTTCAGAACCATACGGCCATTCAGGGAACAACTCCTTATGTAGGCCGTCCAACGATCGAACCGCACGGACGTGGCCCGATCAAATTACAGGACCATAATAATACAACCAGTTTCAGGAATATCTGGATCAGGGAGTTATAGTGAAATGGTTTTGGTAAAATGTGAGATGAGGTAATTTCTTAGATTAAAATTTATCCGTTTGCTTTTGCCTTAACTGTTAAGGAATAAAATTTGTTAAAAGACTTAAATGATGCCAGCCATCGTTTAAGTCTTTTTTTATTTTAAATTAAAGACATTCGAATCAGACTATAAACATTTTTTCAAATGCAGGAAATAGAGCCATACTACAACTGGGAAAAGCATTATGTGGCCAGCCGCGACGAGCGGTCGCCTTTTTTCGGACGAACTTATAATCTGGATTATTACGAAAATGCGATCTATGGTTATTACATACATCCGCTCTGGGACGAAATAGGGTCTGAGACGCTTTATGTGAAGATTCTCTTTGCGGATTATGATAAAAAATATGTCATCATTGAGATGTTTGGTGAATGGAATGACACCCTGCACAACGACATTATGTTTTTCAAACGGCAGGTAATTGATCCGCTGATAGAGCAGGGAATCAACCAGTTTATCCTCATGGGTGAAAATGTGCTCGATTTCCACGGAGCAGAGGACGACTACTATGCTGAATGGTTTGACGACGTGGAAGATGGCTGGATCGCTGCTGTCAATTTCCGGGAACATGTGGAGGAACAATGGAAAAAATTCCGCCTCGATTACTATATTAATTTCGGAGGAACATTGCAGCTCAATAACTGGCGGACTTTACAGCCGGATCCTTTTTATGAATTTGTTAAAAAATTGATGATAAGAAGGTTAACATAAAACAAAAGGTGTATTAATTGTTTGCAACGATGGAAACTCCTTTGTAGCTTTCGCTTCCATCCTGTTTAATCCTCACCACCTAAACATTGTTCACAATGGCAGAAAATGACGAACCAATACCAAATGGTGCAAAAGCATCACTGGATAAAAAAGCCGACGAACTGGAACTTACAGCATCGGAAGTAAAAGATGATGTATCCGAAAAGGCTGTTGAAGTAAAAGATGAAGCAGTGTACACCGCGGAAACCGGAATTGCATCTGCTGAAATAGGGGCAGAGGAAAAGATTGAGGATGTAAAAGAGGGTGCTGACGATGTAAAGGCTGAGGTAATGGAAAAAGCAGAGAATGTCAAAGAATATGCAGCGGAGAAAACGGATCAGGCTCAGGAATCTTTTACGGATATAAAAGCAGATACCGCTGAAAAGGTGGAAGAGCTGAAAATTACTGTGGATGACAAAACCGAAGAAGCGAAAGAAGTTGTGCAAAATATCAGGGCAGAAGCTGCTGAGAAAGTACACGAAACAGAAATCGTTGCTGAGGAACTGAAAGAGCAGGCGGAAGAAAAAGTTATCGAGGTAACCGAAACGGTAGAAGCCAAAGCTGAAAAAGCAAAAACAGGTTTTGCTGAAAGAACAGAACAGCTTCAGAATGAAGTAGAGCTTAATATTGCAGCAGGAAAAGTAAAAGTGCAGGAAATTGCAGATGACTTGTCTGATAAAGCAGAGGACTTAAAAGCTGCGGCTTCGGAAAAATTTGATGTGGCCCGCGTAAAAGCCCAGGAGTATACAGCAGAAGCATCGGAAAAATTTGCAGAACTGAAAGAAGATGCAGCAGAAGCCTATGAAGATGCAAAGGAAATCGCTTCGGAAAGGCTGGCGGAAGCGCAGGTAAAGGCAGCTGAATTGAAAGCAAAAGCCGAAGTACAATTCGAAGAACTAAAAGAAGAGGCTTCGGAAAAATATGAAGAAACGAAAATAAAAGCAAAAGGATTCTGGGCCAGATTGTTTGGTTAAGAGATGTCCGCTGACATGATAACGCCTGTCTGAATTATTTCGGACAGGCGTTATTTGTTTTTGCGCCTGTCTGATTTTTGTGATATCAAAAAAGAAGCGGATAACTTTTATGATGCTGTTCACCTGAAAAAAAGAAAAAATGCCGGCTCGGCCTGATATCTGCTAATTTTTGCCATTTTGCAGCCTATGTAGTGATTTAAAACAAAACCGAATGAAAATATCCATTATCTATCTTTTTCTAACCTTTTTACGGATTGGAGCTACATCCTGGGGCGGATTTATGAGCCTTGTTTCCATGCTCCAGAAAAAAGTGTCAGAGAAGGACGGGAAGATTAAAAACGAAACCATCCTGGAAGGAATTTCCCTGGCATCTGTTCTTCCCGGATCGATGGAGGTAAATATGGTATCTTTTATAGGTTATAAACTCGGAGGCATTAAAGGAGCCTTAGTCAGTATAGTTGCTGTATTGCTTCCTTCTTTTATATTCATGCTGGTGCTTTCGCACTTTTATATAAAGTTTGAAAATGTTCCCGCCATGAATCATTTTTTTGCAGGTGCACTTCCGGCTGTTGCGGCTGTGATCATCAGTGCAGCGGTGAGTTTGGGGGAGAAAAATATCAAAGACTGGCCACAGGGAATAATTGCCATTGCTGCCGCGGCTGTTGTTGCTTTTTCCCAATCCTACCTGACCACCCTTGCCGTCTTGGTTGTGAGTGGCCTAATCGGTTATTTTTATTATCACCAGCAGAAATCAGCGAAAACAATTAAGAAAGAAAAAAAGGAAGTACAGGTATTAGAAAAAGCAGGAAAGGGTATTACGTATTCGATCATCCTGATCACAGCAGTCGGTGCAATTGTCTTTTTTTACAACGGACAAAATGTTCTGCTAAACCTGCACAGACAAATATTTCTGACTTTTTCCACCATGAGTCTCACACAGTTTGGCGGTGGGTATGTGATTATTCCAACAATCCAGAAAATCATCGTGAACGGCATGAAATGGATAAACAACAGAGAATTTGCAGATGCCATTACCATGACGCATATTACGCCCGGCTCTGTTTTCCTCAGCTCTGCTTTTATCGGTTATAAGCTTTCCGGATTCTGGGGAGTGTTAAATGCAACGATATCAATCTTTCTTCCCCCTGCTATTCTGACGATTATTTGTACCCGTTTTTTTAATCAGATCAGTAAATTTACTGCGTTGGCGGCAATATTTAAAGGCCTGCAGCCAGCCATCATCGGAATAATTGTTTCAGCTGCTTATACCATGATGGCAAGCAACGGTTTTACAATTTTTACAATGGTTGTTTTTATCAGTGCCCAACTACTGTTGATGCGTTTTAAAATTGAGCCTGTTTACTTCATACTGGTTGCCGGCGCTGCTGGGCTGTTGATTTTGTAAAATGGTACATATTGATATAAATGAACTCCTCTCTGTTGCAAAAGAAGCTGGAGCAGTTATTCTTAACATTTACAACGATCCTGAAAAATCGGATGCTGTAACCTTTAAGCCGGATGAATCGCCGCTGACACTTGCGGATGAAGCGTCCAATGAAGTAATCACAAAGCGCTTAAAATCTCTTTGGCCGGACATACCGCTTTTGTCGGAAGAAGGAAGAAATATTCCTTTTGAAGAACGCCGGAACTGGGTGTATTTCTGGTGTGTGGATCCGCTGGACGGAACAAAGGAATTTGTAAAAAGAAATGGCGAATTTACCGTTAATATTGCGCTTATCCATAAGAACGAACCGATTCTGGGTGTAATTTACGTGCCGGTAACGGGCATTATGTATTATGCAAGCGAGGCAGACGGCGCATGGAAAGTTGATGCGGATGGTATCAGGACACCGTTAAAAACCAATAAAAAATCAGGTGACTGGACAGCCCTGGGAAGCCGCACCCATAGTTCTCCTGAAGAATCAGAAATGCTAGCCGGATATCCGGTAGCAGAAAGTATACCGGTAGGAAGTTCAATCAAATTTTGCCTGCTGGCAGAAGGTCTGGCGCAGATTTACTTTCGTCATGGGCCAACAATGGAGTGGGATACCGCCGCCGGGCAGGCCATTTTAACATATAGCGGAGGAACACTTACCAAGCCAAATGGTGAACCGTTTTTATATAATAAAGAATCCCTTTTAAACGGGAGCTTTCTTTGTTTAGGTTGATTCATTTAAACGCAGAGTTAGATGCAGTGTTTCGCGGTTTTTAATTTATTCAGCGTTTAAACTCTGTGTACTCTGCGGTTAGATTAGTATTCGCTGTAACCGTTACAGAAAACGTATATTATTAAATTTCAGCCTAATGGCATAATTTTATTAGTTTAGTGAATATAATTTTAAACTTCACTAACGATAATCCACCGATAAATGCCACAAGCACCATTTTCACTCCCATATAAACATCCTATTACTCCGGATAAGAATTACAAAAAATCTGTTGCCTATTTTTCTATGGAATTTGCCGTTGACCAGGCGCTGAAAATCTATTCAGGCGGTCTTGGTTTTTTGGCCGGTTCACACATGCGCAGCGTTTATGCACTTAAGCAAAATCTGATCGGAATCGGGATGCTTTGGAAAAACGGATATTATGATCAGGGACGTAAGGCTGATGGAAGTATGCAGCCTGAGTTTCGTGAAAAGATCTATCATTATTTGCAGGACACAGGTATTCGTTACCAGATACCGATCCTGGGAAAACAGGTTTGGGTAGCTGCCTATTATCTTCCGCCGGATACTTTTCAATCGGCGCCGTTGTTCCTGCTTACCACGGATACGGATGGAAATGACGTGAGCACAAGGGCAATCAGCTATTCACTTTATGATGCCGATGTAACGATGAAAGTAGCACAATGTATGGTGCTGGGCATTGGCGGTGCACGTCTCCTGGAAGAACTTAAATATGAACCTCAGGTTTATCATTTTAATGAGGCACATGCTGTTTCTGCTGTTTTCCACCTTTATAACAAACTCGGAAAAGTAGCAGATGTTAAGAAACAGGTCGTGTTCACTACGCATACACCGGAGGAAGCAGGGAATGAAAAACATAACATACAATTTCTGGATGGACTTGGTTTTTTCTCAGGATTGCCACTGGATGTTGTCAGAAAAATAAGTGGTAATTCCGGGGATATTTTCAACCATTCACTGGCGGCACTTACACTGAGCAGGAAGGCAAACGGCGTATCCAAACTACATGGAGAAGTATCCAGGAACATGTGGAAAATGTATCCGAAAATTGCTCCGATCGACCATATTACCAACGCGCAGAACAATACGTACTGGGTAGATAAAACGCTGGAAACGGCCCGCCTTGCAAAAGATACGGATGCGATTTCTGCACGGAAAAAGGAGTTAAAAGAGATTTTGTTTAAAACAGTTGCCGATCAATGCGGAAAATTGTTTGATCCGAATGTATTAACCATTGTATGGGCGCGCAGGTTTGCAGCTTATAAAAGACCTGACATGCTGGTATGGGACACAGAACGGCTGAAAAAAATACTAAGCAACACCGATCAGCCGGTACAGGTTATCTGGGCAGGAAAACCCTATCCAAAAGATGAAGGAGCGGTTAATACTTTTAATCACCTCTTCTATATGAGCCATCATTACAACAATATGGCCGTGCTGACCGGTTATGAACTGGCACTTTCGAAACTCCTGAAAGATGGTTCGGATGTCTGGCTGAATACACCGGTTGTAACACGCGAAGCATCCGGGACGAGTGGTATGACAGCCGCCATGAACGCTTCCTTAAATCTTTCTACCTATGATGGCTGGATCTGTGAATTTGCAAAAGATGGTGAAAATTCATTTATCCTTCCGGTTGCAGAAGGAAATGATATCAACAAAATCGATTGCGATAATTTGCTGGATAAACTTGAAAACGAAGTAATTCCGACTTACTACGCCAATCACAAAAAATGGCAGGAAATGGTACTGAACAGTATGAATGATGTCAGTGAAGAATTCAATTCCGACCGGATGGCAAGAGAGTATTATGAGAAATTGTATTAAGGTACCTCGGCAGTCGGCAATTGGTTTTCGATAGCCGATAGCCAACGGCTCGCATTAAACTTTTGTTTGCTCAGCTAATAAAGCAATTCCTTCCCGGAATGTATGCGGTTCATAGCCAAGTACATTCCGGGATTTTGTTAAGTCAAAACCGGTACGCGGCGGGCGGCGTGCAGGCTGTGTAAAAGAAGAAGCGTCGGTAGGTGAAATGAATGATTTATCCAGGTTGAAATAATCGGCAGTCATGATGGCCATTTCATAGGGCGTTAAAAAATCATTTCCGGAAATATGGAAAATGCCTGCTGCTTCTTTACTTGCAATGAGAAAACATCCCCTGGCTAGATCCTCCGCCAATGTAGGTGTACGAAACTGATCCGTAACCACTTTGATTGCTTTACCTTCTTCCAGCGATTTTTTTACCCAAAGAATAATATTACTCCGGCTCATATCATGCGCAATACCATAGACTAAAACAGTTCTTGCTATGGCCCAGCGAATGTCCGAACTTTCCACCAGCTTTTCGGCTGCATATTTACTCCATCCGTAAAAACTTATTGGATTAGGGACATCATCTTCTTTATAGGGGCCTGATGTCCCGTCAAATATGAAATCAGTAGAAAGATGTTCCAGGAAAACATTGTGTTTCCGGCAGGTCAGAATCAGGTTTTCTACTGCGGTAACATTCAGTTTCCAGCATTGGTCTTTTTCCATTTCACACTGATCCACATTTGTCATGGCAGCAGTATGAATAATAACGTCCGGTTTTGTAAGACCAACGACGCTGTCTATTTGAAAGGGATCGGTAACATCCATTTCATGATATTCATAACTTTCTGTAAACGGAAGCCGGTTTTTGCCGGATGCAGTCGCAATGGTAAAAATATCACGCTGGCTTGCAAGCAGTTCGACCAGTTTCTGGCCCAAAAGGCCATTTGAACCGGTAATCAGGATTCGTTTCTTAGTCAATGTCTTCTGATTATTTACGGGAAGAAATGCCTGTTTCGTAGTTCCAGCCGTATTTTTTCATGATTTTTTTCTTCTTTACTTTTTTGACCGAAACCTTCATCACAATGTTTTTTTCGGGACGGTCACGGTCGTCGCGCGGGTAAGAAGTAATTTTATCAATCACATCGATACCATCAATTACCTGACCAAAAACGCTGTATGAACCATCCAGGTGAGGCGTTCCGCCAACGGTTTCATAAACCGTTTTTTGTTCTTCTGTAATCTTTCGTGCAGCTCTTGCAGCCTGTTTTGCCAGGTCAGCTTTGCTCCACTTTTTGCCCTGTACAATATAAAACTGGCATCCGCTTGATTCTTTCGTAGGATTGTTGTCACGTGCAGCTGCAAGCGCACCTTTCTGATGAAACAGTTTCGGACTGAACTCTGCGGGAATTTTGTAGCCATTATCACCTTTCCCTACCATCTCACCTGGCTTTGCATTTCTTGATTCCGGGTCTCCTCCCTGGATCATAAAGCCTTCGATAACACGGTGAAACAGCAGGCCGTCGTAGAATTTATCCTTTGCAAGTTTTATGAAATTGGCCTTGTGTTTCGGGGTTTCGTCAAACAGGATTACCTGCATGGTTCCCTGTTCTGTTTTGATCGTTACCAGATCGTCTTTTTTAGAATTTTTTTGAGCAAATGTATGAAGAGAAAAAAGGCAAAATGATGCCAGCAATACAGATTTAATGGTTTTCATGTAAGAAAATTATCGTTTACTTAAAAGGATTTATTTGGCAGCAAGCACCGGTTTGCCAGCCGGAAAAAACTCGAATTTCAATCCGTAATCTTTTCCTTTTGATACATCTTCCATATTGACGCGAACGGCGTTTTTACTGAATGTCAGTATCTTTTTGTCTTCTTTTGGTGCATCATAATGTTTTGTAAAATGTGCTTTGCCTGCATTCCAGAGCTCTTTTGTTGCATCAGGGCTGTTAAGATATACATCTACTGAAATTTTATTCACCTTTTTATCTTTATCAGTAGTCAGAAAATACTGTACATCTATTGTTTCAAGCTGCGGTGTTTCGATGGTATAACCCAGGTGATCTGCTGTTTCTTCAAACATTTCAAAAGTTTCGGTTGCCTTTACCTTGCTTACCGGATCGCCGAAAGAGATTCCTCTTATAATGCTGCCCGGATTTTCCGCTGTTGTTCCCAGAATCGTTTGCAGCAAAGTAGACTGGTTACTGTTCAGTTCCGACTGTACAGGGTTTGTCAGTGCCACCGAATCGGTAACGGTTTCATCTTTTTCTTCTTCTGTCTTCGTATTACAGGCATTCAGGGTTAGCAGCAGCAGCGCAACGGCAAGAGGGTTTTTTAACAATCTTAAATAGCTCATTTTTGTAAATAATGTATTCATTGTAGTGATGTGAAGTGTTTGGTTAAAAATGTATGCCCGTTTTGTGTAGTTGCTAAAACAATTATTCGTGCAAATTTAAAATATTGGTTTAGTTTCTCCTAAGACGAAAAAAATGTTTGTCCGGGCAAATATGTAAAATTAGTTTGAATCAAATTAAAGCTGCGTATTTTATTTATACATATTTCTAAAATTCACGGGCAATGTTGAAAAAGAATCTCCGGTCTCCCTGTGCATTGATATTGATATTGAACCGGGCTACTATATTGTAAAAGCTGACAAAATCAACGCCCGTGCCCGCACCGTAAAGCAGTGAATTTGCAAGTCGGGTATTGCTGAATTCGGGATAGCTGTTCCATACATAACCGGCGTCTGCAAAAGTATTGATATAAGCCGCCAGCGGAACGGTATTAAATTGTTTTACGGGGATCCAGGAAAAATGTTTCTGGATAGAAAATAGCTTGTATTTAATTTCACTTTTAAAAAGTGCATAATCCTGCCCGTCAACTACATAAAGTTCATATCCGCGCACAAGATCATTACGGTAGCCCAGACCGATCGTTTGTAAATAGGGCTGGCGTTTGGGTATAGACAATCTGGTCCGGATACCGGTGTTTGCGTACCACCTTTTGCTGATTGGAATGTATTTCCTGAAAGAACCATAAAAGTAAGCCTGATCAATATGGTCAGAAGGCAACAGCCCGATCTTGGAAAACTGGACTGCTCCGCTTTGTCCGAGTAAAGGATACTGCGTATTATCCCGCTTGTCATAACTGAATGAATAAGTCAGCTGGAAATATTTCTGGACTGTTCTTCCCTTAAGAAGGTAATTTGGGTTTAAAACAGCAATGGTATCCGATATTTTTCCATAGCTGTACCGCAGGTCAACGCTGTGGAAAGTGTAGTATTTGTTACGCCTGGTAAGCGTTACATAACTGTAAAAGCGTTCTTTATTTACAGATTCGCTGCTGAGATAATCCAGTTTGTCATTCCAGGTACGAAAAGCCATGGTCTTGTTGGTTGAGTAGGAACTTCCAACGGTAATCCC
>Ga0265797_10005058_pt1 | contig 19572 bp, 16 predicted proteins | sample P2T30metagenome_FD_192433 | JGI IMG/M metagenome (GOLD analysis project Ga0265797, IMG submission 192433) | Plant litter microbial communities from East Loma Ridge, Irvine, California - P2 T30 | ecosystem: Environmental > Terrestrial > Plant litter > Unclassified | place: USA: California... | reverse complement strand
TGGCTGTCAATCCGGAAACTACAGCTGTTATATCGAATTCTGGAAGAGAGGTTACAGGCCTGTTCTGTGTTGGCGAGATGCTGGGGGGTTTGTTTTATGGCAATTATCCTGGAGGTAGCGGGTTGACTTCCGGGGCAGTCTTTGGGAGGAGAGCAGGGACGGCAGCGGCGAGGTTAGCTGCTATTGGGGACACTACAATGTCTTCAAAGCGACCGGCAATTCTTTCACTTTTATAACAGGCAATGAGAAGTACGACTGTAGTTGATATGCTCATATACTGAATGTCAATACAACATTTCTAATGACTACACGCCAACCTAGGAAAAACCTAAACACCTTAGAGTCTACATTGACGTTAGGTCACCTACTTTGCAGATTTTTGTGTTGATGTAGTCCGCAGGCCTGTTCAATTTTTTTCTTGTATGAGGTGACCACATAGTTGTCGTACTGCTGGGGTACTCCGTGTAAGCAGCAAGTGCTAAAAGAAAAGACCGTCGTCGGGACCTTGTAGCGTACGAACCCGTGAGAAACATGTCGAACCCCTTCAGGACATATCTCGGTGTTTGGCGTAAGTCGGCAGAAGCCATCTTGTCCGTATCAGGAATCCGACTCCTCGAGCTCTTCTGTTGACGATAGTTCTCCCGACGCCTCGAGAACGAACTTTTTGAAAGGTTCAGCATGCCACTACGATGGATTGCTATCTCTAAGCTGTTCGAAGAAAATGAAGCCGCAATACGGGAAATCTCTACTCAACCGGGGATATGCACAACCGTCAGCGGGCCACTCCGTTCCTGTGTCGATCACGCACACATCCTGTGCTGCGTCCAACGCGTGCTCGTCTGACACGTACTTGACTACGTGGTAGTCTGTATTGTGGGTTCCTTCGATCGCGAGATCGGGGTCGTTGTCCACATGAGGCTGGTGGTGGTGTTGGGGACCGACAAAGACGATGTGACGGGGATCTAGCAACCATAGCTCTTTCAGATTGAAGCCCGCTAGCATCTGTAGCAGATCACACCAGTTCCCATGACTGCTCGCGAGGAGAATATGTCCCAATGCAAGGCGCCCCAGGTTCGGAAAGAAGTTGAGGAGGTTTAGGATATCGGATATACTGAACGAGTGCTGGTAGTCTGACATCAATCGAAACTCTTTCAGGTTTTTGAGTTCGTACCACAGGTCTGGGGACCGTGAGCCTAAATCAAAGGGTGCACGAAACGGTCCGGCATCCGCGACCAGTTCTTCAGGAGTCTTCGAGATTGTTATCTCCAGGTATTCCAGATTTACCAGCTCTTCAAGACCACGAGACATGAACAACGGCCCACCCCTGGGACAGGTGATATTAATAGCAACGTGCCTCAACGTATTCGGAAACCACTGGAATAGGTCATATGTCAACGAAGATGGGGTTCTGCGAAGGGCATCAGCCCCTCCTGAGATTGCACAATACGACGCCCTGTTGCCGAGTAATGGACTCTCGAGGATATCCAACGTGGGGTGGGACTCCTTGAACGCCTCCATGATCTTGGGGAAGATCCACTCACTCTCCAACTGAACACCCCACCAAGAGTATTCACCTTCTTCCAATGCTGGATATCCGTACCTGGAGCGCTCTGGTCCTCCTCGGAAGCAAGTCTCAAAGGAAACGCGGTCTGACTCGGATACTTCCCACTTGGGCCAGGTTCCATCGAGGCAATTTGGGTGTATGGGGTAGTATCGAAAGTGCTTTACCCAGCTAATCTTGCACAACAGATGTATTAGGTACTGCGTCACCGGATTCTCCTTGTCGAGATCGCCACGCCCAGTACCCCAGCGGTCGTACTCTCCGAGTGTAACAAGGCCCAGATCCATACCACAGATTGTGATTGTCTGATTAAACCAACGATTGTATTTTGGAATTTCAGTAATCTCCTCAAGTACTGGGAGTCGATGGTTGTACCACACGAGAGGTGTCCGGGAGACTATATCGACAAAATCGCGTATGAAAACATCCGATTCGAACCAGCGACGCGCGACGAGCCGACAATTGAGTACTGTGCGGACGGAGAGCTTGCAAAGTCCGTCAAATCGCTCGATAATGGGCGCCGATTCTGTATGGGTAAGATGTACGAACACATCGTCGAGTATTTCTTGTGGTAACTTCTCCATGATCGGCCGTAGTAGAAACCTGTTCTATTAATTGAGGACCAGGAGAGGAAGAGCGCAGAGTTTTATAGCAAAGGATTGCGCCTTCGTCAGACTGCTACCTGTGACGATGCAAACGATGCATACATCACGGAGAGTGTCACGCCCGTGGACGAGGTACTGATGTGAATATGCAACCGCCCAATGCTGTGAAACTCGACCGATCAATCGCCCGAGGTGGTACCAATGACATGTGATGTGTATATTCGAGGACGATCAGACGCTCCGGCCCCGCATACTCCAATGTTATCGCGACAGAACACACGAAACCCGGGTATCAATAAAACCAAACGCCTTGCCCAAGCCGGAACTCTGGCCCTCTACCTTTTTCTCGTTCTCTTCGGCGCTGGCTTTGGTTTCGCGCGATTCGTTCGGCGAGTAGTTGGCGCACTGTCTTCTTCAGACTCGGCACTAGATTCTTCATCGTCATCATCTTCGTCCTCTTCTTCTGCGGATTCAGATACGGTGCTCTGGGCCTTACTGTTCTTTGCAGCGTTGGCTCCAGCCTTGGTACCCTTGCCGCCCTTTGCAGCTTTGCCTGTCCTTGTGTTCTTTGCGTTCTTGGGTACGGGCGTGGCTTCGGTCACACTCTCAGCCTTTTGCGAGTGCACGCCATCGGGGAGGTCTTTCAGTAGGCCGATGCCTGGCGCGTAGAGTTCTTTGTATTTTTGGATGGGTGTCATGGGCGGCGACGAGCCAGTGGCTGAAGACTCACGATGGAAGCGCTGGAGCCACATGAGCTTGCCATACTCGTCTTCTGGCAGCTCGAACTCCGGCATGTTGTTGGCGTCGTCGGGGTCTAGCGGGTCTGGGTCTTCGGAGAAAGCGAACTCGTTCTCGCGCGTATCGAGGGCGTCCAGGTCGTATAGCTGCGACAGCTTCTTCCAGACACCGGGAATGCGCGTATGAGGAGCGTCGTCACTCGCGAAGCCATGCGAGCGCATGTCGGTATGGATGGAGATCATGCGAAAGTGCTTGTGCATGCCTGGGAATGTCAATGACGTGTTTAGCAAGAGATATCACCATCTCGTACCTGTCGGCTTCCACTTCATCATGCTTTTCAGTAGCTGTGTCTCCTGCTCGTCGGCCCACGGATCGCTGAGCAGCTCATCTTGCGACTGCACGACGCCAGAATCTTGCGGTGTTTGGGGCTGAGTGTCGCGCAGGGGCGTTGAAGCAGCACTGGCCTTTGCCTTCTTTCGGGGCGGCATGTTGTGATGTTTGGTGGTGGGAGTGAAGGGAAGTGAGTGAAGGAAACGCGCAGTCGCGAGCTGCAGGTACAGTGACGGAAGGCGCAAGGGTCCGCGTAGGGCTGAGTCGCCAAAACCACGGCGCGTCATACCCCTCCCTCACCCTCGACTACTCCACATCCGCCGCCATGGATGCGCGTGATTCGATTCACGACGTCTTCAGTACCGAGCACCTGTGGAGGCAGCCTTCCTTTTTTGACGATCATTCTCAAGAGTCGTCGCTTTTCGCTCCCCTCGAGCTAGACAGTGGGTCGTCGCGTCTTTTCGTCCGAGCATGTGAACGCGTTGCTGACCAGCCACAGTCTCTTCAATCAGGTTCGACCATCCTTACGCGCCCAAACATGACCTCGAACGCGAACTGCGACTGCCTGATCTGGACACGTTCGAATTTGGGCCCCTACCCGAGCTCGACAGTTTCGACGACGATAGCATTCCCATCGAAACACCGCCCTTAGAACCTGAAGAAGACGTCTGGAAGATAGCCCTTGACCTGGGACCTGCGAATAAGGATCTTCTATTCTATACTTGGGAGTCGTTCGAAAAGGGAAGGCACGTCGAAAGCCAAACGCCATATATAACCGAGCAGGGTCCCGAGACCTTCGATGCGACGTTGGTACGAGACGAGGGGAAGAATGCTGGTCGGGTACTGAAAGGAGATGTACTTTTACAATCGCTCTGGAACCTTGGTCTAGGCCGGTCCTCTATACTCTTCCAGTTCAACCCAAAGCTGAAGACGTTCCAGCCCGCCATACCGGATGGACGAGCTTCGGGACTGAGCCTGCAAGCAGCGCAGAGCTTGATCCTGTACTTTACATTCATCGGCAACACATTCCTCTATCTACGCTCATTCGCAGAGCGCACCTTTGCCTCGGCCGCGTCGATCCCCGCAAGAGTCGCTCTGGCCACATCAATATCGAGTGTCCTTTCAAGCCTGGAAGACACCCTGGGAAAGCAATCTACCAAGATCCGCTCGCTCATTCAACTTCAGCACCAGTTTGCCAAGCCTCGCAATATCCTTGTCCACGTTGCCCGTATGGCAGATGCCGTCAAACACGCCAAAACCAACGAGCAACTGTCGTCCATATTACACCACCGCCTGCTTGAACTGGAAGAGGGGGATGAACAGCTTCGACAGCTATCATGCCAGGTGCTCAGTCAGGTGTCCAGGCCAAGCTTGGAGCTCCTCGGTGAATGGATGGGTATAAGGAAAGAGCAAGTTTCTGTGCCCATTTGGCAGCGCAATAGCTTTGTAACTGTTGAAGATCCCACTGGCGATACTCTTACACTGGACTATACGTACAGGTCCGAAATGATGCCAAGGTTCATTTCTCCAGAAGACGGCAACACCATATTCGAGACAGGCCATAGTCTCCGCTTCTTGAAGTTGCAGCACCCTTATCATCCCCTGGCTCGTCTTGATGGGTTAGCAGTCCAGCCTCCGGACATGGATTGGGGCTTTCAATGGCAAGATATCGAGATACTAGCGTCAAAGGCAAAAGCGTACGAAGAGAGGCTGCGACAAGCATTGCTCGCTTTCAGCACAGGATCACATGACGAAACAGCCGCTCTCTCTACCCAATCAGAATCAGAGTTTGCGAATGAGGTCCCGACTAACTCTCAAGACCTGGATCGATACTTTGAAGACTCTATCCGGCGCATGGATGACACACCGAACTCGTCGTCTCGGGCGCTACCAGACCAGCTGCAGCTTCTCATAGAGAGGACACTAGAGAGAACAAGTGATGATGGCGAGGCCGTGTCCAATACATTCTCGCCACCCATGTCTTTAGCATCCACTTTGTCGTTCCGCCCACTCATCACCGCACAAGCGAAACTAGTCAACGCAGCCACGATCCGCTTGTTCTTTCGGTCACATCAGCTGCGACTTCACCTGTCTCTGCAGCGGCAGTACCACCTTCTAGGCGATGGTGTTTTCTCATCCCTACTAGCAACCGCCCTATTTGACCCCGACCGCGAGAGTGCCGAGCGTCACAAAGGAAAGATGCGAAGTGGAGTACATATGGGGTTGCAACTAGGGTCCCGAACGTCATGGCCACCAGCAAGTTCGGAGCTTCGATTAGCACTACGAGGCGTTCTCAGTGAGAGCTACTATTCCTCGACGCTTTGCCAGTCAACGCAAGGCGACGAGGTTGTAGCTGCACCTACCGCGCTTCTCAACAACAGAGATAACGATGAGCTTCCCGGACAGCTCAACTTCGCTATTCGCAACCTCACCGAGGCGGAACAAGAAAAGGTCATGGACCCTGATGCATTACATGCTCTCGACTTCCTGCGGTTACAGTACGTAGCGCCAGCCCCGCTAAATCTAGTGATCACGAGTACCTCTCTAGACAAGTACGACTACATCTTCAAATTCCTGCTGCGGCTTCTGCGCATGCTGTTCGTCGTCTCGCATCTACCACGCGAGTATGCAGATAGCAACGCTCGTTACTTCAGGACTGAGGCGTATCACTTCGTGATAACACTCACCAACTACGTCTTCCAGACCGGCATTGCAGAGCCGTGGGACGACTTTGACACATTGGTTCGGACGGTCGAGACCAGGTTGAATGAGGAAGACGCAGCGGGCGAACTCGGAGTACGTGTCACGGAAGGTGTTGCATCTCTGCGCGATTCGCACGAGAGATGCCTGGACAGCATCTTGTTTGCGCTCTTACTCCGGAAGCGACAGCGCAAGATCATGGCCCTTGTAGAAGAAATATTCGACCACATCCTTCTCTTCGCCAAAATGCAGAATACCAATACACAACAGGCGGATGAAAGTGTGAAAGGCCTCTACGCGAAGCTCAGAGGAAAGATACGAGTGTTCTTGAGTGTGTGCCGAGGCCTGACAGGCAAACAGGGCTACGGTAAAGGGAGGGGCACTGCAGAGGAGAACCAAATGGAACGGCTGGTAGTCGCAATGGAGATGAACAGCTACTTCGCTTGATGATAGGAAGATACTAAAAGACAAGATAGCGTTTGGGCTGTGGCCTATCATCACTCCGTGCCATGGTCATTCCGTCTCGTTTATTCCGTCTTACACGACAAGGCACCAGCCCCACTTTTCTTCACGCGTGTATACTCCGCTGCTTACAATTACCACCAAAACGATGACCACATACACCGAACGAAGCAAGATAAAAGAGACAACAGTTGCCATCCAAAATGACTTGCTCCAGTATCAAACTACCTATCAACTTAGCATAATACCCAAGCAAAATGGCCAACCCACGCACCCACGCCCTAGACAACTTCCGCACGAGCCTAACAGCCCTCGTAATCCTCCACCACGCCTCCACCCCCTACGGCGGCGCAGGCTCCTGGCCCTACACCTCCTCCCGCTACTACCCCAACAGCTCACCCGCCCTCGTCCTCTTCAACGTCACAAACCAGACCTTCTTCATGGGCTCCTTCTTCCTTGTCTCCGCGTACTTTTCCTCCATCGCCGCGAAGAAGAAGACGAGGTCGCAGTTCCTGCGCGAGAAGTGGAGGAGGTTGGGTGTTCCAACGGTGCTGTTTTGTCTAGTGAAAGGGGGGCTTGTGAGGGGAATATTGGCGGGGAGGTTGAAGGGGGAAGGATGGGGCGTGGTGGGAAGGGAGGCTTGGGAGGGTATTAAGAGTGTGAGGGGGGTTGGGGGGCCGGTTTGGTATTGTGCTACGCTTTTGGTGTTTGATGCGGTGTTTGCTGGGGTGTTTCCGAGGTATTTTGCGCGTACTGAACCGCTGCTGGCGAGCGAGAAAGCGGACTCCGGTTCGGCCTCTGGCGATATCAGTACCAGCGTACCGTCGACGAAGACTCCATCCGAAGTGGATAGTACCAACGCCCCAGAGGAACCGGAGGCCTTCCGCACTGCCTATGTTCTGGCTACCCTAGGCCTGATATCGACATCATCATTCTTGATCCGCCTCTACTACCCCGTAGGACGAGCCTTCTGGCCCTTGTTCCTCCAGCTGGCATATGTATCCCAATACATCGTTTACTACACCGCCGGCATCTACATCCACCGCTCCGGCCGCTCACTCCAAAACGCCATCTCTTCGTCCACACTACGTATCGTCGGTACCATCACCGCCTCCATCGCCTCCCTCAGTCTCTTCCACATCAACTCGCTACTCGACACCGGCATGTCTTTCCGCGAGATCGTCCCTCTCATCTTCGGCGGCCCAAACCTACTCGCCTTCCTCTACGCGTTCTTCAACGAATTCGCTGGCTTGACCCTCGCTTCGCTCCTCTTGAAGGCTTTCTACAACCCACGTTTGGCGTTTTTGAGCAAGCGGTGGATGGTGGGTAGCGTGGATGTGGCGAAGTATAGTTATGCGGCTTTCTTGGTTCATGGGCCGGTGGTTATCGATTTGCAGTGCTGGTTTGGGAAGATGGGTTGGGAAGGTATGGGAGCGGTCGCTTCGGCGGTTGTGGTGGGTGCTCTGAGTGTGGTTGAGTCGTGGGTTGTTGGGGTGGTGTTGAAGAAGGGTGTTGAGTGGGTAGGGTGGAGAGGGTATCTGTGATTGACTGGAGAAGAGCATTTTTCGAATGATGCGATTGTAGGAGAACAGACTGTAGTTTGAGACGGAAGTCTAGCTATGGAGCAACAAGACGACTGCACTAGGCTCTAGTTCAGCGGTCACGATATACTGGCAGTCGTTTCTCGGAAAGTTCTCTTGCTTGCGACGCTGTCACATTGTGACAGAAAGTAGGCCCCGGTTCACACTCTGTGAAGAATGCATGCAAAGGTTCTTCTCCCACAGCGTCCGGATGGTATACCAACGGCGCATTGATATTGTTCACCTCCGAACCAGATTGATGGGGACTGTGCCATGCTGCAATTGCATTCATTGTGGAATAGGTTCCACATATCCTCCCATCACATCCTGTATCAACAATGGTTCCGTGCCCAACTGAACTCTAGAATAGTATCAGCATGTAATTCTCCAGACCGTTACAGGATTGACATACCTCGTTGTCTGTTGACTTTCGTTCTTGTCCAAGCGCCTCATCTAAACATGCTTTTGCCACTCTGGCCAACTGCTTCCGCATGTCGGAACCGCAAGGCACTGCCGTGCAATCCAACGCCATGGCGCGAATGGCAAGACAATACACGTTGCATGGTGAAAGCGTGTAGTCGGCTGAGAGGAGCCGGCCAGCCCCTTTGTCCACTAACCCGAGAATTGCATACACTTTGTCGCGGTCGTCGGTCGCATAACTTGTTGAAGACCAGTACAAGGCGGCCGCCAGACGCGTAACACTGCGGTTCCAGTTGTATAGACGAATCATAGGCAAGATATCGTGGAGGTAGTATAATTCTCTTCCCGCCGGAGGATCATAGTGATTGGACCGTAATCTCCCCAAGAATCGCCCCAAACGGGGCCACTCTAGGGATGTGGTACCAAACATGATCGTGGGTTTCTTGGCAGCAGTGACTTCCTGGATGATCCACACCCGATACCAGTATGGATTTTGCACGAGATACACTACCGCGGCGACGATGCTGGGATCTATGTTAGAATTACAGAAATTGTTCCCACTGTTTGGAGAGACACAGTGATTCCAGTGAGACTCTATCATCAAGCTCAATTTCTCGATGTCTCGGTTTCCTGGACCCAGCCACATTACCACCTGAGCTGCATTGCTGTAGATAGTTCTCATCTGCCCTACTTGGTGCATTCTCTCCTTTAGGTTATATTGATCGATGCAGATTGCATCAATCCAGAAGCTGGAGTGCGGGAACGCGTTTCTCAGATGTGTCATCGCTTCTCTGAGATTCGAGGTGACGTGTGCAATTCTGTCATCCAGGAAAACCGGGTGCCTGATCGTAGCATTTCCCCAGACGTAGGAGAGCGCTATGTAAGGGATACTTTCTGACTTAACGTTGTACTCCTTGATCGTACAGCGGATGTCTTCATCACCGGAGTCAGGCAGAAAACGAAGTAATCTGATTGAATTTGTGCCGCTAAGTTCCCAGTATCGGTACGGTCGCGGGGGTGCATTAATTGCTTCTTTGGTTTGATGATGGCGATCTCTCTCATTTGAAGAGTACCTTTGCGTATGTGGTGGTGATGTATTGCGGGAGTCGTGAGTGGCTCGTGTTGCTTCTTGAGATGCGGGGGAGTCCGGACTAGGAGAGCAGCGCCCTTTTCGCTTGGCCGTCAGTCTCCTTGGGGCATCGATCGAACCAGCCAGTGCATCGCGCCCATAGCTAATCAATTCGGCGTCAGTAAACAATTATTTGTCGTGTCGTGATAGCAAAATCATTGTTCACCTGGTCAGATATCGAAAGCTTTGCGCGACAGGCATGTCGAGTGTTATCAGGCTACGCCCATGATCGAAGTAACCTCCGACAGATGGTGCGAGACACAGTGGCTGTGCGGTAAGATGAGTGGCTATAGAGCTTAGTGATCAGTCATTGGTGTGGTAAATAAACGTTGGCAGTATGAAAGCCAAAAGGAGCATTTGGCGTAACATGTTCCCGATGTAAATGATTTGCAAGTGTGGCAGTGCCAGGCTTCCTTCTTGGTGATGCCCAGGTGGCTGTCTAGCACTGCCCCCCCACCCTAGTCCGGGGCCGGCTAGGCCATGACGCGCAACCATCCGGGACGCGCTTCGAGCCCAGGCACGCGTCCTCTCACCTACCACTAAAGTTCCACAATAGGCGCAACCTGTAACGCTTCTTGTTCGATCTGAAAGCTCTACGTAATTTTCACTAGTGTAGCTTTGTGTAGCGGCAGGTACAACCACTAAGCACTGCATACGGATGCGCAAATTCGTCGCTGCACCACCTAATATCCCGAAAACCTGAACAGGTCTGCAGCCTACATCAAGATAAAACCATGCAAAGTGATCGTGAGATCGCATCGAATGCATCTAGAGCCGTTGTACTAGATGATCAAGATACCGTAGGGAAGGAGTAAACAGTGCCAACAGCAGATATCCAACTTCGAATCGCAACGAGCGATGCTCTAGCAGGAAACATTACTAGACTACGTCAATGTCGAAAAGAGCACCTTCTGTGGACTGGAATGCCATCTCATTGGCAGCGATCGAGGCGAGGGGTAAACGCACATGAACATGTGTACCACGCCGCCTGCCGCTACGTCACAGCGCCTCGCACCCCAGCCTTCTGCAACAGCCCCAATACCAGAAGCGCAGGTGATACCTTCCAACAACTCGCTCTACAAAAAAGACATGTCCAGAGAAAAGGTTGCCTCCGATAGCAATCGCGATATAGCTACCGAAACTACCGAGCGCTACTCCGTCTTCACCAAAGCCGAAAAATGGTGCATCGTCGCGCTGGCATCTTACGCAGCCTGGTTCTCCACGCTGAGCAGTTTCATCTACTTTCCCGCCATTCCCACGTTATCGAGAGAACTAGGGGTTTCCGTCAATAAGATCGACCTGACCGTGACGACGTATATGGCGGTCGCAACTTTCTCTCCCATGCTGGTGGCTGATGCGGCAGAAACTCTGGGACGGCGACCAGTGTATGCTGTTGCTTTGACCGTGTATTTCATCGCGAATCTTGCTATTGCGTTGTCGAAGACTTATCCGGCGCTTCTTGCTCTTCGCGCGTTGCAGGCTTTGGCGATTTCTGGTACGTGTTATCGCAGTCGTTGAGTCTGCTTCTTACCGCTGTTAGGCACGTTCTCGATAGCATACGGAGTTGTCGTTGACATTGCGTCTCCGGCAGAAAGAGGCTCTTTCGCTGCACTGGTATCATTCGCGTTCGTCTATCCTTCCGATATCGAGATAAATCAATGCTCATAGTTGCCAGTGTGACAACAGCACCTAGTATTGGACCAGTCCTTGGCGGTAGCCTCACGTCTGTGGCTGGCTGGCCTTGGATCTTTTGGTTCTTGTGCATTGTATCGGGGTCTTGCCTCGCAGCTATGTTACTGTGCCTACCGGAGACATCACGAAACATCGTGGGTAATGGATCGATTCGACCGACGAAGCCTTTGCTACCGCCTCCGCTCATCATGCGCCACTGGAATGCCACTGACATTGAGCTTGCACGAGTTTGGCGTATGCCTAATCCCCTGAAGTCGCTCATGATACTTCGACGTTTAGATAACGCAATTATCATCTTAGCTTGCGGGCTGCTTTACGTTGTACACACCTGCATCAATGCGTCACTGTCAACCTTATTTGTCGACGTATATCATCTGAATCAGCTTCAAGCCGGACTCATCTACCTTCCCTTTGGTATCGGCGGAGCTGTATCTACTTTCGTGTCTGGCCGGCTTTTAAATCGAGCATGGCGCAAAGCTCGTACTGCGCAAGGCCTATCTACCGATAAGGTTGGCGGAGATGACTTGGACAGCTTTTCTGTCGAGAAAGCTCGTCTTCAGGTCATCTGGATACCCATGTTCATAACTGTTGCGTCGATCGTAACCTATGGGTGGGTGTTGCATTACCAACAGGTGCGTCATGTCTCCGAGCTCTAATTGTACTGATGCTCAAACACTGAAGCCAATGGCTGTAACACTCGTCTTGCAGTTCGTAACGGGGTTCTGTATGCAGCTCGACTTCAGTGTCAGTTCCCCCTTGAGAATCCTTCATACGGAGTTTAAGAGCTGAAGACCGCGCAGATATACAACACACTTCTCGTAGACAAGAACAATCGAGCACCGGTAATCGCACAAGCATCTAGCAATATAGTCCGCTGCGCCTTATCAGCAGTCACAGTATCGTTTCTGCAACCAATGATAAACTCGATGGGCGTAGGCGGAACATTCACCTTCATGGGCGGATTATGTCTGCTTGCTCAATGCTTGTTTTTCATTGATTACCACAAAGGAACTGCATGGCGACAGAAGCATCTATGTAGTCCGTAGGGCCCTTGATATAATCAACCGTATATGCTCAAATGAAGCTTGAGCATCTCACCACTGCGACCTCTCCATTCCGTGGGCACAAAAGAGATCTTTCTTGGAGCCAAATGATACATAATTCGAGACAGTCTTTGCTAACCCAGTCTGCTGGCAATGAAAATACCTCGCTGAAACCTTTCTTCTCGTGGGTTGGTCGATTCATGGCCTGTGATGGTTGCGCGAGTCTAGCTTCCGACGGAATTTCCCAGGAACAGATAGAGAAATTCCGTGACAAGAATAGTAGTCGATCACGTTTGAGGAAGGATAGTGCTAGTCCCATTTGAGAAGCTATGTCTTCTGGGAGGGGTATGGGAACGACCATGTGTCGATGCTCGCCGGCTCTCCTTGGTTGAGTGTCGACGCTCACACTTGTTGAAAGGGATGACGTCGTGAAGTAGAGAAACTCTTTCAACTTGGACTTTTTGCTTCGCGACATCTGAACGAGGATATGTTGCTTGTCCGACGTGACCAGTATGCGCTCCACGGTCCTTGACATAGCTGCTTGATCTGACGGGGCTGAGGTACCTGGCTCATGTGATCTCTCGATACGATACGTGCCACGGTCGTCCAGGTCCCATGATAGCATCACGACCGAGTTTTGACCAAAGCCAAGCATCAGCGCTGGATCTTGAGGATGCGCAATCCACTTGCGGTCATGTTCGGGCGCGGGTATTGAGCGCACCACCGAGGCTGACCAGAGTGAAACCGTGCAGAGCGTGGCTGATGTAGCTATGAACAGATGGCTCAAGTCTGGCTGGAACAGCAGCTGCTGTATAGAGCCATCCGTAAGGGTCTTGAGTGAGACTTCGAATCGATGCTGCGCAACGTTCTCGCTTTCTGATGCATCCATGTTCATAGCCGTGACGAAAACCTTCTTGCCCGAGTCGGCAAAACACATGTAACGGCCATCTTCACTCCATGCTGCCTGTTCGATACTCAAAAAGCCTTTGGAATTATGCAGTTCGGTCGTCTTGTCTCGTGCAGTGCTGAACAGCCGCGCGCGTCCGCTTTCAGTACCATAGCAGTAGTACTTACCATTTGGTGAAGCTGCGAGTACGGTTATCGCATCTATCCTCCGCCATGTATGGACAGGCGTTATCGACTCCTGCGAGGAGCTTTCTGACTCGCCTTCGGTATCCGTTCCTTTTATTGCACTCTCTGCATATCGCACTAGTGCTGCAGGCTCCCAGGTGTTGCCGTAGTAGCCTCGCACGTCGTAGATGCGTCTGTGATCAGCGCTGAACGCCAAGCCGAGGATGGCGTCTTGAGATGCAAGCTGGTAGATGAGTTGAAAGGTGTTGGTAGCGTATATCTTGATCGAACCCCGTACATCACCCGTTGCGAATAGGTTTCCGTCTCCGCTAACGGTGAGTATTGAAGCGCCTGTGAAGATCTCTTCGGGCTCGCCTCCATATGGATCCCACCTAAAGACTATCCCGTCATTGTATAGTCCCAGGACTTGCGCAGAATGCGGAAGCCACTTTGCTGCAGCGACTTCGCCTCTTGCGACTTCTTTTCGGGCACGCCAGCAGTGGCCAATATGATACGGGCCTTCCACTTCCCACGCGGATAGTGGATGACCACGGTATGCAACCGCCATCAAACTGCCGTCATTGCTAAGTGCCATGTAGCTTGCGGCGTTTAAGAAGTGGCCTTCGAGTTCCTCTTCCTCAAACTTTGCGACAATGTTCCAAGTCGTCGATTGTCCGTTGATCTCAAGCGAACGTAACTGCTTATCATCTGATCCAACTAACAACGTTCTGTTATTGTTCACAAAGGCGATGACAAGTGGCCGCGATCGTGTTTCTGGGTTCGCTACTGTCGCTATACAGTCTCCAGTAGAGATATTCCAGATCTTTGTAGTCTTGTAGCCGTATGTGACGAGCAATGTCCCAGAAGAGTTCAGTTTCATCATGTATGTACGTTCACCATGTCTGATGGGACTCGTTGCAGTCTCCTCAAAGAGGGAGGTGTCGAACACAGACGCTTTTCCCGAGGCAGCGAGTACAGCGACATGATTTCCCGCAGTCGATATGGAGGAGGCGTAAGTACCAAACCCAAATGATAATCTTGCCAGCGAGTCGTCCCATGTCTGTGTCGTAAGCCCGGAAACCATCAGATTCCTTTGCTTTGTTTTACCAAACTGCTGATAAATTGCTGAGTCGCGTGGGCAAAAAGGAGCAATGGTTTCGTGGATCATAGTGGGGTTGCGTCGCAGGATGGCGCCGAACTTGCCAATGATCTTGACAAAGTCCACTGCCCAGGTTGCGGCTTGCTCCAATTCCACTACATCTCTCTTTCCGGTGTTGACTGGAAGCTGAGACCTTCTCTTGCTGACATACGCGAGGAGGTTTTTCGACGCCTGAATGAGTACGCGAAGTCGAAGTTCACTTGCTAGGATATGTATCCACGTCAGCATACAATGTCCCGTCAGAAACCTGTTTATGACACTAGCCACTGCTTCACTCCCGGCTGGTACTGCTGCCAAATGCGATGACCACCAGTTTGCGCTGTAGCTTGCAAAGTCTGGTATGTCATGGCTGAGCTTTGACCGAAGACCGGTAGACATGAGACACCGCATACAGCTCAGAAACAATTGCTCGTGTGCTTGACGTCGATCTACCTGAAAAGGTCGGCGGACAAAGCCAAGCAGATACTCTCGAGCCGTCTCATGAATCATCGCGACATTGCCATCATTGTCAATGACCACAAAGCCGCTACAGACATTCTTGATGGACTCTTGAATGTCTAGAAACTCACGTGTGTCACCTTCTAGTGCCTGCAAGAGCTCCTCTGTTGTGAGGGCGCGGAATGCACATGTGACACACTGAAGAACGGCTGACGCCAAAGCGGTGTCAGCAGATGATTGGTGCTCGGCGATGGTAACAGCCATCCGGTCGTAGATTGCTTCCATTCCACGGGGAAATTCGTGAAAAGCTTGCTCGACGGCGGAGTGCGTATGACACGAGTTGATCTTTTCTACAGCGAGTCGTACCCACTGAGAGGTCAGCAACCTCATAGCATGGTACTGGAGATCAAACTTACGAGAAAGTTGTCCTGCGCTTCATGCAAGATACGCTGGATAATGTCATCCCTGAAGCCCTTGCTGCCAGGCAAAATGAGTTCCCGGTCAACGTAGCAACGTAAGTCATCCACATGGCCCTTGATGGTGATTATCTCTTGGAAGATAGTGTTTGGCGTATGTTCCAGACCAGCAGCTATCTCTGTAGTGTCGCGACTGACTAAAAGGACTCGGATAGGTGTCGCAGAACCAGCAATGTCAGAGAGCAGGTTTATGAGGGCTTTGGCATTATCAGCTTCGTCAAGGCCATCGATGACCCAGTAGAGTGTTTCCCCAGGACTGAGCTTGAACAATATGGATCTGAATATCCGATCCCAGATCGTCCTCGGGTTTGCAGCCTCAAAGTCGACAGCTTCGCTTTCAACCTCCGCTACTTTCTGCAGAAATTCAGGTAACTGTTGCGCAATCTGATAGGCGATTGAACGTAGCAGAAAGCTCAGTGTACGCTTTCTTCTGTCTGCGAAGCGCACGAAAAAGTATTGACAGCAGAAATTGCGCTCGATGAGGCTGTTGATGATAAACGAACTTAGGACCGACTTTCCTCGTGCCGCGGCTCCTTTTAGCCAAAGTATCTGATGAGAGGATGCGTGAGGATTGAGCCAATTCACGAAACACTGTTCTTCATAGATCCATTGATTGGTGCCCTGCACCCATTGATCCCGGAAGAAGATGTAGTCGATGTTAGGAAACTCGGAGATGGCTAATATGGCTTTGAGGTCCCGAGATCGTCTCCTGCTCGATGCGCGCTGGCTACCAGACTGACTTTTCGATATTGACTTGCTGACGAGTGATTTGAGAACGTTCCTCACTGTGATGTAGTTCGGGTCCTCGGGGTTGTCATACTTGCAGACACCGTGGTGGTCTGCATTCAGAGGGTTGGATGTCTCTCCAGGATATCCGAGGAGCGAAGAATCCCTTTCTAGCACCATCTTTGTATGTCAGCAGTGAAGCCAAAGTTGTGTGTAGTGCAAGTGGGTCACTCACCACTCGCGCGCTTTTCAATCCGATCGAAGTCGGCTGTGTCTCGTAGAAAGAGACGATCTTCAGCTTTGGTGCAATGTGACGAAACTGTTCATTCAGCTTTTGCAACGTGGACGAATTCCGCGTCAACTCAGAAATGAAAGGCTTGGAATTCGTTACAGGAGTCGACTGTAATATTCGGTTGAGCACATTGGCCAGATTGGTGCCCCGATGTGGGGTGGAGAGGAAGATGATCGCTGAAATGGCTTTGACAATGTTCTCGTACTCTGGATCGTTTTGACCTTGCATATAGGCCTGTAGAATGTGAGTAAGGTACGTGCAGACTAACGGATGATGTTACCTCTTTGACGATGAGCCCGCCCATGCTGTGAACTACGAAGAGTAAAGGTACCTAGGATGCACTTTAGCAAAAGCGATGTTGTACGAAATGATTGCCTCACTTGTCCCATGTTCAGATTTTCGCTCCTTTCATCCGTGTAATATTTGAGATTGTACAGTAGAGTTTTGGCGAAGTCCAGTATCACGTTAGTGGCATTACTACCATTCGTGAAATCGGCATCGTAGCCGAAGCTCAAGATTCTCGCCAGGCAGATATCTGGCTCGAGTGGTAGGAAGGTCAGGGGCCAGAAGAGTCCAGGGCTTTTGTGCTTCGACCAAGTCATACGGCTACTACCACCAAGCCCATGGATGAAGACGATGTCGGCTTTATGTCCATCGTCTGGCGTGTAGACCACGTTCAGTCCCAAAGCTCCAGGGTCTTGGCTACTATCATTCAAGGCGATGTGGGTTGGTGACGTGGATGTCTGGGATGGCGAAGGGGTTTTCGAGGAGCGAACATCATCTTCCTGGCCTGGGAGAAGCAATGGATCGACATCGCCTGGTTCTTTCGGTCGACTTCTCTTACTCCACTCTCTTTTGAAACTGAAAGGTTTCGAAAACTAAAGGAGTATTAAGAGTGCGATGTGTGAATTTGCTTAATAGTACTTACCATACTGGGCAAAGGTTCTCGCGAACGATTGCTCGACCATCTTTGGATACGCGACAGCCGTGTTCAGAGATACTTTACCTGCGTGGCGATGTCAGAGCCTCGAAGCGTTGACCGGTCGCGTGTGGCATGCATCTCAGTCGCCGTTCAAGTTGGGGGCTGCATGCGGGGTAGTGCTCGCTCGTCTGGGAGTATCAACCCAGCTAATCATAGTCGCGCTATCCTGCCAATTACGACACAGCCCTGGTGTTCATTTGTTCGATGCCTGTAATGTGACGTCTCTAGAATCCGGAAGGGAGGCGGATTTGTCGATAACGATCAAGGGCGGGAGCGACGTCCCGCTCGTGGCTGCTGCCCGCGAATCATCTTACGTGCGGTGAACACCGAAGCTGCTCCCGTGCCACCGTCTGAGCATCCAACGTAAGCAGAAGATAACCTACCCGCATACAAGGCTTCCATCAGCTATGACCTCTGCTATTCGAGAGCCGACATACAATAAGTGCGGGTCCCCAACGTATAGTCGCGTGCTACTCTTTTAAATCCGCCATAATGAATCCATCAGAATGGGAAACCGAAATAGGAGGGACGTTCCGCATTCACCGGGCTGTGACCAGAGGTAGGCATTCCCGCGACAACGACGTCAGAGCTCGTACACTAAGCACTACGGGTTAGCTATGCCTGTCGGTACTAGGATCCTATCTGCAGAGCCTTGCGGTGTGTCTGCCTGGACGAAAACAGCAAAGATTGACGTGATTCTTTCGGACCAAAGCTCAAAGAGTTACTTCCTCAAAGTATGTCCTCGTAGAGTAGAAGGTATCTGTACTTGCTGACATATCGTTGCAACACACAGTGCGCCACCGGCGAGGGCTCACAGGCTCTTGTCGAAGGCGAGTACGAGTCTGCATGCGCTATCAACAAGATAGTTCCAGGTCTGGTTCCTCGAGCGACAGGATGGGGAAAGTATCTAGATGGTAGTACCCAGGTCTATTTCTTCCTTGGGAACCACCACGACATGGACCTCGTACCAGCCCCAGAACCGGCAAGCCTGGTGGAGAGAGTTGCCAAGATGCACATCGAAGGGAAATCTCCGACTGGCATGTTTGGGTTCCACGTACCAACGGTATGCGGCAAATTTGTGCGCACGACGAAATGGGAAAAGACTTGGGCAGCGTGTTTCACCAATCTGCTGAACGACGTGATCAGATATGACAACGAGACCAACGGTCCTTGGCCAGAGTTTGATGCTGCCTGCAAGCAAGTTATCGACGTCGTTATCCCAAGACTCCTAGGAGCTCTCCAGTCAGATGGTCGGAACATTGAGCCAGTGTTGATCCATGGCGATTTGTGGGAGCAGAATGTTGGCATCGACATGGAGACCGGCGATACAATCCTGTTCGACCCTGGAAGTGTGTATGCCCACAATGAGATGGAGTTCGGCACATGGAGGGCGTCTTGGGCCTGCCATTTCAACTCCCCGATATATATGCGATTGTATCAGCGCCATATCGAGCCCTCCGAGCCTGTAGACGAGTGGGACGACCGCAATCGACTTTACAGTGTCCATATTTATCTGAATGACTCCGCGGGCCATCCCGGTAGTATTTCGAGAGCTACGTGAGTATTCTTCTGGAAGTGCAACAACGCGGACTGATGATGTTCAGAGCTTACAACGACATGTTGTACTTGTGCGAGAAGTACGCGCCGCTGGAAGGTCTAGGCACTTACCGTCCAGAGAATGACGTTAGCGTTACTGGCGCTTATATCGAGCACGAGACCACTAAGACGAGCCATCTCCATAATGCCGTAAAGGCTTGATTGTCCGACGTGGAAGATATCGCGGAAGGCATTGCTGTGTAGCATCAGGCTCGTAAACGGTGACAAGGAAAACGGCGCGTCCCTGCCCAGGTGAGCTCGACGCGTTCTGAGTGGGTACGCGTCACGCGCTAGCCGAGGAAATCGGGGTGGCAGGTGCTGCCCACACGATGCATCGGATTCTTCTAGCTTTCGCGCTTGTCTTTAATAAATCATCTTACACGTCATTGGCTTCGGAATTTGCAGTTTCATTAGACTTGCACCCAACGATACGACAAGAAGATGCGCATTTAAGAAGAAGAAAAAGTTGCATAGAATTACATATCTCAACTACCAATTCCCAGCCCTAGACCCTACTGCCCCACAAAGAACAAGGCTAGAAAGTAACGAATTCAAGAGACGTTGATGAAAAG
>Ga0265797_10005057_pt1 | contig 19575 bp, 15 predicted proteins | sample P2T30metagenome_FD_192433 | JGI IMG/M metagenome (GOLD analysis project Ga0265797, IMG submission 192433) | Plant litter microbial communities from East Loma Ridge, Irvine, California - P2 T30 | ecosystem: Environmental > Terrestrial > Plant litter > Unclassified | place: USA: California... | reverse complement strand
TCGTACAGCTGGCTCGGCTTCACCTGGTCCGTGGACTACTTCCCGCTCCGGTACCTCGCCGGTCTCGTGATGGCGGACTGCTGCTCGGTCGAGACCGCGCTCGACATCCGGGCACCGGTCATCGTGACGGCGTTCAGTCTGCTCGCCGGGTGCAGTCTGCTCGTCATCGCGGTCGCTCGACGCTCGAGTGGTGACCGTGCGCGCCGGTTCGGACTCCAGATCGGCGCCAGCTCGTTCGTCGTGATCACCCTCATCGCACTGACCGCCGGTTCCGGCCTCGGCGCGGCACCGATCGTCGACCGCCCGCAAGCGCAGGCGATCTGCAGCGGCGCGGCGCCCACGATCTGCCTCTTCCCGGAGCAACGCGCCACCGACGACTCGCAGTCGGTGATCCGGAAGGCCGCGGAGAACCTCGGCCGCTCGGGCATGAAGGTGCCGTCGACCATCCGGGCAAGCAACGCGCCGTCGACGCCCGACGTCCTGAACATGATCGTCCAGGTCCGGATGACCGACGCGGACGTGCTCCACAGCATCACGACCTCCTTGCTCGGCGACGCCGAGGTGGCGTACTGCGGCGCCGAGGAGGACGACGCCGAACGCCTCAACGATGCCGCTGTCGCCGACCGATGGCTCATCGACGTCGCCGCCGAGGGCATCGTGAACGCCGACCAGGTGGAACCCGCCCTCGAGCTGGACGACCCCGACGTTCTGCGAGACCTCCGTCGTGCTCCGGTCCCCGCTCAGGCCGCGTGGGTCACCGCGACGATCGACCGGCTGACGGATTGCTCGATCGGCCACATCGCGGTGCCGTCCTCGTGATCTGGTGGCTGCGTGTCCACCGCACCCTGCCGCTGCTCGGACTCACGACGGCCCTGACGGTGCTCTCGATCGCGCTCGGCCCGATCGGCATGCTCTTCCCCTCGTTCGGCGGTGGCGCACCCTTCGCGATGATCCCCGTCGCTGCGGTCGCTCCGCTGGTGCTTGCGATCGCGGCGGGTGCATCAATCAGTCGCGCACCGTTCCCCGCTCCGACCCGACGGACCGACCTGCTCGAGCTGAGCACCGTCCTGGTGGTGATCGGACTGGTGTGCGCGATCAGTACCGTCAGCCTCGCCCTCGGCGCAGACCCCGCTGTCTCGCTCGCCACCATCCGCAACACGATCGCGTTCTGCGCGCTCGCAGTGGCCAGCCGCGCGGTGCTCGGTGATCGCTACCAATCCGTGCCGGGCGTCCTGTACCTGCTCGTCGCAGGGCTGTTCGGACGCGGAATGCCGGATCGCCCTGCCGTCTGGGCCGGCGTCGTCACAACCAACACCGAGCTCACCTACTGGCTGTTCGTCGCACCGATCGTCATCGTCGCGGCCGTCGTCACGGTCGGGCGATCCGCTCGTAGGGTGGGGGCATGGGGGAACTCGAACTGAAAGCACGGCGAGCCTGGCGACGGACGACCCTGCTCGCACTGATCGGAGCCGTCGTCGGCGCCGTCATCGGCGGGCTGCTGGCCACGACCGAGTCGGGCGCTGTCGCAGTCCTCACCGTCGTCGGCTTCGGCGCGTCCGTCGGTGGCCTGGCCGGTACCTTCTCGATCCTCGCAACGACGATCGGGATGTCGACCGCGATGCAGACCACAACGGCGGGGCTCTCCCGTGCCGGCAAGCGCATGGTGACGCAGGCGATCAAGACCGGCAGCCCGATCCAGCCACCCGAGTCCGACCTCGCCCTCCGAGCACGCGAGCACGCACGACTGCTCTCCACCTACCAGCCGCTCGCCCTCGCCCAGTTCCTGCTGCTCTACGTCGGCATCGCCGGCATCCAGTTCCCGAGGCTCGCGGACGAAGATGTCTTCGGCTCGGCGTTCACCCGGTTCCTCTGCGCAGCGCTACTCATCACCGCACTGATCATGATGCCGATCCTGCTGCGAGCGGTTCGTCGGTCGCGGCGGTACCTGCACGCGGCGACCGTCGTGGCTTCCCCGGTCCCGCGGGCCTGACGAGGACGGCCGCCCGCACAACCAAAGCGCGTCTGAGCCGCACGATTCCGCGGCGCGACCTGACTCCCGTTGTGCGAACCGGAACCGGAACCACTGAACCGCAGCCACCCGCCCACTACGTAACACGCAAGCTACTTTCAGCACTGGCGCTAGTCCGCTGGCCATCGCCCTGGCGGCTGACTCGATCGCCGCAGCCGTAGCGCGCGGCGGCCGACTCGTCTCCGTCGGCGCCGGCACGCCGGGCCGGCTCGGCGTCCTCGACGCCAGCGAGTGCCCGCCCACCTTCGGCACCGATCCGAGCCAGGTGGTCGGCGTGATCGCCGGCGGCGGCCCCGCCCTGACCACCGCGGTGGAGGGCGCGGAGGACGACGAAACAGCCGCCGTCCGCGACCTCGACGCGCTCGGCCTGACGGCCGACGACGTGGTCGTCGGGATCAGCGCGTCCGGCAGGACGCCCTACGTCATCGCAGCCATCCTGGAGGCCCGGGGCCGCTCCGCCCTGTCGGTCTCCGTCGCGTGCAACCCCGACTCGGCCGCGGGGCGGGAGGCCGACAGCGCCATCGACGTCGTCGTCGGCCCCGAGTTCATCACCGGGTCGACCCGCCTGAAGGCGGGCACCGCGCAGAAGCTCGTGCTGAACATGCTCACCACGCTCGCGATGGTGCGCAGCCACAAGACGTACGGCAACCGCATGGTCGACGTCCGGGCCACGAACGCGAAGCTCGTCGCCCGGGCGTTCTCGCTCGTGCAGGACGTCACGGGCGCGCCCCCCGCTGAGGTCCAGGCAGCGCTCGAAGCCTCGGACGGCGAGGTCAAGACCGCCATCGCCGTGATCCTGACCGGCGCCTCCGCTGCCGACGTCCGTTCTCGCCTCGATGCTGCTGCTGGCTCGTTGCGCGCCGTGCTGTAGGCCCCGTTTCTCCTTTCCGTTTCCTTTCCCCCGAGGAGCACAGCAATGCCCGATGCACAGCAACTCGCCCAGCAGATCCTCGACGCCGTCGGCGGTTCCGCGAACATCGCAGACGTCGAAAACTGCATGACCCGCTTGCGGGTAGAGGTCGTGTCCGACTCCTCCGTCGCGCTCGACGACCTGAAGGCCACCGACGGCGTCATGGCCGCCATCGCGGCCGGCTCGAACCTGCAGATCGTGCTCGGCCCGGGTCTCGTCGACCGCGTGGCCGACGGCCTGGAGGCCCTGCGCGCGGCCGCCCCGCCGGCTGCGGCTGGTTGGTCTGGTGCGTCGCCCGAGGAACTCGCTGCTCGCGGTGCGTCCATCAAGGCGACCGCGCGGTCCCGTTCTGACGGCCGCACCATGCGCGCGATCCGGAAGATCTCCGCGATCTTCATCCCCCTCATCCCCGCACTGATCGCTTGCGGGCTGATCGCCGGGATCAACGGCATCCTGACGAACCTCGGGTGGTTGGCCGGAGTGACACCGTTCCTCGGCGTGCTCTCGTCCGGCTTCCTGTCCCTGCTCGCCGTGTTCGTCGGGATGGCAGTGCTGTCGAAGAGCGTGTCGCGATCGAGTTCGGCGGCACGCCCGTCCTCGGTGGTGCGGTCGGCGGCATCATCGTCGCGGCCGGCGTCGCGAACGTCACCGTGTTCGGCGAGACCCTGGCTCCCGGGCAGGGCGGTGTGCTCGGTGCTCTGGCGGGCGGCATCCTCGCCGCCTACGTCGAGCGCTTCATGCGCCGAGTGACGCCGGACGTCATCGCGCTCATCGTCGTGCCGACCGTGACCGTGCTCGTCGCCGGGTCTGTGACGCTCGGGATCCTGATGTCCGTCGCCGGTGTCGTCTCCGTCGCGATCGGCACCGCTGCGACGTGGCTGCTCGCGAACGGCGGAGCCTTCGCCGGCTTCGCGCTCGGAGGCCTCTTCCTGCCGCTCGTCATGACCGGCATGCACCAGGGACTCATCCCGATCCACACCACCCTGATCGACCAGACCGGGTGGACCGTGCTGTTGCCCGTGCTGGCGATGGGTGGTGCCGGGCAGATCGGTGCGTGCATCGCGCTGTGGGTGCGGTTCCGGTCGAACGCCTCGCTGGTGCGGACCATCCGGGGTGCGCTGCCGGCCGGGTTCCTCGGCGTCGGCGAGCCCCTGATCTACGGCGTGACGCTCCCCCTCGGTCGCCCCTTCATCACCGCGTGCATCGGTGGGGCGTTCGGCGGCGGTGTCGTCGGGCTGTTCGACCAGCTCGGGCACTCCGTCGGGGCGATCGCCATCGGGGCCTCGGACCTGTCGCTCATCCCGCTGCTGAGCGGCTCGTCCGGGTACGGGTGGGCGCTGCTCGGGTACGGGTCGGGGCTCGTGGTGGCCTATGTCGTGGGGTTCGTGGCGACGCTGCTGTTCGGGGTCTCCGCGGCGGTGACGGCCGACCTCGAGGAGCAGTCCGCTCCCGGGGCGCCGCTCGACCTGGTGTCGTCGGCTGTGCCGGCTGATGCGACCGATGCGCCTCCTGCTGTGGGCGCCGCCGGGACTTCCGCGGCCGGCGCCTCTGCCGGTTCTGCTCGGGCGGGGTCTTCGCGCTGATGCGGTTGGGCGCGAGCGCGTACCTGGCGCATGCTCCACTGGCGGGCCCGACGTTCTCAGCCGTAGCGGAGGCGGGTGCGATGCTCGCGTTCACTGTCATCGCGTATCCCGGCGGTCACGCCACGCCGCGACTGCGATACTGTCCGCTGCTGTTTCCTCATGGCTGTCGTTCGCGGGTCGATTTCAGATTTTCTGATTCTGAAACCCGGTAGATCGCCTCCGCGCCACTGATCGCGCAACATCCGAGCACGCTGTGAGCCGACAACCTCGAGCCGTTTGCCAACCTGGATGTCGAGCTCATCCTCTACTTCTGCCCTTGCGAGCGGACCGGGCCGGCATTGGAGTAAGGCGGGGCGTCGGTGTCAGTCGCCCGGTAATTCGGTGGCGCTCGCCTCGAACATCGAGCAGCGCTGGAGCTCACCACCCAGATCGGACGCTCTGGTTCTCGATGATGCCGGCGTGGGAGATTTGTGGGCCGAAGAATCGGCACTCATCGATTCCTCCCTTTCGCGGCTCGCCTCGTTCGGCCGTGTCCACCTCGTCGTGCTCTGCAGCGCCCTTGGGCAGACAGTGCACTGCGCGGCTATCAAAACGCTGGCCGTCCCCCGACCGGGACACGACCCTGCCACTGCCATGAACCGGCCAAGCACTCGCGGCAGCGGCACTCACCGCTGGACCAGATCGGGGTGAGCAGGAAGGTAAAGCAGGGGGGCGGCGACCACGCTGCGCGTCCACGTCGCCGTCCTCGGACGGCCGGCAGCGCCGGCGCCTGAAATTCGAGCGCACTCCGTCAAAAACCTCGTTCACTGCCTCACATGACTTCGAACACTCTCGTCACCTCGTCTGCGGCCTTGCCGCTGAGGCCGCGAGCGGCCGGCGCGGTTCACGACATACGACGTCCCGCGTGCTGCTGCCTGCCGTAGTCGAGCGACCGTTGGCGTCGTCGTCGGCGATCTGTCCTAGGTCAAAGGCCCACTACTTCGAGCCGAGGGGACCGAAGTAGCCGATTGCCCCGCGCGCGATGCACACCTGAACACCCTCCTCCCGAAGGGATCGACCGCGGCTGATATCAGCGTCGACGCTAGCAAAGAGGCCCGACGAAACCGCTCACGTCGGCAGCCCGTCCAAGGCCCGCAAAGCGCCGTCGTCGGTCCTGAACTGCGAAACGTGCGCTCCGGTATCGCGCCAGACAGCGAGGCGAGAACCACCAACTGCGGTCGGAAGCCAGCAGAGCTCGCGAGCGGAAGCCGTCACCTCTTCGGACTCAAAGCGAGCACGGCGAGCTCGGTCCTGAGCGTCTGTGCCACTCAGCTGCACCCGCGACCGAGAGTTGCACATCCCGGATCTCCGCTATGTTCTCCACAGAGGCCGCAACCGATCGAAGGAGCCACGTATGAAACTGCGACGAACTGATCCCGACATCGAGACATTAGTCGGTCGGATCAAACGTGGCGACCTCGATCTTCAGCCTTCTTTTCAGCGAGGAGAAATTTGGGATAAGAAGCGGCAACAGCGCCTCATTGACTCAGTTCTTCGTGACTGGTACGTGCCCGCCGTACACGTGGTCAAAGCTGACGGACGTCAAGAGGTGCTCGACGGTCAGCAGCGCCTTGCAGCTCTTCGCGACTTCGTCGAGAATCAGTTCCGCATCGATGGGAACATTCAGCCCGAAAATCACTTCATAAAGAGCCTCGATGGGCTCTACTTTCGGGAACTGCCCGCGTCGGAGCAACGACTAGTTCTTGGCTATGTTGTGCCGGTTGTGGAATTGACTGACTATGAGCCCGAGGAACCCAACGAGCTGTTCTTCCGCCTTAACCAGTCGTATAATTTGACTCCACCGGAAAAACGTAACGCTCTTCACGGGCCCGCCAGAGACCAAGTTCGAGACTTAGTCAAGGAGCTGACGACGTCGGGCCTCCTCGACCGTCAGGCCATTGGTTTCAGCAATGCGAGATTAGCCTACGATGACATCATTGCTCGCGCGTGCGTTTCAATCGAGCTGAACACTTTGCGCCGTCACATCAATAACAATGTAGTCGAGGAGATGTACCGGAGAGGCGAGGGTTTTAGCGCATCTACCATTGAAATACTCCGGACTGGAGCAGTAAGCCTACTCGGGCAGATAAACGAATCCTCGCAACAGATCAAATTTAATAAGGGAACACTTCAAACATGGCTGCTTTTCGCCGCCGCTTCGGAGATGTCCGAGACGGTGCTACCAAACAGGCTCCTGGAGGACTTTGAGCGAGCAAGAGCTTCTGTCCGACGAGGCGATAACGATTCTCCAGAGAATGGCGCAGCTGCGAAGATTCTGGCACTCTACGACGACCGAGCGTCCTATCGCGTGACGGACGTGTCGTCCGTTCTCATCCGCGATCTAGCCATTCATCTGTATCGCCTCGTAACTCACGGACTGGGCGAGGCGAGCAGACTAGGGAATCTTGTCGATCGAATTCATCGAACTGAAAACAATGCGCAGCCGCTCGTGCTTGAATTTATCGAGCAAACAGGGTGGGGCGAGCCGCTCACGCGGCGGAGTCTCGCATGAACCGCGACGCAAAGGCTGAAAAGATTTGGGGGAAGCTCGACGAAGATAATCGTCGGCCACTCCTCAACTCGGTACAAGTTGGCAAGAATCACCTCGATCTCTCATCCGGCTGCGTGATTCTTGGCGGACGGAACGGCGTTGGGAAAACTCGGCTCCTGAGAAGCGTCGGAACTTTATTAGGGGACGACGCGCTATACCTAGACTTGCATCACCTCAGCGAGCAAGCGATGATCCTGCTGCGATCTCGCGACGACGAGGAGGGCGCAGTAGAAGACGTCGGCGTGTACACGCCATCTGCCGAAACGCTCGACGATCTGACTCGCGTGATTGGTCGTAAGTACAGCCTGGTTGAGTGGGCCGACCTGGAGTTGGTGCCCTTCGAACCCGAAGTTGCGAAGGCGTTTGAATGGGATCGCGGACAAAGCTACGTCCCTTACTTCAGAGTCACTCATCACGACAGGTCCTATACCGGACGGGAGATGGGACTAGGCGAGTTTACCGTTCATTTCCTCTTTTGGATCCTGGAACAGTATCGAGACCGCGGGAATCTTACGCTGCTTCTCGATGAACCGGACGCCTTTCTTCCCCCTATCGGAATCAAAGCGCTTCTGCAGGAACTACTCGCTGTATGCGTGGAGCGAAAATGGCAGCTCATTCTGACGACTCACGCTGATGAAATGATACGCAGCGCGATGGATCACAACGCTTTTGTGCTTCTTTCTAAAGACGAGGACGGCGACGTCACCGCGCATCCAGTCGGTGAGAATCGACACCTGGCTTCATTCCTGCTTGCCCGACCGCCAGTTGAGCGGATACTCTATTGCGAAGATGAGTCCGCTTCGTTCCTGATCGACAGCATACTACGCAAGAGTAAATTGCTCTCCCGAAAGTCTTTCGCTATTGCCTGGACCGGGGGTAACGGCGAGCTGGTAGCCCTTCGTTCCCGCATCCCCCACCCTGCGAGGTTCGCCATTCAGCTGACATTTGTCTTTGACGGAGACCAATGGGATAAGACCACGAGCGTCGAAGGTGCGTGGCCGGCTCGGTTCTTGCCAACCGGAGGCGATCCAGACGCCATGTTCAGGGACGCCGTCAACGCGGAGAATCTCTCAGCCCGACTCGACGTACCCGTCGAGCAGATTAGAGCTTTTCTTGGGAGCATCGAAGGCCAGGAGGACCATGATTGGACAAATAAGCTGGGAGAAGAGTACGGCCGCAATCGCACCTTAGCGGCACTCGCTGACGGGTGGGTTTCGGAACATGAGACGGAGTGCGTCGAATTCGCTCGACATCTGACTACAAACGAGGAGTTCAAGTTGCACTCGAGCCAAATGAAGCTGCAACGTCAGAAAGCGAACGGGAATAAGAACTCGACCTGACAGACACGGCCCTGATCGATTTCCTGCCGCTCCCTTAGGCGCTGATCAATTGATTCAATCACGTGCCACTCGAACTTTGCAGCAGATCCATCCGCGCCTGAGCAGGATCGACGGAAAATGCGCCAGTAGCCCTGAACGATCACATTGAATCCTTGTCGCGGAAGAATCCAATGATCTGCTTTGTTGGCCAACACGTCGATTGCGGCAAGCCTTCGGTCGGAGGGATGATTTGTCCTCCTGCATAGGGCAACATCTGCACCCCGAGTAGTCAGTGCCCCCCACCGGGGGCCTTGCAGAGACCGATCCTCGTCGTCTCTGCGTTATCTCGAGGTTGATCCTGTGTGCGCCTGCAGCAATTTGGCCTTCTGAGCTCGGGGGAACGCAAATAAAAGTTCGCTTTGTGACAAATCTCCCGCGACCCTCGGATGATTGATGATGACCGTTGAAGTGACGGGATAACACGCGCGCCCTTCTGCATGTTGGCGTCGTTTCACTCAGCCGATGCAAATCGTGGGCCCCGGATCCCACCGCATTCGGGGCCGGGGCGGCGGGGCTGGGCGGGCTCAGACGCCTCAGCCTCGATCCCGACGGAACGGAATCGGCTAACGAGGATACTGATCCGGCGTCGGATCCAGTACAAACTCCGGGCTCGAGAGCGCAGAGTTAATCAACTATCCTCACAGTCATGACGGCATCCACGCCTCCCCCTACCAGCGCAAGTCTTGATACCACGCTGGCGGAGATGCACCAGTTGTACTCAACCGACGCTGTCAAGGCCGTCCGTGGGCAACACTTCATCAAAGCGCTGCATCATCACATCGCCCTTGAGTTCGAGAGTCGCCTCCATCCGAACGCCCGTACAGCTGGCGTGTACGTGCGTGAGGAAGCGGGCGTCCTCGGATCTCACAAGTCAAAAGACGTCGACGTCGCGGTGATGCACCCAACGTCCGGGCCGCTCGTATTGACGGGAGTACGTAGTCAAATGAGCTCCGTGAGCAAAAACGTGTTGACCTACTATCAGGATATTGTCGGCGAGGCAGTCAGCTTGCAGGAGCGTTACCCGATGACTGTGCACTCGTACGCATATTTACACCCGATGCGGTATCGACAAGAGATTAAGGCAACGAAGAAATTGCCCGCCAGGGTAGTCACGCATGATACTCAGGTCGAGCGCTATGCAAGAATGTATCGAGCCATTGCGGGTCGCGACGATAAGTTCTACCGGGTGCTTAGCGGCATATACGATCAGTTCGCTTATCTTGTCGTCGATTTTGAAGAGACGCCAGCGAAGCTACGAGATGATTTGGTGCACCAAGCTGTGCCGGATATGGACTTATCGATTACAACTTTCGTGGACCGGATTGTTGCCACTTACAAGCGGCGCAATATCTGGTTTGACCTCTTTATCTAGCGCCAGTACGAGAGCCGTTCGATGCCCTGGTAGACAAGCTTCAGCCCGGTCTTACCAACGATCTGCTCCGCGACCTTGTCACCCTCGGCATAGGCCGACCTCATGTCTCCCGCCATTAGTGCGGCGTGCGTACCTGCAAGATCTCTGTGCGCAATTTCTGGCAAGGGAATCCGTACCCGAGAGGCTTCATTCGGTACCATAATCATTACTCCTCCCCCGAGCGAATGCACTTGCAGCCCGATGCTAAGCAGAGTTAGCGGCGTGTACCACGCAGCGGCGAAGCCCTCGATGTTGGCATCATGTACATAGCCACCGAGCAAGCTGTTGGAAGCAAGAAAGTGAGCGTCGTTTACGACAAGAAGCGGCCGCTCGCTGAAAACGCTTAAGACCACGTCCGGTGGAGCGACGCCAGGCACCCGAAACCACTGTTTTCGCATTCGCGCCTTATACCCTTGGTGCACTCCAAGGCTTTCACCTAGCTCGACGTATCGCTTTTCACCTTCGGTAAGTTCATCGCCCGGGGTCCACAAAAAATCTGTGTCATCCGTGCCCATTAGCCCGCTGCGTAGGCCGCGTCCACGGAGCCGCCGGGAATTGGTCAAGGTGCGTTTCAGGCTTCGACGAGGAAGAGGGAGTGAGTCAATTGTCGGCTGGGTCGGATGGAAGAACCGCTTGTCTCCAGCAACATAACCAATGCGAAAAGTTGCTAGCTGACCTGCCCTAACAAACCTGTCTTCAACCGCGTTGAGAAGGTCCGCTAGCCCGTCGGGGAGCAGCGCCTGCTGGAACGGCCGTTCCCCAGCTGCAATGTCACGAAGTGACACGGCGCCACCGATGGCGTTGGTGCCAGCCACTAAATCGTCCACTCGCTCGTAAGCCTCGTAAGAGAGCGACGCGGTGGAGCCGCCGTGTTCGTCCGCGAGGACGATCATCACGTCCTGGTTCAGATCTGCGAACACGCGCTGACGGGTGCGCAGCACCCGGAGCGAACCGAAGCGCGACGCAAGGAAATCCCACAAGGGGCGAGCGTAGGCGACGTATGTAAAGTCGAGTGGTAGGACCATCGCGGCCCTGCCTCCGTGCTTTAGGTGTGAAACCATGTGAATAACGAACGGCATCCAAAGGCTGCCGCTGGGACTCATTCCGGTACCAAGCGCTTCTTCGGCCCGGCGGAGCGCTAGATTTCGATCTTTCTGCGCCAAGTGACGTAAACGCACATAGGGCGGATTCGCAATGACGGCGTCGACAGGACTAACATCGCGTTCGAGGAAGTCCCCAACGTGCAGTTCTTCTTTTCTAAGCAAACCATCGCGGACTGCGGACGCAGCGACCGCGGCGTTCAGCTCACTGGCAATCCATGTCGGCCGCTCCCAGCCGCGTGCCGCGGCGACGTCCGCTACTGCACGAATGAACGCGCCATCACCGAAACTTGGCTCGAGGAAGCGCTCCCCGATTCCTCGGAGTGCCCACGTTGCGATGAAGTGCGCCGCGTCGCTCGGCGTGTAGTACGCTCCGCGCGCCCAGCGCTGGGCATCGTCCATCCGAGGGGAATCGTCTGTCTGGCCCGGCCCACCAGGCATTGCATCCTCGATGCCGACTAGGTCTGTCTCCCGCCAGACGAATCCTTGTGGTCGTCCGACCGGCTCTGGCAACCAGGATGCACCTCGAGCCCTCCACGATCGGATGGTGGCAGCAGACACCCCCAATCGGCGAGCGAGTTCGTCGCTGCCGACAAGTCCGTCGACGGCATCGGAGGAGGCAGCGGTAGGCACGAGGAGATTTTACCGAGAGCTAGCGACATCGGGCCCGATGGATCGCCGGGCGGCTCGTCCTGTCGTCGGCGATCGAAGAACCTTGCGGGTCCGCTGACGAGCCTCGCTCACGCTGCCGAGTCCTTGGCGCTACCCCGCACCGGGATCTGTCGACCGCTTCGCAAGCCACTGCGCCGATCTGCGGATCTGACTCAACGAAATGCTAAGCGGCAGGTGTGAACACAGGATGGTGGGCCCGTCGAGCAGGTTCAGCGTGGCTGCACCGTCACCGGCCGCGTAGACCAGCCACCCCTCCCCCAACCCGAACCGCCGACAGTATGCCGTCATCTGGTAGAGATCCGCGTTCGGGTACTGCCCGTGCTTCTCGACTTTGTACTTCACGTCGATGCACGCCCGCACGACCCTGTCGACGACCCACACCAGGTCCGGCGCGATCTTCACCGTCCCTTCGACATCGAGCGTCGACGAGTACTGCGCCACGAGCTCTCCCCCGTACGGCCTGAACGCGTCTCGCAGCGCAGCCGACACGAAGTCCTCGAAGACCGACCACATGTCGACCAGGAACCCCGATGCGACGTCGACCCCGGCGCGTTGCTCGAGCGACGACTCTGATAACACGAGCGATGCCAGAGCGAGCGCCGACGAGTACCGCGCGTTCCGTCGATCCGGCCGGACGACCGGCACCGGCGCCCCGACGGGGATCACCGACACTCCATCGAGCACCCGCACGATCCGCCGCAGCGCCCCGAGCACATCGGCGGGCACACCTGGCAGTCGCAATAACCGCGTCGTTGCGGTCAGCAGCACCTGGTTCTCCGCGATGTCCTCGACGTAATCGTCGAACGACACCTCGACCGGCAGCGGGTGCCCGCCCCGCCGTGTCAGCTGATCCCCGATCCGCCACCGTCCGCGTACGAGCGGCAGCGCATCCTCCCGAGTGACGTACCCGCGGAGCGGTCCTCCGGCCAACGCCCGCGAGGCCTGCCGCACGAACGCGTGCGCCAACGCGGGCACGAGGTCATCGTCCTCCTCGAAGCCGAAGTCGTCCTCGGTCCAGATCGCACTCCCGGCACGGGCGTACCCGAGCATCGCGAACAGCCGCCGAACCGGCGTCTTCGGCTTCAGCCACACCGTGTGCCCGGCGATCCGCACGACGCCGACCTTCCGCACACCACTCACGCGGTACTCGTCGGCGCCGAGCGTCGGCGCGACCGTCGCGATGTTCGCTGACGCAAGACCGACCGCCACCGCGCGCGGCAGCCGGTGCACCACCGGCTGGTCTGCTTCCCGCAGCTCAATCGTCGAAGGAAACACCTTCGGCCCCGTCCGCAGCGTCGCGCGTCACCTGGCGACGCAGCGTTGCCAGGCCGTACCGCGCCTCCAGGTCGACACCTTCGCCGTAGTGGTGCTCCGCCAGGAGCGGCAGGATCTCGTACCGCCACACGTCCTGCAGACCAGTGCCTTCGAGATCGCGCATCAGGAACGACGGGCCGACCTTCGCATCGTGGTCCTGTATTTGCGTGTTGAGTCGCGTCAGCAGGTCGGCGCGATCGTCCTGGAGGCCCTTGGTCGCCACCCAATGCGTCAACACGTTCCGCACGGGCGCGCGTTCCGGGTGCAGTTCGATGAACGCGAAGCGGCGCCGCATCGCGGCGTCCAGCATCGCGATCGAGCGATCGGCGGTGTTCATCGTGCCGATGACGAAGATGTTGCTCGGCAGCGTGAACGGCTCGTCGCTGTAGAGCAGGGATATCTCGCTGTCCCGGTACTCGAGCAGGAAGTACAGCTCGCCGAAGACCTTCGCGATGTTGCCGCGGTTGATCTCGTCGATGACCAGGAAGTAGTTCGCCTCAGGGTTGGCCGCAGCCGCGTCGGCGAGCCGCCGGAGCGGACCCTTCCGGAGCGTGAAGGCGAGGTTGCCGCTGTCGTCGTTCGCGACGGGGCGGAAGCCCTCGAAGAAGTCCTCGTACGAGTACGTCGGGTGGAACTGCACGATGGTGGTCTCGCCATCGGTGCCGTCCGTGACGTGCTTCGAGAGTGCCTGGGCGAGGAAGGTCTTCCCGGTGCCGGGAGGGCCGTAAAGGATCACCTGTTTGCGGCGCTCGATGAGGTCGAGGGTGTCCTGCAGCCACGGAAGCGGCATGTGGAGAGAATGGGCGAGCGTGGCCCTGACGGACGGGAACAGCGTCCGGATCATTGGCTCTGACACCGGGACGGAGGCAGGGTCGTCAAGTTCTTCCCGCTGTCGGCCATCCGCCTGAACAGTCTCCGGCTCTACCGGCTGCCACCTGCCGAGCAACGGCTCCTCGTAGAACTTCGCGGGCCCCTTTGCCTTTCCCTGCAGAGCAATCGCGATCTGCTGGAACAGGGCGTCGGGGTCGTCGTCGGCCTGACCCTCGACCTCGCCGGCGAAGGCCTGGCGGATCGCATCACGAGCTGTGCCGGAGATGACCTCGCCGAACACACCGGGGTGAACGAGGTAGAGCAACTCGTTGCGCTGCGTGGGGAACGAGGCACCGGGAAGGCTGTCCACGAGGTCCCGCCAAGCCCAAGGGTCGTCGAGTGCGTGCTCGCGCGACTCCGGGCTGAGGGCAATCCATCTCGCCGCACAGTGCACGACGATGGACAGCGCTCGGTAGAGCTGGACCGACATCGCAGTCCCCGGATTGAAGGACCACGCGCGGAACGCATCATCGATCTCTGCCGGGATCGTGACGCGGTGATCCATGCGTTGCAGGAGGAACTCGACGCGCTGCCGCTTCTTCTTCTCGCCCGGATTTTGCAGAGGGAGCACCTGCCAACCGATGAGTTCAGCCATCAAGAGCTTCGCGTCGTCGGACGTGTCGTCGAACTGTCGACCGAGCTTGTCCAGGAAATCAGCGCCATCGACGTCCGGTTGCTCGAGGAAGCATTGTTCGAGCTCGTCGACGACGTCAGTTCGCCAGACCTGGCGACCCGGCGCGAACACTGAGTCGAGCGCACGGAGACCTCGCTCGACGAACACTTGACTCGTTGTCCGGACGAGTTCGGCGCGGTTGTCCGGCGGGAGGATCTCGGTCCGGAGACGCACCTCACGGTCTTCCCGGAGCGCCCTTTGAAAGGCACGCTGCCGCTCGTTCAGCTCCTCACGGAACTGCTCGAAAGGCACTGCGTCGGCCGAGGCGCGACGCCCATCGTCGGTGACGTGCCACTCGCCGCGGACCGGCTTGGTCAGGAATCCCGCGTGCACCAGGCCAGCGGAACCCCAGAAGAAATCCGACTGGCCCTGCGGCTTTCCTTTCTGGTTCGGTTCGAGTTCTTCGCCTTCGAGCGGAACTCGCGTGCGTGCTGCGTTCCAGACGTCGAGCCGATTCGCTGCGCCTCCCTGTTCGTCGAGGTAGCGAAGGGCTGCCCGTAGGCGGTTCGTCCTGTTGTCGGATCGGCTCATGATCGTCGTGTCCTTCCAGTCGATCAGCGAGCTGCCGAGGAGGTGTGCGGTTCTGCTGCTGGCTCGAGGCCTTCCTCGCGCATGAAGTCGAGCGCCCGCTCGACGAGCTGGATCTTCTTGCGGAGCTCGACGAGCACCGGCGACTTCGGATCGGAGTACTCGTCCAGTCGCTCATGCGCCCGCCTCACCTGCCGCTCGGTCTCGACGAGCAGGTGCCACACGGCGGGGTCCTGCTCGAGATCAAGTTTCTGGCGCAGGATGACCGCTGCGAGCTGTCGCATCACGATCGATTCGACTGCTTCGGATGACGTGCCCGCACTCGCGAGCCCGAACGCGATCCCACCACCGCCCGCTGTGACGAGAGTTCCGGCAGTGATCAGGCCGCCGATCATCCCGCCAGGTCCGAATGCTGCCAGAGCACTCGTCAGGGCGGCCGCTCCGGCAAGACCCGCACCGGCGGCGAGTGCGATACCACCCGTCGCGACGACGAGGGCGACCGCGCCGGCACCCATCGCGCCGATCCTGATCCAGTTCGGCCCCTTGCTCCCGGCGAGGACCTTCTCGGCTCGGTCGACCGCATCGAGGACGTCCCCGCCAAGAACGCTTCCGAGACCGAGTTCTGCTGTGAGGTCCCGCATCGCCTGCCGCTTGATGGACTCGCTGAAGCCGATATCGAAGGGGCGAAGGAAGTTGTCGGACGCGAGCACGATGAGCTGAACAAGCGCGTCCTCCTTGGTGAGGTACATCCCCGGTGCGGGCGGAGTCGCTTCCGCGGTCGGATCTGCAAGGTCGAATGCGAGCTGAGCGACCAGCTCGGGACGTGGCCTTCCCTCGACGTCTCGACGCTGCAGCATCGCCTCCACCGCTTCCGACTGGATTGCTCGGAGGGCTCCGGTGAATCTGTCCTGCTGATCGTCCTTGAGGTACGTCGCCACCAGGTGCGCGTACCGGAGCGCGAGCAGAACGACCCGCTCGTCTGCGTCGAGTGGCACGTCGACTGCGTTGACGGTCCGTACGAGATCAGTGGAGAGCGAGCCGTGCATCGCGTACCCGATCGCCTCAGCGACTCTCGAGTCAGACAAGTACTCGACCGCGTCGTGGACCCGAGGAGTTGGTGGCGTCGTGACTCGGAGGTCGAGCAACCACGGCATGACCGACGACAGACCGCGGTGCGCCGCGACCGGGTCGAAACCGTTCCAGAAGTTGACCCACCAGCCAAGGTTCGTCGGCGGCTCCTGCATCGCCTCTCGCAGGTCCGTCGCGCGCACGGAACCGCTCGCCAGAGGGCTCCCGATCGTGATCATCCCGACCACGTTCAGCCCAGCAGGGAGCCGGCGGACGAGATCGGCGGCGACAACGGAGCCGAGGCTGTGTCCGACGATCAACACTTCTTCCGAGTCGGGGAGTGCGTCGAGCACCCGCGTGAGTACCCGCGCACGAGCTTGCTCGTCGTGCAGGTAGTTGTGCGCCTGCTTGAAGGGGTTCGTCTCGAAGGCCACGTCGACGACGGTGCCAGCGCCCGGCCAGTTCGGCAGATCCTCGTGCTGGCCGAGCCGGTACTCCATGGCACTCGTGCGCCGCTCGAACTCCCGCCGATTGATCCTGGCATCGTCCTTGCCTAGCTGTTTCACGGTGATCGGGGGAACGCGGTACTTGCCGTCCCCGTTTCGCAGGGCGTAGGCGTACTTCGGCGCGATCCATCGCTCGGGCTCCAGAGCGGGATAACCGAGCCGGACGAGCGCCCCTGACAATGCGACCTGCCAGCCGTCTTCAACATCGCCGGTTCCGACACCGTGCAGGAACAAGAGGACAGGGCCAGCGCTCACGAGCAACCTTCCGGAAGAGTTGACGAACCTTCGACGTCGCTCAGGCTAGTGGGTTTCGACGCCTTGAAGACGACCTTTCCGCGGTTGCAGTTGCGACAGTTGCGCCGCGGTTCGACCACGCCAGCCGGTCTCGCGCGGCCGGACAGCGAGCGCGGAAACCAGCGGGTTATGTGTGACCCGTGCAATCGACGAAAGCGTTTCGCAGTCGATGGGCCCCCACCGATTTGGCCATGTTGCAAATCGCGTGACAGCGGTAGGTTGCGTTCATGGGGTGGAGCATCTTCTTCGACGGGATCAGCGCGTTCGCAACAGCAGGGGCGCTCATCGCAGCGGTAGCCGCGGGGGTACAAGCGAAACGGCTGTACATGATCGAGTCGGCCCGCGACGAGCAGTCGAAGGAAGTGGCGCGCCGATTGCATGCCACGCAGATCAGCTCGTGGGCGGCGATGCAGATCCTGCACGGAGGCGAGCCGATCTACGGAGTGGTTGTTCGCAATTCCTCTGATGACCCGGTGTACGACGTTCGTGTCACCTGCCACGGTTTCACCACCGAGAAGACTCCTACGCTCCGCTGTGTTCCTCCGGGTGAGTACTTCGTCCCGAATCGTGATCAGCGAAAGCCCAACGGACGATTTTTCCGGTGGGACTACGTGAAGCCTGTCAGCGAGATCGTCGACCCCGTGCGTCCGTTCACTGCGTCTGACAGCCGCGGGGTCGATGAACTGACGTTCCGTGACAATTCGGGAGTGGCCTGGTCGCGGACTGCTCGCGGCAGCTTGTCGCGCACCTGACAACACCGCGCCCGACACTTCACTCCTGCGTGGAACGCCAGAGCTGTCCCCAGCGCGTCATCCTCGAGGCTCGGGACCCCTACTGCGGGTCGACATCGTCGTGGGCTTCGTCGGCCGCCCCGGCGTCTTCATCATCGAGACGACGGCTCGGCGCGAGGCCTCTGAGTCCGGCGAAAGCTGGGTCCGGCTCTGCGAGGGATTCCCCCGGGCAAGGTCGAAGTTCCGTCAGTCAACGGAGTCTGGCGCGACATCAGTCCATCGGTCATCGCCATCATCAAGCATCTTGCGGCGCAGCGCCTAGCGAAGAAGCGAGCTGGCGTTGTTCGGAGGCGATCCTCCCCAAAAGGGTGATAGCCGATGGTGTCGGAGCCCGCCAAGATGATCTGCGGAAAGCGGCGGCAGATCGAAGGGACCAGCGCGTGCTACGCAGAGCCGAGAACGTGTCGATGAGGCACCGTGTGAACCTGTTCACGCGCAAGGGCCGGGTCGAACTGACCGTTGGACGTTCGACCTACTACGTGGGCGCGAAGCTCCGGAAGGACGAGCTCAGCGAGGCCTTCGCTTCATCTGACCGCACGCCGGTCAAGGTCGGCCGTGTGAAGGAGCGCCAGTACTGGTGGTTCCGAGGTCGTTGGTTCTGGGACAACGACAACTTGCTGCCTGAGCAGGTCTTCGCGCTCCTCGAGACCCGGGACCGACGACAAGCCGCCACGATCGCGCGAGCGCACACGATCGCGAACAGTCCGGCCGAGCCCGTGCAACGCCGTCGCGGAGCAGTTCCCCGTGACGTCCACGAGCTGGTGTGGGCCCGCGACGGTGGCCGCTGCAACTGGTGCGGGACGACGTCGGAGCTCCAGTTCGACCACGTGATCCCGTTCTCCCGTGGTGGCAGCAACGAGCCGGAGAACTTGCAAGTGCTCTGCGGACCGTGCAACCGCAGGAAGGGCGTCGCACTGGGCTGAACGAAGACTCGCTCAAGTCGCGTGAGCAGTGAGGGTCACCACGTCAGCACGAACCGCCCCCTCGTCCCCCCGGCCTCCAACCGCTCATGCGCCTCCACAGCCCGCGCAGCCGGCAGCACCTCGGCGACCCGTGGCGTCAACGTCCCACTCTCCACCGCATGCCGCAGCTGCTCGAGCTTGTCGAACGACCGGTACTCCGAGAACACCATGATCTGCACGAACTCGATCCCCCGGTCCCCGTTCCCCTGCCACCCCCGCACATCGAAGAACACTCCCCCGTCGCGAACGGCGTCCGTGACCTCATCGCGCTGCACCGCAGCATCGGCGAGCGCATCGACCCCGTCCGGCACGAGCGCACGGACAGCGGAGGCGAAGGAAGCACCTCGCGGCACCACGTGGTCCGGCCCGAGCGACCGGACGAGTGCTTCGTCCGCCGGAGCAGCATCCGCGATGACGGTGAGCCCGGCGGCCTTCGCCAGCTGCACCACGTAGTTCCCGAGCAGACCAGCGGCCCCGGTCACGGCGAGCGTCTGCCCCGGCTTGAGCGAGGCGTGAGACAGGATCTGCAACGCCGTCAGCCCGTTCATCGGCACCGTGGAGGCGAGCGGAAGAGACGTCCCGCGAGGGATCCGCGTGAACGACCCCACCGGCGCGACGAGCTCCTGCACGTAGGCGCCACCGTGAGCACTGAGCGGCAATGCCATCGCCATGACCTCGTCGCCGACCTGCCATCCGGTGACGTCGGGCCCGACCTCGTCGATGACGCCGGCGGCGTCCATCCCCGGCACGTACGGCGGCGAGGCCTGCGAGCTGTCCCGCTGACCGGCACGCACCCCCGTGTCGGTCGGGTTCACGGCGAACGCCTGCACCCGGATCCGCACGGACCCCGCACCGGCGTGCGGCTCCGGCACCTCGTGGACGGCGAGGGCCTCGG
>Ga0265797_10005056_pt1 | contig 19576 bp, 15 predicted proteins | sample P2T30metagenome_FD_192433 | JGI IMG/M metagenome (GOLD analysis project Ga0265797, IMG submission 192433) | Plant litter microbial communities from East Loma Ridge, Irvine, California - P2 T30 | ecosystem: Environmental > Terrestrial > Plant litter > Unclassified | place: USA: California... | reverse complement strand
CTGGTACATCGCTATCGGCATGCTTTTTGCAAACAACGAGTTGGACAACATTTGAACGCCTGTAGAGAGCTATCTACCACCAACATCTTCCGCTTTTGCTCCACGACTGTCCACCCATTTTCGAATCGGTTCCCACTTCCGACACACCCGTGGCCCAGCCTTTCCAATCACTCCAGGCCAGTCATCATACGAGTACAGAGGAGATGGTGTGAGGTCGGCATGGCATATGACATACTCACGAAGGCGGTCGATACAGTGCTCCATGTGCAGTTCCTTGATGCCTGGCGAGAGCTTCTCTATCTTTTCATAGTGGCTCTGCTGTTGACGCATTCTGGGAGTCGTGATGTTAGCGTACATGGATGCCGAAACATGCAGGCGGATCGCGTCGACGCAATGCAGAGCGTGGAAGACTTCTGGCCTAGCAATGGTGTCAGCGAGGTTTGAAGGTCGCGGGCTTGGACGATGGAACTCACTCGAAGACGTATCGGCCTGAGTGCAATAACGAATTGAGCGCGGGCTTGAACGGCTCGACTTCCGCCGGTTTCATTTCAATGAATCGACCTTGGAGACACCAGCTTCTCAGTGACCCATCATGTACAGTGGACACAGCGGAATGGCTCGAGACATACCACGCAGAAGATCGCTCCAAGCAGCATCGATTTCCAGGCTCGGAGGACCCACGTAATTCCGGTCGCCATTGCTGGCAATCACTGCTTTTTGGGAGACCTCATCATACTCCAAGGGCTTGCTGTAGTTTCGGACCTCGTACTCGATGGCATGAGCGTCGATCGCATCTTGCACATCTCCAGCACCTTTCAGGCGAGGAAGACACCCGTCGTATTTGGAAGACGAGAGCCAAAAGACCATGGTGGCTAACAAAACGGCCACATTGACGACTGTCAGCGCTGCAGTAATAGTGATGCGGCGAGCCAGTCTTCGTTGGGTAGGAACATAAAGCCTTTCATCCTCACTATCCGAAACGAGAAGACTCTCAGAGTCTTTGCAGAGTAGGTTTGTGTTATCCATGATGGTAGGTCCACGACGCAGGTAGTTGTTCTCTCGAGAGCCACCCAGGTCCAGGCAGTACGTACGGAGAATACATCAGAGCTCTTATCAAACCAGAGCCAGGTTTGCCGCTAATGAGTTGATGCGCTACAGAGGCGTCGCTTCCATACAGACAGCTTACATGCAACACAACCGCGACCCTCTATCCCTGAGAGACAATTGCATCACCCAGGAAGTCTTGAGGTCTAAGTGGAGATCTGGTGGCTAAAGCCACTCGGCTCTTGGACAACGAACAAGTTCACATCGTTCGATCGCAGAGGAAATCGTTGCCACATTCTCAGGGCAGCGAAACTTATCGTCAGCCAGAATTCCGCCAAATCCGACGACAAAGAACGAACTTGCTCGGTGTGGCCGACTTTCTTTCCAGACCACCAAGAATGTCCGGAGAGTTGCCGCCACATGTGTTACAATGGCTCTCACACTCGACCAAACGTGCTTTGTCTGGCCCAATTGACTCCATAAAGCCCATCACTATCTCAAACATGTCACGGCATCACGGTTGTACCATTGCTCGAGTGTAGCGACGATCCGAGTCGCTAGCAGTCACATCAGATGCTTTCAGATGTTCAGTCGAAGCATGATCGCCAGACATGGCATTCCGGTAGCTATATAACCCCCGCGCAGAACCCTCATAACTGGATCATTACCTCAACAACGACCATTCTTGATCCGCTCCAACACCCCAAAATGAAGTACACTGTTCTGGTCATCGTTTCGTTCGCCTATGTTGCTGTCCAGGCACTTCCAATCCCGGTCAGTCGGAGCCCGAGACGGGCAAGCTGTTGCGTTGCGAGATTCTAATTAATTACTAGGAAGATCGCGGTACAAATGATGGCGGCGTGAACGATATACTTGACGAAGCGAATGGTTTATTTGGTCAGATTGGATATGGTTTCGGCAAGCTTTTGGGGTCGCTGTCAGACCAACTTGGAGCGAAGTCGAAGAGAGGTTTGCTGGACGAAGTTCTCAAGACGAAGCCGGACGAAGCCGGGTTACTCACTGGGTTGCTCTCTGCTGCAGACGTCAAAGCACTGCTCGACTCGGCCGGTATTGAAGCTGACGACGAACGTGTGGATGATCTTTTAGAGGAGCTCAAGGGCGGGGACATTGACGAGCTCGTCGATGAGGCTTCCAATACGGTATGGCTGCATCGATAACTCGACATGGTGACAAGACTGATATAGAACAATGTCTAACTTCACTTTCAGCTTTTGGCACGATCTCTTGATAAGGAAACTCGAGACGCGACGGACTACTTGAACGCTGAAGCCGGGATTCAGACAGACCTGAACAAAAGGACGATTACAGTAAGCACCGGCGGTCTCAATGCGGGTAAGTCAATCGACACGATATTAGCTGAAGTGTCATGGGCACTAACTCAAAGGATATGTAAGGTCTCGGATATCCCATTGACACTACGGGAGAGGCGGTGAACAACGCTCTAGGCAAGATCGAGGATGTAGTTACCGCCTAAAGCCTAATGCAACGAAGGTCCATTGTCGTCAGACTTGTATGTAGATACCCAGTGACCTCAGAATTTCACCTAGTTCTTTGCTGGTGTATGTCAGAATACCACTCTTGATGCATGCTTGGCAGCACCTCTATTATCTCTCGAAGACCGACTATCAATACGCCAGGCAGTCTTCGTAGCGGGCCAACGGCAGGATGCATCATCATGGGTGTGTCCGACGACCACCGCATCACTCACGGGTGCTGTTTACACACAAAACTATCATTCACCGGGTTATAGGACAAAGCGAGGAGCAGGACGATAATTGATGTCGAAACAAGACACATCTCGAGACGGCGTTCAAGCAGGAGCCAACGCCGACCGCTTCGATCACCACCACGTCGATCTCTACTGATCCAGGAAATAATCAGCACAACTCAAACAAAGTGCTTCTCCGTGTTGTCCGCGCGTCTTTTCGCAGATACGATGAGACGCGTTGGCACGACATGAGACTGTCCATCTGCTGAGCGATAATTCCACACTTCAGTCCTTCGTTTGAATTATCCATATTGTGAATTCTGATTTCTTACAACAATCCACTACACGTTCACTACCTCACGCTCATTATAAAAATCAAGCTCCTATAATGCGTTTTATACTCACCTTGGCCATTGCTCTGCTTGGCAGTTCTGTCCAGGCGCTTCCCGTTACCGGTGCAGATGTGAGATGTGATTCAATGATTGAAATGCTACTCCCAAAAGACTGACAGTCACCGCAGGCTATTGCTGCTCGTACTGATCCCGAATCTCATTCGAACGACCACTTGCACAACATTTCACCGCTTGAACGAAGACAAGCATCCGACAAAGACATCACAGAAACTACAGACGGCGATAATGTAGTTACGATATCAAAATCGCAGGGAACGACTAGAGATAAGACTGGATACAGCTGGCACCCTGTTGGGTCTACTGCTGGACTGTTGAAGAGACAAGGCAATGGGGATCATACTGTTGTTGATGATAAAAACGTTGTCACAATCTCGAAGTCGCAAGGAACTACGAAAGATAGGGTTGGGTATAGATGGCGCTCGGTTGGTCTTTAGTGAATCAACATAGACGACCGGGAGTATATGATGCAAATTGTTGGGCCAATCTTCGGTCGTGGTGATGACCTGTAGGGATGACTTGTACCTGCAAATTATTTACCGTTGTCTACACGGATAGAGCGAAGCCGTCTTAAGATGCAAAGCAAAGGTGTGACGGCCAGCTTGTTCACCTTAGAGATCTGATAGGTCTTCAGAACATTTGGAAAGATTTTGATCTGAGTAATGTAGTTCTGGTGTATCTATATATTCTTGGGGTATCATCGTAAATCTATAAATCTATCTGGAGCAAAAAGCATCCATCCTGTATGTTTTTTTTTTCTGTCACATCATCAACCATCACATTTCCAACAACTCCCATCTCTTGCTTGCGTCGGCGGTTGCGACGCTGAGTACGTGCTGTCTACCTTCACCTGCCCAGGCAGCGTCCTCGTCGAACTTCATCTCCGTCAACTCTCCTTCAATCGTGCCGAGGCAGATAGGAATCCGGCCGATCTTGAACTCGGTCTTCTGAATCCTGGCCTCGAAGTCATCGTGCTTCATGGAGATGCGGCGTCTGCGATTGCCCTGTGACGCCTCAAGCCTGTCCAAGAATGAGGCCAGGCTCGACCACTTGCCCTCACGCTGCTGCTGCAGCTGCGATACGATCTTGTCACGCATCTGAGACTCGGAGGGCAAGCGGTAGGCGTAGAGCTGTGCGAGCGGTGAGGGACGTACACGCTTCTTGTCGCGCTCGGCGAGTACGAGCATGTCCGTCTGTGGTGACAGCGCGAACGATGGGTGGTGCTCGTGGGCGGACGGGGTAGTCTCCCACAGACCGAAGCCAGTCTCGGCGTTCTTGAGACAGTGCAGAGTGAAGTCCCAGCCAGAGAGGAAAGATTCGAGTTTGGCGAGGATTGTGACTGACGATGGCTCGACGATTGGTGCAGTTGTGTTGTGAGGTATAGATGCACGAACGTGGCCAAGGACGTAATGGCTACTCTGGCCACCGCCGTGACGCTGCGCGGCAAAGAGGTAGCCAGATTCGAAAGGCCTGAGAAGTTGCAAGCCCGAAAGACGTGCGGACTGGTCTGCGGATGTTGCAGTGACTTCTCCGTCGTCCGGGACTGTCAGGATGTGCGAGTCCAGCAGCATATGTCTGAGACCGCTCTTGCTCTTCCAATGCTCGATGCCCGCTTTCTCTGTGCTGTTGCGGTCCTGAGGAGGTGCTCCGCAGTACAGCACTGCGCCCCTGCCACTTAATTGCACACGCAACATATGATTATTCTCTTCGAAGTTCAGGCCGCAGATGTAGTGGCCAGAGGCAGAACTGATGTACTGGTTGACAGTAAAGCTATCAGAGTCTGCGAGCAAGTCGTAGATCTGGATTGTCCGCTCCTGCGCGATTGCCAACAATGTTCCATCTGACGACAGGGCAAGATCTGAGTTCGTGAGGGGTGAGATCTTGAGCCATGGCCCACTGCCCACCGTCTCTTTGAGGTCGTTGATGGGTCGCTTGGAGATAAGTCTGAAAGGGGTGACTGTGGTGTCATACAGGGCGATTTGGCGATCATTGATTGTGACGGTCCTGGAGCCGTTGGTTGTAGCACACACGTGCGGGCCAGAGTGGTACCATTGCCTGCAAGGCATATCCATTGTGCCTTGCATAGCCTTCTCTTGCTTGACTTGCATGCCTAGCATGAGTGTGTGAGCGGCATCGTCGAAGAGCTTCAACAGCTCGCCTGCGTTTGATTGGCGAGCATCGGGTTGTGGGAGGATCGGGAGCTTTCGTAGTTGTCTTTCCAAAATGACGGAGTCTTGTGAGGCAAAGTGCCAATAGCGACAGACACTTCGGGCGGCATTGAAGGATTTGGGGTCGAGGAAGGTGAAGATCTGCTGTTGGAGTTCAAGCGGGAGGCTGGTGGCAGCCATTGAGGTCTGCTTGACCGAGTGTACACGATGTAGCTCCATGGTCAAGGATTAGGAGGTGTTGTTGCGCACAGGCGACTTGTTGGAATGAGTGTAGAGAAAGGACAAGGAAAGATAATATAAACATACACGTGAATCACGCAAGCACAACAGTACTTAGGCCTCAGCGTCTTCCGCAAGGGAAGAAAAATCAGAACCCCTAACGTCCCCGGACCCCGTCATCATCAAGGTGCCATGGGGTCATCGCGACATGACTTGAACCCGATCCGTCGGAGCGGTCTGACGAGATGGTGCATGGTCGCCGATGACATGAGCCACGAGAAGGCAGAAAGACGCGTTGAACGCACGGTCATCCCAGCGAAAGTTCTGAAAGACGAGATCGAACCTTAACGATAAGGCAATTGCCGCCCTTTCGAAACAGCGGTCGGGTCTCGCGGCCGATGATACACCGTGTCGTCTGATGATTGGAATTGGACTCTGGCTTTGTTTCGAATTGCCCAACGCAGGCAGGTCGCAAGGTAAGATATATCGCGGGCGATGCGAATATCCAAGCATCATTAATCTGTATTAGTATTGCTGCAATTCAGCCTCGGGCTTTGACACCTCGATGACGGAACGCCTCAAAGATAGGGCTGACTGGGAAAATCCTCACCAGAGATGACGCGATGCACATCTTTCAGGTACATCTAATTTCTAGGTTGCCTTCGGATAATAAGGTTGCAGCGCGGCCGATTTGCGGCTCTCGGGTATGTTCGTTCACAAACGAGGTCCAAAGTGTGAGATCTGCGGAAGTGTCAGACGACGAGTGTCGGGAAAGGGCAACTCTTTCGTTCGCCAAATGCTCTTCTCCATCGAAGTCACGTTCACCTAGCAAATGTGTATTGCACAAGCAAAAGGTCTCTTAAAGGGTACTAAACACTGACGTCTAGCGAAGGGAACGATTCACTAATCAATGACATATAGGCAAATCTCAATGTCACAGGTCAGGATTCGAACCTACAACTTTCAGTCTCGGCCTGATGGCTGCCTTAGGCAGCACAAAGTGCCTGAGGTACAGCATCTGCAATCTTATGTTGAGGGTTGAACAGGAACCCTGACACGATAAATACCTGGTACTGATTTTAGTACTCTGTAAGAAAGCGACTGGATATGCTTGGGATAGAACGATTGTAATCTTTTGTCCGTCAGCGCATGACAAGAAGCTCACCAAGCTCCGACTCTGTCATCTTCAAGCTCAACCCATGACCTGCAGACGAAGAGCGTCTACATGCTTATCCGCGCCATTTTACGGACAGCCATTACCTGAGCCATTGTCTACCAATCCAGACTCGCATCAGGTGTGGTAGCAATCCCTACAAAGCGCTTACACCATGCTATGATGGTGTTCAGCCCTATGCTAGCTGCGGATCGGCCGCCCAAACGTGGAGAATGTGCCGATGTTTATTCCAACAACATCGCACCTCCGTTGTGCTAGGAAGTATGCTTAGCAGCATGCAAGAGTCGCCTACTATTGGGAACATTACCATAAGCAACATGCGCATCGATTACAGCTTGTTAGTCACACCTTCTAGCGGCTTCACCCAATAGACTTGGCACGCACGCAGTGTATCAGTGCACACATTGGGCAAAATGGTTTCAGGTAGCTAGAGGGAAAAGAGGATGAATACCAGGCAAGGCCAGCCTGCAGATGCTTGGACCAGCACAAGGCTTGTGGCCGGATGAACAAACCCAAGGGGAAAAACCCAAGCCACTAAACCGATTAGTCTAGCAATGCCTCTCCGCGACGCTTGACTGCCTGCCGCAAGGTGAAGGCTCCAAGCCAGGCGATCAAGCCGCACCGTGGACGCCATAGCCCCTGTCCTCCCACCAGATATCGCCAGATCCCTTGCAGCCACCACGCTTGCAATAAAAGGCGTGCTGGTCACTTTTCGTGAGAGGCGACCAGATATTGTAGCTGTCCTTCCTTGGAATCTGCGAGCAGGTATTGTAGCGCGACCTGTCCACGGTGTACTCTTGGTAGCGGCGCCAGTTGACAACGCAGATGGTCTGGCCCCTACTGCCGGCGCAGTTGGCTACCTGAGAGTTACCCTTTGACCACGAGACTGAGTAGCCAACACTGCCCCATTGACTCTTTCCCAGGTTGGAGAGCGAGATACCAGCTGAGTGGGAGACAGACCACTCCTTACCAACGGCCATCTCGCAATCACCGTCTCTGCATTCAAGGCGATCCTACATCGACCATTGTTCGTCAGCTGCGAAAGTTCGAAGAGGCAAATTGTAAACGTGGAAGTAGAGAGAAGGAATCCCACGAACCGTGACTTGCTTGTGGCGCCTCCACTTGTGCGGGTTTCCGTTGCCCTTCTTCTTGATGGGAGGGGCTTGGTCGTAGCATTGACGGGCCACGAGTCGGTCTGCATCGGCTTCCTCATCCTCCTCTTCGACAGGAGGAAAGACAACTAACTCTTCCTCCGTGAAGACACTGACCATGGCAAGATCGTTATCAGCCTCGCGATCAAGACACATGGCCGTCACGTTAGGCGAAAGTGTACCGACAGAATCAAGTCCGCCGGCGGTCCAGGGAACTTCGCACTCAACAGCGGCAACATCGTCGTTCCAGCGGGCCTGGCAGACGACGCCGCCAGACTTTTCAACCTCAAAGTCGATAGCATAGCGCTTCTCTCCAATGGTGATCTGTCCGTTACCTGTCTCGTCGGCTTTGACCTGGATGGGAACGCCGGCAAGAGTCACCTTGCTATCGCAGGCATAGGTGAGGAGAGACGATCCCTCGCTGTCGGCAACAAAGATGATCTGTTTGCCAGTGTTGAGTGAAGACTCCCAGGTGACGAAAACAGAACGAGGTGTCGAAAGAGGTTCACCCTCCCAGTCCAGACGGCGGGCAAGCGCGTTCCGAGCGAGGGCTGCCCAGCAGAGGACGGCAGCGGTGGTAAGATTCTGCTTCATGGTTGCCGTCAAGACAAAACAATGTCTCGCAAAAAAGATAGTAGATGAAATATGGCCAGCTGAACCAGGTGTTTCTGAAGTTGACTGTGACTGAAGATAGAGTACGAGGATGGCATCCCAAGGCTCCCTTTATATACACTTCTCCCACCTTAACCCGTCACCTATGCGACCCCTATACCGACATGCTCAAACGTCTGTCTGACTTTCTGCTCGTCAGTAACCGCATACCATCCCAAGGCTGCCTAAGCGACCAATACACTACTGTACGGCGTTCGAACTCGATGGTTCGAGTTTGGTTATGGAGCCATCTGGTGGATCGGATCCCTGGTCTCCCCGTTTCATTGCTCTAGCGCTCTTGGAAGATACCATTGGATTTCGCATGGGAAGAAAGATGACCTTCCCGTAGTAGTTTGTTGTGGTCAGGCTCCAGAGGACTCCTGGCTCCAGCCTTCCAGGCATCGTTTATGCCATTTAGCCATTTTACTTGGCAACACCACACGTTTAGCCTGCGTGAGAGCCATGGCGGCACCACGTCTCGTTTGCTCTAAACAGAGGTTGGTTTATGTAAGTGCAGTATCCAGCCAAGGTGCTACTCACTATGCCAAGCCCGAATATCCGAAAATTGGCATTGGGACAGTCGCTAACGGATTTGTCCACCAGTACCTGATGGTCACATGGCGATTCTGTCACAGCATTAGAACATGCCACAATATCTCCTACTCACTTGGTTCAGCGCAACGACGCAGTCTAGACCGTTGCGGCGTGGTCGCTTTACACCCAGGCGAGCTGTCTCGACTAGAGCGTAGGTCAAGGCGACAAATTTTGTATTCGGGTATAACTGCCCATGTTTGTCCATCTATATCATTGCCGTCAATTTTCGCCAACGCTCCAAACCACTCAAGATGCATCCAAGTCGAGCTCTACTTCCCACAATCATCCTTGCCTGCGCTATCTTGCCCGCGACCCAAGCTTTTCAACTCACCGGCCCGCCTACGACCGAGAAACTCGACCTCACGAAACCTATGACAGTCTCATGGGACGTCACAGAGGGAGCCCTGAGTGAGCCCAACGCCCGTATACTCGAACTCTGGTTCCATGCGGTTTCCGGCGGCGAAAACCGCGATCGCGCTGGCTGGGTGATTGCGGCCAACCTGTCGCTTGCGAGCAGGAACTCTTACGAATGGGACCCCAGTGGCATCGCTAAGCTCATCAATGACAACGATCAGAAGCTCTCGCCGGATGCGGTGCACACTTTCGAGGCTAGACTGCTCGACCAGGACGGAGAGAGGCTGGCAAGGGTCGAGAGTGACGGGTATGCCCTCGACGGGTTCGACTTCGTCAGCGATAGTGGCAGCGGTGGCGGGGTGCGAGCTGGAGTCTATTGGGCCACCGTCGCTGCGGCGGGAATAGTAGCCGCACTTCTCTAATGTGAAAACATACCTTGTGTCTCTGTATCTCCTCGCCTTGGACTTGCAACACTCTTCTCCATTCCCATTCAATTGCTGCGACCGGGACCGCAAACGCCATCCCAGGTCTGAGTAGGTCCACGAACATATCCAGTGTACGATTGGAATCTGCAACACATCTGTAGTGAAGCTTGCAATTATAACCTAAACAGCTCTAGATGGTTACTCTGGTCGAGATTTCGGACCTTGGCCTTGTCAAAGAGAAATTGACAGCCTGGCCGCTATGGAGCTACTGCCGAGTTGTCGATGTTGTCACGTTGTTAGTTCAGTCGAGCCATCAGGATCGATGTTGGGGCCTGGGCTGAGAATACCTTGAAGCAACGCCATAGGCTACCTGACCTCCACTAGGATGAGCGGTTTTGGATGAGTAGCCAAGACATGGTACAGTGAAAGGCCGGTGCGAATGTCGTCGTGGCACAGATGGCAAGCCCTTGCCTACTGAGCAACAAGCTGGTATCTCGCCCAAACAAGAGAGGAACCGAGCACATGGTTTGCTCAGGGCGCTCAAGCTCCAAGAGATGTGTTCGGACACGGCTAGTGCAGAGAGCTCAGAAGACCACCGATGAAGTCTGGCAAGCAGCCTACGAAGGCTAAAGAGTAAGAGTGGGTGGTCTCTCGTTGACAGGTGGTTGATCTTACATATCTGCTGTCACATCATGTCGGTAGCTGCTGGTATCTTTAGCGTTTATCCCCGCCTCAGGTCGTGATGACTCTGTCTCGTGAAGATTCGATCCCCCCATTCCTCTGGGACTTGAACAAGCAATACGCATTGATAAGTCGGCTCGTTACAGGATCTAGGGGCAGCAACGCTACACGTACTTGTACTGGGTGCATGTGGGCATTTTGGTCCGACTCAATGTTGAACAACCCTAACCCTACCCACTACATGTGCTTCACATCTGTATCATATGGATTTTTATTCAACAACATAATTCAGGTGCAGAGCCCGTTTACGAGGTTGTATTGGGCAGGGAAATAGTTTGCCAAACGACTGTCTTGTTTTGCGCGCTTCAAGATCGGTAAAATAGGTCGTTGTCCGCATTTCGACAATTTGGGAGTAACATGAGGCGATCGTCCACCATTTGACGAAGTGAAGAGCTAGAAGTGAAGCAACATCGCGGAGTGACCACATAATTATGCAACCGCCCTTCAAAATGAATCGATATAACAAGCGAATGGATATCTTGAACGATGCCTTGCATCTCTGACTGATCAGAGAGTGGTAAGCCTTATCGACATTGTTATTCCTACAATAACAACAGTGTTAACGACCTAGATTCCTTTGCAACTGGTTCACTCACTTACAGCAAGACTCACTTCGAGCCTCACCCCGCGAGGACTCGAATCGGTTAGTCAACAACCGCGACCTGCTGCCTTCAGTTCACGGCATCCGCACTTCACTCTGTGACGTCTACTGCTGGCCCCCACCACTCTGCATGAGACCACCACACAACATCGACCATCTACGACGCACAACTCAGGTCGCAGAGCACATCTCTTGCCTCCGACCTGACTGCGCATCAAAGCCTCTGCCCTATCCCAAACACGACGCACAACTCAAGTCGCAGAGCACATCTCTTGCCTCGACTTGATTGAGCATCAAAGCCTCTGCCAATGCATCTCGCACACTGCAACTTGTTTCGCAATCAGCGCAAAGCAACCACCGCTAACTCCATTCCAGACTCCAGCATGGCGTCCAACAACTCGCAAACCAACAACAACACCGCACCTGAGCTCGCAGCTAAGCCAGCTGAGAAGCCCGACACGATGCTCAGGACTCGCTTCCTCCAGAACTGGGATCCTGACAGGCCGTCCAAGCCCGCCGCCGAAAAGCCCACCGAAACCCAAGAGCAGAGAAAGAAAACCGTGCTGGACGATCTCAAGAAGTTCGCACAGAAGTTCAAACTCAAGTCTGGGCCCTTGGTCCTCCACCTTCAAACCCGCAAGAACGATAACAGCAAGGCATCATCCGTCACCCACTCCGACGCACTTCCAACAAGCGCGGACGTCGCTTTCCGCCGTGTTTTCGGAACAGCCGAGCTCCTCGAGCAAATCATCTGCTACCTGCCCATGAAGAAGGTCATCAACGTGCAGAGGGTGGCGAAGCAGTGGAAGAACGTCATCGCCGGCTCGCCCAGCATCCAGGAGAAGCTGTTCACTCGCCGTGAGAGTGAGGGGCAAGAGATCTGGGTGCTGGTGAAGCGCAAGCCAATACGTGGGCCCATCTACGACAGGCCTAAGCGTGTCGAAACTCTTCCACCCCCAGGCACACTGGTCCTCACCCCCGTCACTCTCAACCCAATGTTCCACGAGACACGAACCTGGCGCGAGCCGAACGGCTTCAGATTCCCAATCAGCTCGATGCCCGACGAGATCAGCATCAGTTTCTGCGCCTGGGCGAACGCCCTCCGCTACAACGAGTCCTGCACCAGCAACATGTTCGTTACAGACCCGCCTTGCACCAAACTCCGAATCGGATACCTGATCATCTATCTCGGATTCCCGGAATCCCGACTCCAGCACCCACACCCCGATTACTTCGACCGCAACCATCCGAAGCAAGACGAACTCAGCATCAAGATCAGCGGGATCACGGTCGAATCGACTTCCGGACTCACCATGCGCGACATCTTCAAAGCGGCCCTGCACAGCCGCGGCAAGGCTCGCCTCAGTCTGACGGGCGGATTCTACCACGAGCGCCGCGGTGCGACCGTGTACGAGATGCTCGACCTCCTGATGCTGACGTTCGGGTGGACCAGCGTCCCTGAGTCTCCTTTCATGGAGCTGGGCATGAATTCGATGACCTTGGGGTCCACGCCGGTCATCATTGCCACTGACTGGGAGCGAGAGATGGCGAAGTTCGAGCCGTCGAAGCGCGGCCCGCCTACTTAAACGCTTTGATTGTGTCGGCATTCAACGATTGATGCTTGCAGTTTGCATTGATTTGGAGGACTCCAACGAAGAGAGATACCAATGATGAGATGTTTCAGAGGACCTGAGCGAGGAGAGATGGCGTTGTCAAGGCCCAGGTGGCTTTCATTGGATGCTCTGTTGTGAGTCGGATCGGAGATTGGTTTTTGCATTTTGGGACACCTCGGAAAGGGTGATTGAACAAGCTGGCGATGCAGGGATCCACGAAGACATACAACGTCAACAGCACGTTGTACGAGTGGTATTCCTGGCGCGGTCAGCTGATTTGCTTGGGTTTTGCATTTGGGACACCTCGGAAAGGGTGATATTGAGGAAATCTGGCGATGCAGGGAACCACAAGGACATGCAACGACAATTGCACGTTGTACGAGTGGTATGCCTGAAGCCTTCAGCTGATTAGGTGTGGGTTTGTCACACTCAGCTCATCACAGAAACTTTGTATCGGTTAGCCTGACAGCATCAAATTAACTTTCCAAACCCAGCTCTTGCAGAAGTGACATTGTAAGCAGCTTGAGCCTTGCTGAACGTGGTCTTTCGTATGTTAGGGTTTCTTGTACACTTTACTTACTCGTCTGCAACCCTTCAATAAGCCTGAAGTCCGGCCGGTGTGCCGATTTAAAAATGCAGCTATTCTGCTCCGGCCGCTGGGTATCATCGTGCTTCATCGAGACTAGTGTCCGACCATGGTATCTCCAAATTGATCTTCCAAAGTGCTCTCACCACATCACAACTACTCCTTCTGAGCCTTTCCACGCTTCTGGAACCGCTCGGTGCCATTCGCCATCTTGGCCTCCAGGTACCTACGCTCGTATGCGCGGCCGTCCATCTTCTTGATACAGGCCTTGGCGGCGGTGCTGTTGGCGAAGCGAACAGTGATGATACCCTCGGGCTCGGCATCGAACAAGACGACATTCTCGACTTCGCCAAACTTGGAGCACTCCTCGCGTGTGTCTTCCTCGATGTCTTCGACGAGGTCTTCGTCTTCTTCCAGTTCCTCGAGCGTGAACATGTGCTTGAGAATGACGACTTTGTCCCAGCGGTTTGAAGTGGCGGGAATGACGGAGACATCGTCCTCGTCCCACTCTGTAAGGCGGCTGTTCATAAACGGTTAGTGCGTCGTGTGGGAACAGGAGGAACATTGCTAGTATACCGATTCATCTCCTCAGCTTTCTTGATGACCTTTTGGCGGTCACGATTTGCAGCAGTGCCTTTCTTCTTCGCTTGCTCGGAGGCAGCGGGCTGATCTTTCTGAACCTTGTAGTTTTGATCGGCCTCCTTGACGCGCATCTTGCCGTTGACACCAGGCACGCCCAATCGAAAATCGGAATCGTCAAGCATATTGATGGCTAGCTTGACCGATTCAGGGCGGAAGTAGACTAGAGTCCGAGTGAGTAGGGCATATCGATAATTGGACGTGGCGAATCTCACCTATGAGCGCGTCTCCGTTGAATTCGCCGTTCTCGTTGTAGTACATCTTGATACGAGGCTTGTTGTCATCGATGCCCTCGGCAATGACGCCGAAGCGGGAGAAGACCTTGAATAGTTCTTCCTCGTCAACATCCTTGGGAAGAGAAGTGATGTAAATTGCTGTGTTGACGCGCTCCCTCGGCTTCTCGTTCTTGGCTTTCTTTGCGTTCTCCTAGAAAGCCGTTCAGTAGGGCTCGGGTCGCAAACCCAACATGTGGATCGATATTCAAACTCACATTCTCAGCCTCGACAGCCTTGCGCTTTTTGGTCGGGTCAAGCGCCGGCTCCTCGTCGTCGACGCCCGGCATCTTGTACGCCGCGCGCTGCTGCTCTGCAAGCGCTTCATCCATCTGTATCACGAGAAGAGCAGAAAATGTTAGGGTCTTGCCACTCGCCGGAGTCTTTTACAGCAGCCTTCGCCGATAACTTTCAGCGTGAGTAGCGTACCATGGGGACCCATTTGGAGGTGCGAGAAAACCACTCCCATTCCTCGCCGTTTTCATCCTCGAGGGTGTAGTTGTTCGCAGTTTTGGAGAAGCTGATGCGCGTATCCGAGTCGAAATCGTCTGGGTTGCTGGGAAAGGGCGCGCGATTGGTCGCCATTTTTGTTGTTGATGAAAGAAAGAATGTTAGGAAGTAGAGCGAATCTCGCAAGTCTCGGGCTATGAATGGATTTATCGAATGGCAGCAGCTACTCGAGGGAAAGCCGCCACGAATGGGTTGGTAGAGTAGGGTAAACGGGCTGAAAGGCGCAGAGATGAGGCCGGTCTAGAAACTGCGCAGCGTGCTGATATATACCAGTCCACCATTCTCTCTCCGTACTACAGTAGCATCTCAGTGGCCCTTATCAAGATTTGTAGTACTAGGCAATTAGCCAAAGCCACATTGCGATCGTTCCAGCATCGAGGTGTGTCACGTATCTCAATAGGCTATACTGGCGTTTTTGACACTAGGAGATCAGATAGCACTCCACTGTGAACTTTGATACTTTGAGGTGTCAGATAACATCTCGGTAGACCTCGTCAAGCTTAATAGGACTACGAGATTGGACAACGCCTTGTTGTAATCGTTACAACTTTGAGTTGCGTTACGTATCTCAATGGGCCACACTGGCCCTTTTCACACCAGGAGATCAGATAGCACTCCACTATGAACTTTGGTGCTTTGAAGTATCAGACAACATCTCAGCGGTAGGGTAAGCGGTGCGGACTTTGAAGCTAGACTACGAGCCTCTCTAGGCGTTTCGCCAAAGGCCTTACTAGCTCTTCCACGACCTGCTTTGTCTTCACGAGCATGATTGATATTACGAGATGGCTGCAACACATCGTGATACTGATGATATCAGACATCCCATCAACCATCAATATGGGATCTGCAGTTGAACGAAGTTCCAACGGCTCACGTTCGCGCGGCGCGTCTCGAACGGCTCTGATTTCGCCTTTGCCAATCCCTGCATGTCACAAAGTCTGTTCCTGGAGATCAATTTCCAAGGTTTAGTGAACACGAGAGTTTCTGTTCTGGCAGACACGGCTTCTTGCTCTTAAGCATTCGATGGCCTCAAGCAAGATTCCTCCAATCGCGTCAACATATACCAAGCACGGCATATCAATTTGGCATCTTCAACAAAACGGTTATCTGGCAAGCATTCGCCCCTAGTCTGCCGAAATGCCGAGTCCGTGAGCCACGCCGCTAAGCTCGCACCAGACCAATGGCATCCCAACACCTACCGATTGTGCCTGAAATAACCTCAAATACGGGTACGAAATGCAATTAAGCACGGAGAGCAGAAACCGCTAGGCCCGCAAAGAGTAAGATGGCAGATCAACTGTGGCTTTGGCTAACCATGCGGATGGCTGAACGGCCTGAACCCTATTCGCTTTTCCGATCGCAGACTCCTCCTGTTCCTGTCTCGTTCCTTGTCTGCTAAGGCGCCTTCTACAGACCCGACCGACCCGCCTGACTACTACGCGAGCACTACACAGTCTTTACCGAAATACCACTGCTTCGTGCCACACAGGGCTAGCCACCTATCCTCCCACAGGCAACCACCTCCTCAACACCACAACCATGGCCCAACAAGCCTACAATGGCCAGGGTACGTCGTGCCCACTCTCCCACCACGCGCCCACAACAACACCCAACTAACACTCTACCACCACAGTCGGCTGCACGCCCAACTCGATCAGTCCGGCCACCTTCATCCCCGGCTTCAGCGATGCCTACAAGTCCAAGTCCGACCTGATGTGCGCCATCGCCATCACCGACGCCGACCTGATCAAGAAAATGAGCACCGGATGCTGCAAGGGCGCCGTGCAGACCGACGACTCCGGCTGCTACCACTGGTGCAAGCCGCAGGCCAAAGACCTCACCGACTGGGCCACTTGCATCTCCGACAAGGTCTACACCGACACCGACTTTGGCCAGTCGTGCAATGCGCCCGGCTACTTGGCGTTGAAGTCGGCGCTCAGCCAGAACGAGGACCCGCCGGCAGGTGTTAGTGCTGCTGTGCCTGGTGTCAGTGCGAGCTGGAAGGTTGGCGTGTTTGTCGGATTTGTTGCGTTGGTGCAGGCCATGTGCTGAGCGGACACAGCAGAGAGATGTCAAGAGAAGGGAAAAGGGTTGGATAGAAGGGAAGGCGTTGGCGTGGTTTCGCTTGTTTTGTGTTCGGTGGCACAGTCGTCGCCTGTATACCCCAGAAATGTGTTTCGTATATCTACCTGTATATACAATGACTAGGTTATTATTTTGCAGTGTTATAAGTTTGTGGCCTTGAGTGATTGTCCAGATTTACTACGATATCTCAGGTGGTCAGCATGCTAAACTACAGCCTACATGTATTGCATAGAGACTTAGCAAGCATGGGGAACCCATCTCCCAGTCTCATTGATATCAGTTGAAGTTATTGAGTATTCCGAAACTAGTGGCCGATTCCAGTTACTATATTCAACGCAAGCGAGATGTACCTGATCATTCGCCCGGGTGACAGCTGCAAGCATGCGTGATGACCTAATCCTTCCTACTTCCACACCGACATACCCGCAGCTGCAGCCTGCCATAACTTGCGCCGCCATTCCTGGAACCTCCGAAACATTACCATCCAGCATACCATATCTCACCTATCGGGAGTGATTAAGACAAAAATCACGAATCCTCCCCAAACACAGCCAACACCATGGCATCCTCAGACGTACGCTCCATCTCATCTCACCTCACCTCTTACCACCCTCCAAGTAAACCAACCATACCACCATACTAACCGACCATCCTCACAGCCCTACACCCTCTACGCCCTCTCAACCTCCGCCTGGGGCACCCTCCAATCCCTCCCCCTCCTCTTCGCCCCGCGCCTCATCGTCTCCCTCTGCAGCACCGACACCGACGCGCGCCGCACCACCGACCTAGAATCCTACCTCTGCCGCACCCTCGGCCTCACGCTCCTCGCGCTCGCCGCATCAAACCTGATATTCACCGGCGTGATCCCCATCGGGCCGCAATCCCCCTCCTCAACCTCAGCCTCACCAACCAGCACCCCCTCCACCTCGCGCAGCAGCAAAGACCGCCTCAGCAGCGGCTCGGACTCAGGCTCGCCGCCGCGCCGCGCCGGTGTGGCCGCAACCAATGAATTGGGGAAAGCGACGGCGACCGTGGCGGTGGCGTTCCAGGCGATCACGGCGTTCTACTTGTACACGCAGCTGATGGGCGGGTGGAGTTTTGCTTTCACGGCGGGTTTGGTGGGCAATGCTGCGCTGTTCTGCTTCGGGACGTGGACGCTTTTGTTCGGCAGCGAGGTGGGGCGGGTGAGCAAGACGACGGGGGCGGATAAGAGGACGAGCGGGTTTCCGTTTGGGAACAGTGAGGCGGCGCGGGAGAAGAAGAGGGAGGCGAGGGGGAAGAAGAGTATTCTCAAGTCGAGGTGATTGTGTGCGTTTTGATATGAGGGGATAGGGATTACGGACTGGTCTGTGGGAATTGGTAGGAACCATGGGATGGGAAGAGTTTCATGATGGAGAAGGATATCCATTCGAGATGTTTTGAAGCATGTAAAGAATGCATTGTAGTGTACATAATGGTAGCATACCCGGCGGCTGTCGCTCGTACCCGGAATCTACAAAAAAGCCAAAAGAATTGAAAAGTCGTTAAGAGGCCTGCTCGGGCTCCCTTTCAGGATGTTGATGTCTTAGCAAATATATGGTTCCAAACTTTCCCTCGATCGCAAGGTTTCACTTCATTTGTGGCAACCTGTCTCAGAATCCGCGTTGCCCACCGCTCAACCCCATCAAGGCACCCACTGCATCTGCTTCGGCGGCGGCTTCTGTGTCTTCGGTCTTCATGGGTGTGCTCTCGGCTTGCTGGCGCTTCTCATACTGTGCCATCATGCCTTCTAGGTAGTTGTCGTAAGGATCGCCCTCGCCTTCGAAGCCGCCTGAAGCACCAGTCGCAGGAGGCGAACCGGCTTCCTCGTCCTCGTCTCCATCATCATCGCCAGCCGTTGCGGGAGTCTGAACTGTAGATTTAGCCTCACGAGCTCGTCGAGGACCTTTGCGGCGCCGCGCTATAGGATTAGAGCCATTCCACTTCAAACGCTGGGCGGGCTCGGTGTCTTTCTCCATTGCTTCCTCAACAGTGGCGTCCATTTGTCGCAGTAGGCCTTCTTGGTCCGCGCGCGAGAGCTCTGCGGCCATGACGGCTTCGAGGAGGACTTCTTTCGTCGCCCATTCTTCTCGCTTCATCTTCTCCATCTCCTCCACGTCGTGCTTCAGCAAGTCAGCTTCGTTCTCCGCCCATGCTATTTGGCGTCTGAGCATGCGCATGAGATGGTCGGCTTCGACGGCGCTTTCGAATGTGGTGAAGTGGATGTCTGCTGGGTAGTGGATCATGAAGCCTGGCTGGCCGGTGACCGGGTGGTGTGCGGGGATGTATGTGATGTTGTCGTTTGGGTGAGATGGTTCGATTGGGGTGCCGTCTTCGTCGTATGTTGGGACACCGCTCATGTCTTGTGGTGTGGACTTGCTGGCGCCATTGGATAGTTTGAGTTTCTGTGCTTTCTTCATGGCGGTCGGGTCGAGGAATGTGCTGCCGCGAGCTGGTTCGGGCTCGTGGACGGTGCGCATGTGTTTGGCCAGAGCATCGGAGCGTGTGAAGGACTTGTCGCATTCTGTCGCATTGGTCAGCTCTTGATTCTCGGGATTCCACGATATTTCAGTGATTGACACTTACCTGGTA
>Ga0265797_10005055_pt1 | contig 19582 bp, 16 predicted proteins | sample P2T30metagenome_FD_192433 | JGI IMG/M metagenome (GOLD analysis project Ga0265797, IMG submission 192433) | Plant litter microbial communities from East Loma Ridge, Irvine, California - P2 T30 | ecosystem: Environmental > Terrestrial > Plant litter > Unclassified | place: USA: California... | reverse complement strand
GGCCGGATTCGCCCCGGGGCCCACGCTCGTGTACTGTGGTCCCCGGCCGCGAGGCCTGAAACTGCGCCTGTAGCTCAACGGATAGAGCATCTGACTACGGATCAGAAGGTTGGGGGTTCGAGTCCCTCCAGGCGCACAGAACATGCAGAACGGCCCAGTCGCAAGCTGGGCCGTTCGTCGTTTCGAGCGCGACTCGCCCTTTACTCCACTTAAACCTCACCGCGTGGGCAGCCCCATCGTCTCTCGCACTTAACTAGCTGTCCCAGCAGTCGCTTCAGGAGTCTCTGCTTCCCCGCCTGCTCGATGTAGATCAGGTGAGTGTTGCGATCGCCAAGGCGAGATTGGAATGGCTCGGGAAGGGCCGCATCGCTGCGAAGCCACTTGGCGTTCACGCTGAACGCGTCCGGCACTAGGGCTTCGGGCTCACCTGCCGGTCGAAATGAGCCGTCTTCGAGCAGATTCATGACGACTCAGTGTTCGTGGACCTCTCCCTCGGTGCGACGCCGCATCTTCGACGCGACAGCGCTCGGTACCTTGCCGGCAGCGTCTTTAGTGTTGTGAGCAGCATCGACTTTGAACGACTCGACCGCTTCGGCTCCGCGCGTGCCGAGCTTCCCCGCAGTTTAGAGGCCCGTCGCTCCGGCCTCGAAAGTGGCGTCCCGCGCTTTTATGACCGCAACTGCCGAGCGCTTCACCCGTCAGATCGCTTCGCGGGCACAATCGTGGGGGAGAGGGGCGTCTACCGCCCGACGCAATCCGCACGGATCTCCAGTCCGTCCGTCTCAGCAAACCGAAGCGGAAGCGGGGCGGGCAATCGCGGTGCGTCTGGCATGTCCGGCGACGGGCCACAGTTCTCTGACTGAATAGGCCGACACGCCACCGCCACCGGTGCCATCTCGTCCTATTGATAGAGCGGCGACCACTAGAGCACCAGCCCAGCTACTCGTGGTCGCCGCTTTTCACGTACCTACTGCCCGGCCGAAGTGGCGAGAGATCGAAGGTCGACGGCTGCAGCGATCTGCGTCTCCGTCGCAAGAAGGTAGTGCCACGTTCCCCAGGTCTTCGCCGCATTGATGCGCTCGATCCAGGCGACCGCTGCCTGAGCTTTCGCCGCCACGGACACACTGTCCTCAGCGGCCGAGTCGGACTTGGCTTCGATTACCCATGTACTGCCATCGCTTGCGACAACGACGAAGTCCGGGAAGTACCGACCACCCGACCACGGCACCCACGCAGTTCCGTTGGTGTAGATCCGCTGCCAGTGGGAGATGTCGCTCCACGTATCGAGCTTTCGAGCAAGCCGGAGTTCGGCTGTTTCAGAATCGAAGCGAGCGAACTGTTCGACGGATCGATCCCAGGGGCCCATCCAGGCATCCTTGCGATACGCGTCCCAGGCGCCGAGCGGCGCTGTCGGTTTAGGACGATCCTCCGGGATCGCCACAGGAGACCAGCGATACGAGGGGGCGAGTTGTCGAGCTTTGTACGCCACACGGATCAGCCCGAAGAGGGCCTCTTCGGCGCGGGCCGCATGATCGACGCTCCACTCCCACTCGTCGTCGGCACCATCGATGCCGGCTCCGCGGATGAAGGCGTCCACCAGCTCGAGAGCACGCGCCTGCTCTGTCATTTCGGCTTCAACCAGCCCGGACCCCATGAGGCGCCCGAGCAGCTGGCTTCGGACCTGCTTTCCCGTGGCTACCTGGCGCGTTGCGTCCTCGCCCTGAACGGCTTGGTCGACGACGTGCACGTTGCCTTCGAGATCACGCTCAGCGTTGATCGCTCGACGCACGAGCTTTACGGGAGAATCGTGACGGAAGATGTTGCCCTGTTGCTCGACGGCGAGCTCAGTGACGCTCGCCAGCGTAAAGCGCATTGGGGTCACGACCCGCTCCTCCTTGGGGAACTGGATCGGTGCGAAGTCCGGATTCCGGGGCATGGTCTGCCCAAGTGCAGCGACACTGGTGTCAGCCTCCGCGAGAGCGGCACCCATCTCTTCGGCGAGAAGCAGTTCAGCCGCTCCGAGCCCATCGAGAGAAGTGTCGACAGCCGGAGGTGCGCTCGGCGTCGCCGTGACAGCAAACCCGCCTGCCGGATCCTCGACGTCACCGCCAATCAGGCTCGTGAGATCCAAGGTGCCGTCATCAAGAGTGGGTTTGGTCTCGCCTGCCGCCTGCGTAACGAAGCGCTGAAGCAACGCTTGCTTATTGCGGAGAAGCTCAGCGTATGACTCGTGTGCCACGAGGTCGACCTGGTCGATGGCACCGATGTCCGTGCGACGACCGAATGGTAGTCGCAAGCCGCGCCCGAGCACTTGCTCCGTAAGGCTCTCTGACGCGAGAGCACGACGGGCGACGATCACGCCGATGTTCTTGACATCCCATCCTTCCTTGAGCTTGTCGACACTCACGATGGCCCGAACCGGGCTGTCAGGTTCTTCGACCTTCGTCAGCACTTGAAGTGCAGCGTCGCTCGACTCGCTCGTGATGAGCAACACCTCACCCTCGCCGGAAAGAAGGTCTTCGCGCGTCAGGAGTTCTGCGACCTCCTTGGCATCATTGATGGTTTGACACACCACGAACAGCACCGGTGGTACCGGAACGAGCTGAGCTGCTTCGGCAAACTGTCGCCAGACCGGCTCCTTGCGCTCGCGAAGCAAGCAAGCGTCTGCCAACTGCGTCTCGAGGTCCTTACGCCCGTCGGCGCGGTAAACGATCACCGGGATCTTCACGAGGCGGTCGGCGATGGCATCAGCGAGCGTGTACTGGTAGACGACCTTGCCTGCCTGTACATCGGCAGCGTCCGGAGTGGCCGTCAAGCCCACCACAGCGCGAGCGCCGAGATCGCGCACGGCCGCGTTGAAGCGTTCCGCCTTCTCGCGGATGACGTGGTGCTCGTCGACGATCACGACGAGGTCATCGACGTTCTGCAGGTGCGTGTAAAGCGCAGTGCCGATGGTTTCGTTGTCTTCGCGTGCCTTGCGGCTGACCTTCTGCGTCGGCGAGATGAGCGTCTGCACGTTGAACACGAACAGCTTCAGCCGTCGAGAGTCGTGCAAGGCATCGCCGATCTCACCACGAGCGAAGTTCTCCGCGGTGATGAGCAACGGACTCACCTCAGCGCCGGCCACATGCTTTGTGTCGCCGGGGGTAAAGTTGCGGATTGTCTTCGACAGAATCGTCGATCCCGGCGTCACGAGTAGAACATTGCGCACGCCTTGGCGGGCGAGATAGTCCACGAGCCCCGCCGCAAGGTACGTCTTGCCAACGCCGGTAGCGAGGTCGGCAATCACCTCGCGACCATCGCCGTGGGCCACCTGCTTCGCTAGTTCGTCGAGGGCCTCGGCGTTGGGGCGTCGCAGATCCATAGTGGATGCGATCGAAGCCGAGAGATCGCCGTCATACGGCAGCCAGTCCGTCACTTGATCACTCCGCTGCGCGGGAAGAGACTTTGAGGTACCTGCAGGACGCGAGACCCGGGGCTATGGCGCCGCAGCAGTTGGCGCGCCTCAGGTGTCACTGCCAGAGCGGCTACCAATAGCGTCTCGTGGTCGTTGATGCCCGCTAGCAATGCTTCGACGTCAGCTTCATCGACGGCCCCCCGGATGACTGCCAGGCGCGAGCGCTGCTTGCGACCGACGAATGGTCCATCGGACGCCTCAAGGGCATAGCCGAGGCGCGCGGCGATGGCCTTGCCTAGAGCTGCATCTTCGATACCGTCGGCAACGACGAGCGTTTCAAAATCCGCGATGGAGAAGGACGTGAAAGCGGGTTCAGCGACCTGGAGCTCTCGGAAGCCGCCGCCTCCCGTCCATTCGGTGTGCTTGGAAGAAGAGGTCTTGGCGAGTGCCTTCAGTCGCTTGACCGTCTTTGTGATGTCGGGGTCGATGAAGGATTGCGGACCTTTTTTCTCCTCGAGTTCCAAATCGAGCTCAGCGGAGTCGTCTCCGGGCTCGGCGTCATCAGCAAACGGCTGATCCAGATGCTTCGCGAACTTGCTGAGCAGCGAGGAGAACTGCTTCGCATCTTCCGGAGTCAGACCCTTCGGAAGCTCGTTCTCCGACTCGAGCGTGGAGACGCTCAAAATGCCGCCCTGGTCCTCCCCGCTGATGACCTTCTTGAGTCGAGGGCGCGTGAACTTGCTGAGCACATCCGTATCGCGCTCGACCGTCACCCAGCGCCGCCCAAGCTTGTGTGCCACCGCAGCAGTGGTGCCGGAGCCGGCGAAGGCGTCCATCACGATCTCTCCTGGATTCGTGGCGATCTCGATGATGCGCGCCATCAGCCGCTCGGGCTTCGGTGTGTCGAACGGATTCTCTTGCTCCGGGAACAGCTCGAGAATCTCCTTCTTGGACTCGTCCGTGTGACCAACCTCGTCATATGTCCACCACGTCCACGGGACGAGTCCTTCGTCCTCATCGAGGTACCGGAGAAGGCCGGGCTGGGCGTTGCCGTCTGCGCCGAAACCTATCTTGCCTGCCGCAAGCAGCTCGAGGTACTTCTCTTCGACCATCGACCAGCACCGTCCCTTTGGCGGTCGGTGTTCCTTCCCGTTCGGCGCGGTAATCGTGTACATCTGATTCGCACGGAAGCCCTGAGCGGTAATCGGAATGAGACGCCACGGGCCACGCGGGTCGTCGTTCGGATTGCGGTACTCCTTAGCCGCAGAGCGCTGGATACGGTTTCGCACGTTGCGCCAGTCCCGGCCCATCGGCGCGTAAACCAGGATGTAATCCTGAATAGCGCCGATGGCGACTCGATTCTCACGCGAATAGCGCTTTTGCCAGACGATGCTTGCGACGAAGCTGTTACGCCCGAAGAGCTCATCCAGCATGACCTTCGCGTACGCCATCTCTGCGTCGTCGAGGTGTACCCAGACAGAGCCGTCCGGAGCCAGTAGCTCCTCGATCATGTCGAGGCGCTCGCGCATCATGCTGAGCCAGACCGAGTGCTCGAGGTTGTCGTTGTAGTGCTCGAACGCCTGCTTCGTGTTGAAGGGCGGGTCGATGTAAACGAGCTTTACCTTGCCCTTGTACTGCTGGGAGAGTTCGGGGGTTTTCAAGAGGGCGCGAAGGGCATCCCGCGAGTCACCGTGGATGAGCAGGTTGTCGGCTGCCGTGCCGGCCACGTCACCCACGCGCTCGACCTCGTTGAGGACGCGCACTTCGGCCGCTCGAACGTGGGCAGGATCGACCCACTCGTACCCGCCCTTGTCGTTCGAGACCAGAGCCTGATCCTTGTTCGACCACGTCAACGCTAGCCGACCGACCACGTGCACCCCCGCTCTCCGCCGCCCCGAGCGGGCCTACGTCCCTCTAGTTTGGCATCGACCTCCGCCGTCGCTCGTGAGCGTCGTCGTGCAGAGCGCAACATCATGACTATGGCTCCGGCGGGGCGCGTGTCTCATAATTAGAAGCGCAAAGGATAATGAGCGCGGGACCTCACCGCTCGACATCGACTAGCCCTATGACCCGAAGCAACGCAATTACCCGTCGCGCATTGTCGCGCGAGATCAGGAGCGCCTGGTGCAAGTAACCCACCTCCGCATTTCGGGGTTTCAGTCGTTCGGCCTGACTCCGACCGCCATCGAGCTGCAAAGCCTCACCTACGTCCTCGGTCCCAACGGTGCTGGCAAGACCGCTGTTCTCGAAGGGCTGTCGCGGCTCTTCAGCCCGCTCCCCGCGCAGCGGGCGGTCCGTCTTGCGGACTTTCATGTGGCGATCGACAAGAGCGCATCCGAAGTGCACTCGGCGGAGCCAACTCTGTGGATCGAAGCCGAGATCGAGGTCCCTGAGGCCAGCGAGGACGGGCAGCACGCGTCGGTTCCCGCGAACTTCGCGCATATGAGAATCGAGTCTGGGGACGGAGTACCCCGTATCCGTGTCCGTCTGACTGCAAACCTTGCGGCCGACGGGGTGATCGACGAGAAGATTCAGTACGTCCTGGAGGCGGACACGGATGGAGTGCCTACCTCCACGGTCGACATGAACCGCTTCGACCGAGCTGGCATCGAGGTGTACTACCTACCCGCTCGTCGCGACCCGGCTGACCACATCTCGTACACCACGGCCTCGCTCATCGGTCGGACTCTTCGCGCCGCAGATTGGTCTGCCGAGCGAGAGACGCTCGCAGACCTCTCGGCGCAGCTGACGGACGCCTTGACGGCCAACGCCGCGGTCGCGAACATCGGCGTCAGCCTAAGCGCTGAGTGGGCAGGCCTCCACTCAGGCGAGTTCTTCAAAAACCCGAAAATCGCCTTCGGCAGCGGGGAACTCGAGGGTGTGCTTCGTCAGCTGACGGTTTCGTTCTCGCCGTCGCCCGACGGCGGACTGCTTCCATTCGAGCGGCTCTCAGATGGGCAGAAGTCGCTCCTCTACATCTCGTTAGTACTGGCGTGGCAAGCGCTGGCTCGTCGGGTTCTCAATGGCGATGCGACTGGCCTCGACGAGCATCGACTCCGGCCGCCTGTTCACACGATCATTGCGCTCGAGGAACCCGAAAACAGCCTCGCGCCCCACTATCTGGGGAGGATCATTCGGCAGCTTCGGACGGCGGCTACGAGCGGGGACGTCCAGTCCGTCATCGCGACGCACTCGCCCGCACTCTTAAAGCGGGTAGATCCGGAATCGGTGTGCTTTCTGCGACTCGACGTGCATCGCCGATCACAAGTCCGCAACATCGTTCTCCCGTCCCACAGCACCGAGGCTGGCAAGTACGTCCGCGAAGCGGTGCTCTCTTATCCAGAGCTCTACTTCTCGCGGCTGGTCGTGCTGGGCGAGGGCGACAGTGAGTTGGTCGTCTTGCCCCGCGTCTTGTCCGCGGCCGGCGTTACGGAAGATGATGCATCCGTGTCTGTGGTGCCTCTAGGAGGTCGGCACGTTAACCATTTCTGGAGACTGCTCGACACCCTCGAGATCCCGTATGTCACATTGATTGACCTCGACTCCGGTCGCTACGGCGGTGGATGGGGGCGTGTTCGCAACGCACTCAATCAAATCAACAAGCTGGCACCGGGTACGTACTCCGATGCACAGATTGGTGGCCTACCCAAGTGGGATGTGGACGTTGCGTTCCCGCACCTGGAAGACACGACATGGGAGCCGACGACGGCGGGGCCAGTGCCCGGTCTCGAGCGGCGACACGTCTACTTCTCTCATCCTGTCGACCTCGACCTGATGATGATGGAGGCTTTCCCCAAGGCTTACGGAGTGACCGTCGACGAGCAGCCCGATGCGGCAACGATCGCTTCGGTGCTTGGCAAGAGTCATGCCAACGAAGATCTCTTGGGCGAAGGTGTGCTCGCCCTCTTCGATGACTACCACCGCAAGTTCCTGTCAGGCAGTAAGCCCGCCGCTCACTTGGAAGCGCTCTCGATGCTCACCAACGAGGACCTGATGGCGGGACTTCCGGATGTGATGCAGCGCCTCATTGAGGACGTGTCGACGCAACTCGAGGCGCTACCAGAGTGATCCGGCCGGAGGATTGGCGACCCGTCGGAAGAATGGACCTCGAGCCCAACGCACTATCGGCTATTAAAACAATCGACTCGAATGTCGTCGTCGCTGCCGGGCCCGGCGCCGGCAAGACGGAGCTGCTGGCACAGCGTGCCGACTTCCTCTTCCGCACAGGTGAGGCTCCCTACCCCCGCCGAATCCTCGCCATCTCATTCAAGGTCGACGCGGCGCAAAACCTTGGAGATCGTGTGAGGGCTCGGTCCGGCGCGCAGTACGCCGCGCGATTCGACAGCCTTACTTTCCATGCCTTCGCGAAGCGACTCATCGACAACTACCGACCGGCGCTCACCGGACAAAGCGCACTCAACCCGGACTATCGCGTCGATCGAGACACGCGGATCCAAGGTGAGCAAATCACGTTTCGAGAGTTCGTTCCGTTGGCGCTCGAGATTCTTGAGGCCAACGAGTATGCGCGAGGGGCGATCCGACAGACGTACAGCCACGTCTTTTTCGATGAACTCCAAGATGCAACCAATGACCAGTTTGGGTTCGTGAAGGCGGCGTTCAGCCAGACCGATGCCCAGCTCACCGCAGTGGGTGACGTCAAACAGCGCATCATGGCCTGGGCCGGTGCCCTTGATGGCGTCATGCAGAAGTATGCGGTGGCCTTCGACGCGACAGCACTCACGCTTTACCGGAACTTCCGCTCCAAGCCTCGTCTCCGCCGGATGCAGAACCGCATGATCCTGGACATGGAGCCGAGTGCATCAAGTCCACTTGACGAGCTCGTCGGGGAGGACGGGACGATTGGCGTTCTGCATTTCGACGACGCTGACGCAGAGGCAGTCGCGCTGGCCGACACAATCGCAGGATGGCTAGCCGACGGAACACCGCCGAGCGAGATCGCCGTGTTGATCCGCAATCAACCGCATCTGGTTGCAGCGACTCTGGGCGAAAAGCTCATCGAACGCGGCATTGCGTTTCGGAACGAACAGGAGTCGCAGGATCTCGACGCGGAACCCGCTGCACTGCTCGTCCTGAGCTACCTCCGCGTGGTCGCTGACGAGCGGAGGCCGGATGCCTACGCGGCGCTATTCCGAGTGGCGACCCAACCAAGCAGCTCTGACGATGACGATTTCATCGAGAGCAAGCTCCGTCGGCACCTTGCCCAGGCGCGCTCCAGGGTTCGCGACGCCGCCTTTGACCGGTCGGACTTCGCCTCATGGACGCCGCTGCTTGCCGACTTTCTCAAGCTGACTCCCCGTACCCGCCTGAAAGCCCTTTTGCCCTCGTACCAGCAGGGCAAGCGACTAGACGAGGTGCTCAAGGAAGCCGTCGCGTCGTTCAAGCGCGAGCTCGACGTGGACGGCAACCCGGTGGCCGCTCTGAATCGGTTGTCTCAGGAGGACGCGATTCGGTTCCTCACCATCCACAAGTGCAAAGGACTCGAGTTCGAGAAGGTAGTCGTGCTCGGGGTCGAGACTGAGCTCTTCTTTGGTAGCCCCGCAGACGTGATGTCCGAATTCTTCGTCGCGATATCGAGGGCGAAGGACGACCTCATCATTACCAGCGTGGACTATCGAGCGAAGCCTAAGAGTGCGGGTTGGCGCTGGTCTGAAAGCAGGACGCCGTACGGACAACTCATCGAATACGCGACGGAGGACTAGGCGTTCTGGCCCGAGAAGCGATACCTCGCAGCAGAGGTAGCTCACGGTCGCTGAGCGTTCAGCCGCCGTTCGAATGTCCGAACACCCGCGCGAGGTATAGGCCGAAGCGGGCAATCTTCTTCCAGCCCGCAGAAATGACGACTGCCGCGAGGAGTGGGCCGAACCACCAGTGCATAGTGACGTTGACGACAACGGCGTTCCAGAGCATTTCGAGCGCAGTCTGGCGTCCATCCCAGATGAGCTGGTGCCAGTCGATGTCCATGGTTCTCCTCGTCTTGTGATGCTGAGGGTATGGGCAGCTGCCGACATTGCGGCGGTCGCGCGGAAGTGCGAGCCGACACCGGAGCCGGCGGCAGTGATGAAGTCAGCTGTACAGGAATAGAAGTCGGACGCACTTCTGCGGGCGGGTCGTCTATCGCCGTGAGGCGAGGATCACGGAACTCACACCGACGAGACGGCTCAGGTCGCGGGCTGGCTCGAACAAGGCGGTGTCGACGAGGGGCATCTCTCACGCCGAGATGCCGAGGCGCTTTGGTAGTTCAGACCGCGCGCGCATCCGGTCAGCTTCATCCGCGAGAGGGCTACGTGAATTTCTCTGCTCGAGGCCGGCAGGATTCGCACAGGCGAGGACGCACAGGCGAGGACGCACAGGCGAGGACGCGCTGGAGCTGTCGCGCGGGGGTTTCGACGTTGTCGCTGTCTGCTGGGCTGCCATCGTCGACCCGAGTTCGTCGCGGACAGCCCGGACGAGGGCGCGGGCTGTTTCAGTGGCCCGCTCACGGCGGTACCTCGCGGAATGAGTGTTTTCGAAAATGACCCGCAGATTGCTCATTGAGACAGGTGCAGCCGATGAGGGGCGCGTCTGGTGCAAGCTCTGCAGCGGATGGCTACATGAACCCCACATTCACCCGCCACCTGACGCACGGCCGTCGAGTCACTCCGGCGCGGGTGCGAAAGCATCGAGGGTGGTCCGGACGTCGGCCTTGAGCTCGGCTCGCTCGACATATGAGGCCTGAGTGATGACCGTGTTGGAGTGTCCCAGGATGCTGCTGGCAGCTGCAAGGCCCTCGTGTTTGTCGACAGCCGTCGCGACGGTCTTGCGAAGGTCGTGGAGGACGAAGTGCTCGACGCCGGCATCGTCGAGAGCCTTCTTCAGCGCTCGATAGACGTTGCTTCGCGAAAGAGGCTTGCCCGACTTGGTGCAGAAGACGAGGTCACTGTGCGGGTTCCGAGGCGCTACTAGGAGGCGGGTACGCAGCCACTCCGGCATGCGGACGGCGCGCATGCTCGACTTCGTCTTCGTCCGTGACTGTCGGTGCAGGCCCGTTCCGTTGTTCTGGTCGTTCCTCACCTCGACGGTCGTTCCGAGCACCCGCAGGGTCGGCTCGGCGCCCTCAAGGTCGAGGTCGGTCCAGCGCAGTGCGAGGGCCTCGCCGATGCGCAGTCCTCCGCCTCCCAACATGGTGTCGATGATGAGGTCGACAGGCACGCTTGGGGTCGGGCCGCCGCGGCCGAGTTCAGGTCGCATGTACCGAGCAACTGCATCTCGAATGCTCTCAAGCTCCGCGGCACGGAGAGCAGTCGGGGTACTCGTCTTGGGCTTGATGGAGTCTGTGGCGCGGGCCGGGTTGAACGGAACGAACTGCTTCTTGTGCGCGTAGCCGAAGACGTTCATGAGCAGGCTGCGGAGAGAGCGGGCCTGTGAAATCTGCCCACGTTCGACGAACTCCTGGAGGAAGTCGTCGAGGTGCACGATGCCGATGTCACGAATGTCTTCGTCACCGAAAGCGGGCTCCAGGTGAAGCCGTAGCAGGTCTCCGTAACGGACGCGGCTCGAGACGGCCAAGCCTTCACCCTGCGACGCCTTCAGCCAGCGGTGGGCCACATACGAGAAGGAGCGTCGGTCACGTGCGCGCTTGGCGTCGTCGGCCGCTCGGCTCTCTTCCTCAGCTTGCTCGATGGACTGCTTCGCACGCGCCTCGTTGGCCGCTTTGCGTTCCTCGAACTTGTCCTTCAGCGCCCTCTTGGCATCGGAGGGCGAGGTGCCCTGTGCGGAGACGCGTGTGGTCACGGTCAGGGAGTCTCGTATCGTCGCGGTGGCTGTCCACTTGTTCTTGGCCAGCTCCTCCGTCCGGATGTGACCGTAGTGGCCGACTCCGAGAGCCTTCCTGCCCATCAGCGCGTTCCCGAGTTGGTGGCGATGCAGGCGTCGACATCGGAGCGCCGGTAAAGAACACGGCGCCCTACCGTGAAACCGACGGGACCGTAGCCAGGCTTGCCTTCGAGTCCCTTGAGTCGCCAAGACCTGACCGTCGAGAGGGTCACGTGGAACTCTCGGGCGAGGTCGGCTGCAGTGAGGAGGGTTGTTGGCCTGGGGGCTTCGAGGATGGCAGACATAGCTTCGTTCCTGGTCGAGTTCTGCCGGCAAGCGCCGGCTCGCCAGCACCATGCGCGGCAGGTCGCAACTCGTGTTTCAGCAGCATCGCAACGGCTTTCCAGGGCACCAGGCGGCTCGCCGCGCATGACGTGGGCATGCAGAATTCATTCCTCCATGCCAGTGGTCCTGGCTCCCGTGGTGAGCTTCTCACCGGTACCTCGGACCAGATCGTCGAGGCGCTCATCGACCTGCACTTCGGTGAAGGCGTCGACCGGCCGACTGCGATGCGAGCGATCGCTGTCGTGGCAGCGACCGGGTTCCAGGTGGAGGCGATGCAGAGGGCGTCGACCGCTGGCACGTTCTCGCTCGACGGCTGCACGATGGCGGAGATCGACCGACTCACCAGAGACCGGACCATCACCGACCGCGAACCGACTCCCTGGCTACGCCGCGACGTCCCCCTCGTTCTCGTCCACCCCGGTACCGAGGGATGGCACCCTCCCCAGGGCAACGTCATGACTCTCGAGCATCTGACGGCATCTGCACTCTTGTTAAGCCTTGCCCGAAGCGGTTACCTCAGGGTGGGCGCCATCTCGGTATGAGGTCTGTCGCCCACCACGGGTCAGCCGCGCGTGCTGGTTTGACGGCGCTCAAGGCTGTGCCAGGCGCGGCACGTCCGACGGCTGCCCTAGCGTGGACACATGATGGTGATCATGCTCGACGCCAACGCGCTCGTCGACGACACGCGGTTCGAGAAGTCGGCCTGGACGCAGCTGACGAAGGCGATCGAGATGGGAACCACGCGCGTCGTCGTGCCTGACATCGCCGTCAGGGAAGCGCGCAGGAGGTATGCCACGGGGCGCGACAAGATGGCGCGGGAGATTCGGTCGAGGGCGCAGAACGCGCCGACTCTAGGGCGTGACCTCGTGATGCAGGGTGCCGATGCAGTTGTCAAGGACGGGCTCGACTACGACCCGGCTCCGCTTCTCCGAGCTCGAGGAGCGACGCTCGTGCCGGCTCCCGACATCGATCACGAGACAGTGGCAGACCGCGCAATCCAACGGGTGCCCCCATTCGACAAGGACGGCAACGGATACCGAGACACCTTGCACTGGTTCTCGTTCCTCGAGCTGCTTCGCGGCGGCTACGGGAACGAGCACGTGTTGGTGACCAACGACAACGCCTTCTACGCGGTAACTGGCAGCCAGGACCGCCTCAATCCCCACCCCAAGCTCATGGCAGAAGCCGCCTCCGCGCTCGGCGTCGAGGCCGACAGCCCAGAGCTCGGTCAGAAGGTCCGGTTCCTTCGAAATCTGTCCGAGCTCGAGGTGCCACACCAGTACGAAGGGGATCCCTACGACCCCGGCTATGACGATGCGTTCGCCCTGCTGCTGATGAACCAGGAGTGCAAGACGGGTGGGGCGCTCGACTTGTCCGTCCGGGAGCTGGGGTGGCGGGGCTGGGACTTCGCGGATCCGCACATCGCGCAAGCGGCCCATCTCCTCCACGCCGAAGCGCGGAGACTCGCCTTCACCGATGACATCGAGATCAGATTCGAGGTCACCGGCGACGTCACCTACAGCCTGGCCCGCTACGAGCACCACGACGACACGGATCCCGACGTCATCCTGGAACACCGCACTCGCACGGTCGTCATGACCGGCCGAGCCATCGTGCCGACTGCTGGGCCGCAGTACATGACCATCATCGGCGCCGAAGCGCGCCCGTTCCGCCTCAGTGCCGGCAGCAGCGACTGGACGGCAGGAGCGTTCGACTCGAAGGCCGCCTGGCAGTCCATCAACAAGCAGCTCAGGTCCGAGATCCTCGCGTCGACCGCCAGGGTCACCGCCGACATTGCCAGCGGAAGCTTTGCCGCCTCCGCCCAAGCGGCGATGCGCGAAGCCATGCGCGCACCACTCCCGAAGGACTTCAACACGGCTTCGTTCCTAGAGCTGTCCAGGCGCGCCCTGGAAGAACAGCTCAGAGAAGCGGCACGTCCTGCCTCTGACCCACCACGGGATGATGACGACGCTGACTCAGATGAGGAGCTGGTCGCAGGAGACGACAGTGCGACGCCCGAGCCGGCCCCCGATGAGGGAGACGACCCGAACGCCGCAGACGATGACGACCGTGGCGCTACCGACGCATCCGGGGAAGAGCGGCCACCGAGCTCGTAGCGGTGCACGACACCGACCCGCGGTGCAGCCACAACGACACCGCGTTGCGCCGGCGCTTGACCAGCGGGGCACCGCACCCGCCGCACGTCACATCCGGCTGGGCCATCAGTTGCCGGTGTCAGAGGTGAGGCGGAGGGTCAGCGTCCGGCCGTCGGTCTCGACCTCCGGCAGGTAGTCGCCCTCGTACGTGCTCAGCTTGGGCAGGACCTCGGACTCGACCTGCCGGATGGCGGAGACCGGGCGAATTGCCAGAGACCGGACCATCACCGACCGCGACTCGTCCCCGTGGCTTCGCCGCGACGTGCCGCTCGTTCTCGTCCACCCGGGCACCGAAGGATGGCAGCCTCCCCAGGGCAACGTCATGACTCTTGAGCATCAGACGGCTTCTAGCCTGTTGTTAGGCCTCGCCCGAAGTGGCTACCTCCGGGTGGGCGCCATCTCGATCTGAGGTCTGGCACCCACCATGGGTCAGCCGCGCGTGCTGGCGTTACGGCGCCGGGCAGCGCGCTGCGCTCGCGCAGCCTCTTCGAAGGACTCTCGTCGGTCTGCTCGGATCCGGTTGATGCTCGTCGTTCCGAGTTCGAGGCCGTTGCTGCGGAGGGTGAGCTGCAGGTCAGCGGCCGTGAGGTCTTCGTCGTCGAGGAGTCGGGCGAGGTTCTGGGACGACACCGGGTCCAGGGTCCGGACGAACTCCAGGAACTTACCGGCGGAGCGGGGGCGGCGGATGGGCTGTTCGAACATTGGTGTTGTCTTCCTGCGTGTTGCGCCCTCAATGGGCGCGGATGAGCCTCTTGTAGAGGCAAGGGATTCTTTCTCCCTCACCCATCAGATGGGTCACGATCGGGCAGAAGTTAAGCCGCCACTCGAGATTTCTTGGCTTGAATGAGATCAGGTCAGCGGTCCAGGGCTGGGGCACGGCTTGGCCAGTACCTGGGGCAGCACCGAACCCCCGGAAATTCAGGCCTGTTGGCTCTTCTCTTCTCTTCAGACCAGCAGATCTAGAAGCAAGAGCTGACTCCACGGTCCGAAGGTTCCTGCCCGCCAGTCGCTGTTGTTCCGGTCACCTGCCCCAGGCGCTCGACAGCTGGCTGCCCAACCCCTTGTCTGCATTGCTGGGTTCGGCCTCGAAAAAAGATGTGCCCGGCGCTTAACTTCTCGTCGTTCTTGCCCCCTTTCTCCTGTGTGCCGCCGAGTGGCGGTGCCCCGGAGACGGGAACACAAGGGATAGGCCATGGGGGAAACCACCACCGAGAGCATTGCTCTCGACAAGCAGGACTGGGCAGCGCAGCACGCTGCGATCTGGGGCAGCCACGAGTGGCCCACAGGCACGGTCATGAGCATCTGCAGCCAGGCCGTCGACAAGCTCACCGGCGTCAAGGGCGCCTTCCGAGGAATCGCCGCCGTCCCCATCAGTGACGCGTCGGCCGCCTGGGACGTCCTGGCGACGGCAGCGAGCAAGGGCGACAACGTCTGGGTGGGAGTCGGGGGACTCCAACCCGGCTACGGGCCGGGACGGGGCAAGAAGGCCGATGTGGTCGCACTGCCAGCACTCTTCGTCGACATCGACTTCATCTCGGGCAGCCACTCCGCCGGCGACCGCAACCCGACGAAGGACCAGGCGCAGCGATGGATCGATGCCGCGCCGCCGGCAACCGTCAAGGTCTTCACCGGAGGCGGCGTCCATCTCTACTTCGTCCTCGACGACCTCCTCGACCCGCACACCCCCGACGGGGCCGCCCTGCTGGAGGCCCACAAGAACTTCTGGATGCAGCTCGCCGCCGAGGACGTCCTCAACATCGACGCGGGAGTCCTGGCCGATGCCGCCCGCATCCTGCGTCCCGCCGGGACCTGGAACTCGAACCAGGGCCGGCGCACCCGGCTCGAGTTCGCCGACGGCCCCCGCTACTCCACGACCGAGCTTCTGACCCGCTACCCAGAGGCGTCAACGCCCGAGCCTCGACGAACTAAGACGCAGGGCTCTGGGCCCCTGCTCGCGGCAGCCGGTTCGGCTCCCGGCACGTCCGAGCGCGTCGGTGACCGCTTCGCGCTGACCGTGCCGGTGAGCGTCTTCGCCGAAGCAGTCTTCGGCGCCGAGGAGCGGCCCCAGAACGGACTGACGTTTCCCGGCCCCGACGGGGATCTCGGCCCGCTGGACTCAGCCCGCATCTACCGGGCCACGAACGGTGAACCGGAGCGGCTGACCATCTTCGACACCGCGATCCAGAGCGTCTTCGGGCTCGACGGGCAGAACCACTCCTGGTCTTCCTTCGACCTCCTCGCCCACGCGTTCGGCGGCCCCACGGGGTACCGGAGGGCGGCGCGCCTGGTCGCGGACGGCGAACGCGGCGGGACCTGGCCGCTGCCGTTCTTCACCAGCCTCGCCGCCGTGCTCGCTCCCGACGTTCTCCGGGCGTTCGGCGTCAAGCCAGCGCCGCAGACGGTTTCGCTGGCGCCAGCGCCAGTGACGCCCATCGCGGCCGTCACCGGGCCGCAGGCCGTAGTTCTGGCGCCCATGGGTCCCAGGGCTGGCGATGCTACTGAAGCCGCGGACGAGGCTGCGCTGCTGGACCTCCTCGGCCCGGCCTCCACGTCGACGCCGGTGGCCGCGGCGGAGGCGCCACTGACCATCGCTCGTGCCGTGGCCGACCGTGTTCCCGCCCGGTTCGAACTCGAGGACGGACTGCGCGCCTACATCTGGGACGACACCTCCCCTGGGGAGATCAGGCACGGCATCTACAAGACCGTCCGCTTCCAACTGCCTGACCTGTCGCACGGGGAACGCCTCGAGCGCATCAGCAGCTGGGTCGCGTTCAAGAGCCGCAAGACCGAGCAGCTCACCGTCGACACGCAGGGCCGGAAGGTCATCGCTGCCGAGGCCAAGGTCACCGTCACCCTCGCGAGGTCCGACGGACGGGTGCGCACCCAGGCGGGCTTCACCACTGCGGAGGCCCACTCTGCGAAGACGGTCGTTGACCGCCTCGACGTCGGGGTCAGCCTGCCGATCAGCACCGTCGCTCGAGAGCAAGTCGGCAACGCCCTGCGTGAGCTCGGAACCGACGGCGGAACCGACGTCGTCGAGGCGTACGGCACTCTCGGATGGCTGAAGCCCGACACCGGGGGATGGACCTACCTCGCGCCTGCCGGATCGGTCAACGCCCAGGGAACCGTCCCGGGCTTCACCGTCGGCAGCCCACCCCGAAGCGAAGAGGACTCCCTCCTCGAAGCGCAGCTCGCCTACGGCTTCCCCGACCTCCCCTCGGACGCCACCGCCATCCGGACGGCGGCGTCGGCGATCCCGGCGTTCCTCGCCATCACGCCCACGAGCCACGCCGCATTCGCGATGCTCGGTCTCGCTTTCGCCGCCCCGCTGGCACTCTCCGAGCGGACCAGCGTGTTCCTGGTCAGCCCGCCAGACGCCGGCAAGACGCAGCTGCTGCGCGCCTTCCAGGCGTTCCTCACCGGCAACGCGCACCTTTCCTCCTGGACGGGGTCTTCCCTGCCGAGCGCGACTGCGCTCGGAGCCTCGATCACCGCCAAGTGGGCTCGGCACGCCGTCAGCATCCACGACGATTTCAGGGTCCCCCAGGACCGCCGGAAGGCCGACGTCGTCAACCTCGCCGTCGCGAACGTCGTCCAGGCCAGCTACGGAGGTGCTGGCTCCGGGGCCAAGTCCACCGTCGACGGCGGACTCAAGACCGCCTCCGAAGCCGAGACCTGCGCCATCATCTCCGGGGAAGCTCTGCCTGGAGGGGGAGTCGGTGTGCTCTCCCGCATCCTCGCCATCGACCTCCCACCCGGAGCCGTCGCGATGACGCCCCGAGACGAATCCCCCTTCGACACCTTCCGCGAGGCGCACCCGGCTGGAGCCCAGGCGCTCTACGGCGCCTACATCCACTTCCTCGCCAGCCGCCTCGACACCGCCGGCACCCTCCGCCAGTTCCGAACCACGAACGAGCGTCTCCGAGCGGAGAACGCACCCAGGGCGGGCCGCTCCGCGAGCAACGCCTCCGTCGTCGGCGCCGGCTGGGCGATGCTCCGCCTCTTCGCCGAGACCGCCGGCTTCGCCGACCTCGTCCCCACCCAGGAGGACGTCGTCAAGGCGCTCGACGACCTCGCCGGGGCGAATGCAGCCCTCGTGCTGGAAGCGAACCCCGGGCAGGCCATCGTCAACGCCGCACGCGACACCATCGCCTCGAAGACCGGTCACATCGCCCTGCACGACGGCAGCATGCCCACCGGAGAGGAAGCGACGCGCCTCGGATGGCAGTGGACGGCCCGCACAGCGACCGCCGGCGTCTACGAGCCCACCCGCTTCGAAGTCGGCGTGCTCTCCGAGGACCGCCAGTACGTCGTCCTCCGCAACCAGGCCGTCACGGATCTCAAGCGGCGAAACCCCGCCCTGGAAGGCCTGCCGATGGGGCAGCTCAACGCCGGCTTCCTCAGCCTCGTCAAGGACGGCACGACCCCGTGAAGCAAGGCCCCCCGCACCATCGCGGGCGAGACCCGCCCCCGCGGCTACGTGCTGCCCGCCAGCGCCTTCGATCTCTGACACCCAACCTGCCGCATGCCCAAGCGGTACGAGCACCCGCGTCCTACCGCTGGAAGGAACACCTCATGACCTGTCACCCCAACTGGGGCCAGCCGCGTCCGCGGCCGCCTCCCGAAACCGCGACTTCCGCCGCATGTCTTCCTCGTGCCAGCCACAAAGCGACCGCCACTCGGCGAATCGTCCGGCCGGTAGAGCGAACGCTCGCCCACCTCAGGACGCATCGTGGCCACCACTTTCCTCTCCACTGCCCGCACCCTCACAAGCCAGCAAGAAATGGACTTGGCCAGGCGCATCGCCGCCGGCTCACGTCAGGCGGCCTTCGAGCTTGCCGGTTCAGTCGGCCCGCTCATCCGCTCGCAGTCACGTCGAGTTGCGGCTTCGCATCCGACGCTCGATGCCGATGACCTTGACATGCGCGGCTGGCTAGGGGCAGCGAAAGCAGTCGCCCACTTCGCACCGCAGCAGCACGGCACGGACGAAGAGGAGCTTCGCCACCCCCAGTTCCCCGCGTTCGCCGTGCCGTACATCCGTGCCGAGCTGATGGACGAGGTACGTCGCTACTCGACCCCCGTCCTCATCCCTGAGCACGTCTTCAAAGCCCGAAACGGACGTGACACCGCCTCGGCCGTCACCATGCCGTGGCTTCATGCCCTCTCGCTCGACGGGGCCAAGAGCATTCAGGAGTCCTCCTCTGTGGACCAGGCTCCAACTACGACCAGCATCGATGTGCGGCGGGCCATCGGGCAACTCCCCGATAAGCAGCGCTACGTGATGCTCCGCATCCTTGACGACATCCCTGCCAAGGACATCGCAGCGGAGCTAGACGTCGGCGCCGCCCGCATCTCCCAACTCCGTAGCAGTGCCGCGGAGTCCCTTCGCGAATCTCTCGCAACATATCGAGCCGCGGCCTAAACATCAGCGCCTCGCTGCCCCATCTACCCATCAGACGCCCCAGCAAGGGGCGCTCGACACCCGCCGGCGAAACGCCAGAAAGCAGCAACCATGAACACCACTCGAACGACCTGCATCTACTGCGACATCCTGCTCGCCACCGTCGAGGCCGACGACGAGCTCGAGGCCGAGGGACACACCGCGCAGCTCGACGGAGCAGCAGGAGACGAGGTCCGTGCAGCAGCCGTGATCATCCGAACGTCTCGGACCTACCTCGCGACGGACCACGAAGGCGCCGACTGCCCCCACCGCGAACTCATCGGCGAATGACGACGCACGCCGAGCCGAACCAGTCCCCAAGTCACGCTTCCCGCTCTGCAACCTGGCGTCACAGGGAACTCGTTCTTGCCGCCGCCGCCGACATCCTCGACCACCGCAGGAGCAGCGACTACGCCTGCCGGTGCAGCACAT
>Ga0265797_10005053_pt1 | contig 19584 bp, 22 predicted proteins | sample P2T30metagenome_FD_192433 | JGI IMG/M metagenome (GOLD analysis project Ga0265797, IMG submission 192433) | Plant litter microbial communities from East Loma Ridge, Irvine, California - P2 T30 | ecosystem: Environmental > Terrestrial > Plant litter > Unclassified | place: USA: California... | reverse complement strand
CATTTAGCCTCCTCACTAGACATGCTCGTCGCAAGGTACTCTTTTGCTCTGCCCCATTCATGTCTAGCATACTTTTCCACTGTGACTTGTAGTCCTGACTTGCCTTCCGCGTCACCACCACCTCGACACACCAGGCCGCCGGCTTTCGCTGATAGAATGTTTACTTGGCCGTCGAGATATACAAAGATGCTGCCTTTGAGGAGACGGAGGTACTCTGTATGCTGGGTGTGGAAGTGCAGGCCAGAGGTCCATGTTGAGTGGGTGGGGAGGGAGATTGTCGTTTTAAGGTTTGGATGGGCGGGTGAAGGGGGTGAGGTGGGGATGTGGTAGACTACTGCTTGGCGCCCTTGTCTGATGACGGACTTTGTGCCCTGTGGTAAGGGTGTCAAGGCTGTTGGTTGTGGAAGTGGGGAGGCTTTTGTTCTTTGAGGGTTGGCGGTTTGGTCGTCCATTGTTGACGGGGTTTAGACGATGATAGCGACTCCGAGATTGGCGACAGTCGCAATGATGAATGTCTGTAATAAAGCGAGTTATATCATGCAGTGTCTGTTATCTTTATTTAGTAGTATTTGACGACGAACTTTTGCTGCATAACATAAGGTCATGTTGCTATGTCAGCTGTGGCGGCCTTGTGTTGCTGATATAGAGGAGCGGAATAGCTCCGCACATGTACCAACATGTCAAAGTAAACTCAGGCACCCAAACAAGTAAGCATTACGAGAACGAAAAATAACAAGCTCTTGGGCCGGTGCACGTATGATTCGAAGTATTGATATAAAAACCCCCACCAACGCCGCTCCAGTCGCCGTATACAGCATGCGGCCAATAACGCTCTCGTACTCTTGTTCGTACATATCCATCCTTTTAGCCTCTTTAGCGTCTCTTTAATCAAACAACGCCTTCCAACACTGTAGGAACTCCTTTTCATGTTTTCGAAGACACATCTAGATAAGATGCTTACTCCTGAAGTATGCCCTGAGGTACACAACCTGCCATGCACCAAGTCCAACGAGCATGCCCATAGTGCCCAGCGCAAACCACTTGACCCTTTCGTTTGTGCTCTCGTTGGTGTCCCTCAGCTTTTGCTCTCGGCTCCTCAGGTAGTCCATCTCAGTCACAATCTCGCCTACAACCTCTTCAATCCTCCTGAGCTCTGCCTCTACAGGCTTCAATTTCTCGGTGGCGGAGATGGTGTTCCAGTCCTTGGCATCGGCGCCAATATCAATGTCAAGCTCGACATGGCGTGGGGTGATGGCTTTGGAGGACGAGGCCGTGGTGAATACGTTTTCGAAGCAGACATCAAAGGCCGAGTCCTCGTGCGAAGTGAATGCGTAGCGGTTCTCGCCGACTACGTCCTTGGGCCGGTGGTAGTCATTGCCCATTGCGTCGCGAATCTATTTCACCATGATCAGTGACTCTTCGTCCAGACGTGTGATACTCGTGGGTGTGTAATGCAGCGCGAATGTAAATTCCCCACAACAGCAACGTACATGCATGTCCACCCTCTGTCCGTCTCCCCTGTATCCATCGAGATTTGCCGTAACAACAACCAACTGTTCCCTCGCAACAAAGTTCCTAATGCATCGTTCGTACTTGGCAGAGTCGTGTGCTGCGACCGGATGAAGGTCGAATTTGAGTGCCGCAGCGAGGGGGAGGATGAAGAATAGCACGCCACTGAGGATTCGCGCTAACCGGTCCATGATGAATTGGATTCGTGCGTATCAAACTTGAGAGCTGCAGCGCTTGCAAACTCAACGTGTCGTACTCTGGTAGTCTCGCGAAGTGTACAGCTGTCGGAAGAGAGCGCGGGAGGACAGATGGTCCGATTGTATGCTAGAGCGAATACGGTAAGGTGCATATGGACCCTGGAGAGCGATTGGCAGGAACGCGCCCTTCATCACTCAATGCACATGCAGCAATCATCACAACACAATTCACTCCCTCTAGTTATCCAGTGATTCTCTGTCAAGAGCATTCAGTCGGTATGTCTACTCTTGGGGATAACGCTCGGAGCAAATCATAATTGATCGTAAGTTGATACACATCTAAACGCCAGACCTGTCGCTCAGAACGCGCAAAAAGTAGGCACTAGCAACAACGGTTTCTTTACCACGCAGTTGTGCCGCCATCCATCTTCAGGTCATGCCCAGTCATGTAGCTGCTTGCCTTGCTCAGCATGAATAGACCCGCTGCCTTGTACTCCTCCGGTGTACTCAACCTGCCAAGCATACTGTTGTTCTCCCACTCCTCTCGATCTGCCTCGCCCGCATCGAAGTTTGCTTGTACCATTGGAGTAACGATATGCCCTGGACTCAGCGAGTTGACTCGAATGCCGCCTGAGCCGTCTGGATTCTTCCTGCCCCATTCCATGGCCAGATTGCGCGCCAACTGAACCACGGCTGCCTTTGAGGAGTTGTAGACAGGCGCGATGAAGCCTCGGTTCGCAATAGTTCCAGACATGGATGCTACGAGACAAATGGAGCCCTGAATCTTGTACTGCATCATCTGACGGGCACATTCTCGGGCTGCCAAGAATACGCCGGTGTAGTTTACTTCCAACATTTTGGAAATATCTTCCTTCTTGAAGTCAAGCGCAGGTGTCACTTGCTGAATCCCGGCAGCTGTACGGCAAAGCAGTCAGCAAGCAGTTACTCTTGGATGCGAGAATTTCTCACCTGCAATAAGTCCATCTAGGCGCTGGTTCTCTGCCGCAATATCCGCAATGCACTTTCGCATAGCCTCTTCATCCGCAACATTGACATTGTGGTATACCAAACTCGCGTCATGGTTGCTCTTAAGCCTCGCCTGAGCTTCTTCGAAAACTTTGGGGGGTTCCGGTAATCGATCGAGACAATGTACCTTGCCGCCAGCTTCTACGAGCCCTTCAGCCATACATAATCCCAAGCCACGACCTCCACCTGTTTACTCGTCAACATTGGTTATAAAGGCATGGCAGTTGCTCTGGAGATGGGAGGAGGACGGCATGCTGCACCTGTAACCACGAACACCTTTCCTGCAAGATCAAATTGGCTGAACTTCTTCTCTCCCACATTCTCGGCTTTCTCGTACGGAACTTGCGGGTAGGTTGCATCCTGATGTGAGGCGAAACTCCGGCGTTGGAGTGGGGTTGAGAGGGGGCGTAAGCAGAAGGCGCGCGGAGCTGGGCGCGCAAAGCGGCGCAGCAGCGTCCTTGAGGAGCGAATAGATGCCATTGTATATGGTGTTTCTTGGGGAATGGGAAATGGAGAGCGTCAGAACAACAAAGACGAGAGGGTTTTAATGCGTTCAAAGAAGAGACTCGGCGTTGAGCTGAAGAATTAAGTTGCGCAAGTCAGGCATGATGTAATCAAGGCTCATACGCGTCCTTCCCATTCCTACATCTTGGCTGGCGAACAAAGCATCGTGACTTCCGCGGTAAAGTTGGCCTGTCATTCGCTGGGAGCCTACCATGCCCCGTTGTAGATGATTGGGGCTAGTCCTGCTAGAGGATCCATAATGGAAACGCGACTGGCAAAGAAGTCAGGATGCGCTCACTTCGTCGGTCCACTAGTTGTAAACAGCGATTCACGATGTTGGCACATGCAGATAGACATTTTTGCGCGATGTGAGTGGACCGCACTGTAGATCATGGAGACATGCGGGGCAGTGGAGCTGCAGGGCTGATGGTGCAAGTGGCTAATTGGATGTCGAGTGTAGCGCCAACACGACAGAGGTGCATCATACTGAGCAAACATGAGATTATTCCTCCCAGGCACGCCATTCTAAATGCAAAACTTGAATTCGGCATGAGAATTCAAGTAACGTCATGTGGGGAGGTGACGACGATATCTCCACGATGCCGTCGCACACACGTCAAAGTTCCGTGACCTCCTAGCGTCAGCATGTCTTGAGCGTGTCCGACGGTGACACGTCAAAGACAACTTTTTTTACCTCCTTTGAGTAGAGCAGAAAGGGAGTACGCAGAAAGACGAAAAAGATTCAAACATATGGCGAAAGATTTGCGTACTATTCAGGGCATGTGCTAAGATTGCAGAGCAGTTACTAATGTGTATAGGAGAACACCATGACCCACACACACGACTTACCACACGGACGGTGAATTGGGATGACATCTCTCAAGGAATTCCAACCACTCGATCCGCGCGCCCACTTGCAGCTGTCTCGCTACGACATCGCGAAACTTTGAAACATCACCTTGGATGGCAGCCTCCAGCCGATCACGTGCGAGATACAGTACCAAATTCGATAACCCCAACAATTCTGTATAGGAATCCGTCGGAATATTGAACCAATTATGGAGATTCTCGCAGATCTTTTGCGCTGGCTCAAAAATTAGGGCTAGCTTGGCAAGGTACGAATGCGGTTCTGCTGGGAGAGTGATCTGAACGGGCGCATCCAGCCATCTAAGGATTTTATCGCAGCTCCCAAGAACCTCAGTAGGCGTTGTGGGCTGAGTTGTTGCTGCTGGAAGGTTTCTGTTGCAGGCTGGGCAGATCCAAGTATCTGGGGCCGTGAAGTATTTTCTAATGCAAGAGAAGTGGAAGACATGTCTACAAATAATTTCCACAGGACGAGTCTCCTTGCTCGTTCCCACATCTTCCTTCAACAGCGCCTCGTTACACAGCGAACATTTCCCCAGCTTTTGCGTCGATGGATTGAGCATGAGCGGCATTAGTACGTCCAGGATGCGTTTCTGTGAGACGAAGACTTGAGCGCAAGCACCCTTCTCGTGGATCAGCACCTCTGGATCGCACAAAGATATACCTTCAAACTTCCTCGCCATAGATACCAACGATTCGCCAGTAACATCAAAGATGTCAGAAAACTCCGCCTGTTTCTCCGTCTCGAGTTTATACCACCACACCACCCACTCCCTAGCCCCTCCATACTTCGCAGGAAACCCATCGCAATCCATAAACCATTTCCACCCACTCTTCAAAGCTTCACCGACGCTCAAACGCTCATCTTCAAGTATACTCTGCAGCTCTGCAAACCAAAGCACCCTTGGCCAATGCCACTCTTTCTCTGCTTCCTTTGCCCCGTATTGCCTCCTTACATGGCGAAAATACCGCTTCTGCGCCAGGCGAACAAGACCACCTGCGCTATACGCTTGGCTGCAGTCCATGCCGTGCTCGATATGGCCGATAAGCTCTTCAACAGCGTCAAAGTACATAGGCAAGGGCCCCAGCCTTAGTGAAACCAGCGCGGTATCCGCGGGATAGGTTGCATAGCGCAAGTGGAACCGAAGAATAGAGATTAAACTCAATATCTGGCCTTCCAGTCGTATGATGCGCGTGTAAGAGGGCGACCGGTGCGAAGTGTAAACGCGTCTAGGAAGGTGGAAATTTCGTTGTGAGCGGATTGTTGGACGAAAATCAAGGGTAGAGTCTGAATCTAGTGTCTCCACTCGAACACTGGGAACACGATGGGTTCTGGACGATATTTTTGATGCCTGTGATTCTGGTTCCCTTGGGTAATGTATGGGTGTATCCAAGTCGACGCGGTTTTTATATGGGAGAGGTGGGAGAGGTGCATCAGGCGTGCTACGTGCAAACGCCAGTGTCAAACCCGATACATTGAAGCGAAAGAAGACATATTCCATTATTTTTACATTCAAAGATACCATGTATCTTGTACAACAAAAACAACAACAATAATAATAAAAACAAACAATCCAGTGCCACGTATGACGTAGTCATCTTCATTTCCCGACTTCAGCGTGCTGAGTCTCCACTATGGCCTTGACATCCAAGCCCGACGCGTCTTCCTGGTCCTTTGCCACCTCCCTTACCATCATGGCACTTTTCCTGTTTTCACTCTTCTTATACAGATACTGCATGATCAGAAATGTACTCCAGCAACCCACGATGAAGCAAATGTTGACTGCATACCCTTTTGTCCATCTGGGACCCTCGACAATCGGAAACACTGTGATGGGGTAGAATGAAGACACTGCCCAGCCACCTGTAAACATGGCTCCTACAGTAACAGCGCGCGCTTCAGCATCGTCTCGGAGCGCCATGTTGATAAAGGGCATGAGGATGGGGGTTATGGCTGCGCAAACTCCGAGGAGATAGTAGCAGGCAAAATGGTAGTCCTTGGGGATGTTCCAAACCAAGAGAGAGATGTTGGCAATCACAAAGATTGTTTGTACAATGGAAAAGACGGACCACAGCGGGTAGACCATACAAAGTGAGGTCGCGAGTAGGGCGGCAAAGACGGAGACACCCTGGGCGCCAGTGGGAATCGTGTTTATCTGGGCGATGGTATATGCGCCAGGGGATTTGGCGGCGAGATCTTTGAGCCAGATTGCCATTTGGCCGTGGGGGTAAGATGAAGACAAGAAGCTACGTGTAGGTTAGTATTTGTCTAAGATATGCGTCTGATGAGATATCTTACAAGGTATAGCAGAGGACACCCATGTAGAATTCCCAACGCGTAAATGTGCGTTTTATGACAGCCCAGCTCAGTTCCTTGCTAGGTGCAACGCCGGCGTTTGCCATTCGCGTACGAGCGAGCTCGTGCTCTTTGGGCGTGAGCCACCAAGGCTTCGCACTACTAGGCAGGCCGGGGAAGATGAGATACCCTGCGAGAGCGATAGGGAGTGAGATTACCCCATCAATAATGAACAACCAACGCCACCCAGCCATTCCATGGACGCTGTTATGAGTCGTTAAAACTGTTGGGTTGTGCAGGTTGGCTGTACTTACCCGTTGAGGTTGTTGTAAGCAGCAGCTTGAAGGTAACCACCAAACATTACAGCAATATTGTTCGACACATACCACACTCCAGTACGCTTGAAAACCTCCTCTGGTCTGTACCAAGAGCCAAGAACAAACGTCGTACCGGATGCAACAGGCGTCTCGAGCAAGCCCAGCAAAAACCGAGTGCCGTAAATGTCGTATCGGTTTCGCATCTGGCTTTGACAAAAGGTCACAATCGACCAGAGGACTTCCATAGTCGGCAGATAGTACCTGGCAAGCTTTGGTCGCGATAGAATCAACAGGGATGGCACTTGAAACACAAGATAGCCGACATTGTAAAAGGTATCAAAGAGCGAATACTCGTTGCCATACAGGCTAAGTTCTTCTTTCATGCCAGATACATAGGCGTTTTTGACGTTTGACGAGTCGAGCCACTTGAGAAAGACTGGAATCGTTAGTTGCTGGGAGCAGCGGTTCCTGGTACGAAGACTCACACATGAAAGAGCAGAACGTCAGCAGGCACGCGTCCATCTTCCTCAGCAACTTCCTCTCCTCCTCAGGATAGTGCTTCGGATACCACTCCCAGAGATACATCCACGCCTTCCATGGTGATCGCTTTGGTGCCTCTGCAGGCGCAATCACGTTGGTATCGAATTCGCCGGTTCTGTTGACTACTCCAGGACTCTCATCGTGAGGTTGGGCGATAGGCATGTCGATCTATCAATTTAAGATTTCTGGGCCAGTCGGTACGACCTCGGTGCGATATAAATGGCACTATTATGGGGCCCTCTTTGCTGGGAATATCGCATTGGTTTATAAACCTCCAGGTTGGCCGGACGTGTAACTCTCGCGTCGTTGCGACGTGACGGCTTACACATGGACGCACGGATCTTGGGCGGACATCGGGGCGATTCTACTTCCGGATGGTCGAGTGCGGGGGAAAATCCTGGGGCTGGATGTTCCGGGTCCAGAACTTTGTTCATCTGCGGTAACGCTGCCAAAATGATGGAGAAGTTGTGGGGCGATGGAATGAAGTTGAGGCATGGTTTTCGGACTCTACGTACCACTTGTACCGAGGAGTACATTCTGAGAAGCGACCGAATAATTTAGACCATCTTTCACTTGTGTTGAATGTTGAAGCCTGCAATCGCCGTTGTGGTAGAACATGCGACTGCGCGGACCGCTCACGTCGCACGTCCTACGCATCTCAGGAGGTGTATAGCTATGGTAACAAGATGTGACACCACAGATACCGTCTGTACAGCGCGAAAGTTGAGCCTGCCCCTTCACATGCTTGTTAACTCACCTGAATCTATGACTGCCCTAGTCTTAAATACGCCTAGGGACTACTAGTGAGCTTCAAATCTCCAGGGAGCTTATACGACTCCCCACTGACCTTGTATTTCCCTACTATCTTCCCCTGATATCGGAGTGGTCCCAGCAAATACCATTCTGTATGGAAGCCATTTCACAAAAGCAAACATTCCAGGTGGCCGCCGGTACCACCGGGACATTTCTTCCATCTGTGTACGGCTTGGTACCTACTACTTTGGGTTTCGAACTTTATCCTGACGATGGACTTGATGACTTCATAGCTTTCAGACGGCAGGGAAAGTCTAGAGATAATGCAAGCGGTGGTCTTTTGTTCATGCAGTAGCTTCGCAGATAGTAAGGCCTTCATGATTTTGCATGTGATATGGCCATCACACTGCTACGTTGGGCAGATGTGTTAGCACCGGCAGCTGTAAAGGCTCTGATATCCCGCCATGGCAGACCCTATGAGGACTAGTGCGTTGGACTTAGTACGACGATAACCATCCTGCAATGTTCCGTAACCCCGCTTGTCGATCTCAAATCCAGCATTCGTAGCGAAACCTCCAAGAGCTACAGACGACCAGGAACGAGTTCCCCTTCTGGAAGGCCACCCACGGAGCAACAGGAGCAGCTACAAAGACGAGCGATATCCGAAACTTGGAAAGCAGATGGGATCGAGTTAGGGTTGCCAGCTGCCGGGTAACGGGCATCGGGCATCGGTACAAGGTAGATCTCAACTTTAGCCTGTAACCCACCCACTTTCGCCTTCAGATAGCCCATTCCCGAGAGACACTTGGCCGAGCTTGCGTGGAAGCTCACGTATCACTAAAATCGGTTTCACGCACCAAAAAAAAACTTATTCCCTGGTGTTCTACTTCCGTGTATCCTGTAACAGCAAGAGAGGTTTTGTCTCAGATTTTGTGGAAATTAGTTGTTGTCGTGCAGCACAGGTACGAATCAAGGCTATAGACGACAGCACATCACTTGGACGTATTTTCCAATCATTAATCGGGCTCGCAACTGCAAGATAATCCAATGGTCAGTATAGCACAAAGCCTAAGGACGGCGCCGAAAGCTGCAATGTGAGTGTGTCTTGTATCGTAGTGACTGCAAAGCAACCATCTAATCAAATAGTATAGTGTAAAGGGCGTAGATGTCAGCGACTTCTACTCTGAAAACGTGGCTGCCAAAATCATTCAGGTAGCACAACGAGGTCTCAAGCAAACCGTATGTCCTTTTCTTTTCTTCATGAATTCGAAACCTGTGTAGCAGCCGCACTTACACATCTAGGCTCCTCTACAATCTTATCCACACACTGTACCCCAGACCGGCCCAGGGCAAGGCCACTATGAAGAACGAGAGGCAGATTTCTGGACTTGTGGCTTCTTTCCCGGCTGCATATACGCCCTTCTCGAACGTTCGATGAGATACCCTCAAGCGATCGACGTTCCCGAGCACATACGTCCCCAGATTCAAGAGCATCTACTCAAACTGGGACGACATTATGGAGTAGCAATCAATGCAATGTCAAGCCGGACAGATACACACGACATGGGGTTCATCGTGCAGCCTGCACTGCAAAAAGACTGGGAATTGACGGGAAACAAGGAGAGTTTCCAATCCGTCGTGAATGCCGCATATGCACTTGCATCACGATACGACGATACGGTCAAGGCAATCAGAAGTTGGGACGTAGCCATCAATGACCGCTACTCAATAACAGACATGTCTTCAAATTTCCTTGTCATCATTGACAGCATGTGCAGTAAGACCCCCATCTCACGTACCATGACCATCAAATCTAACTACCCATGCCTTGTACAGACCTCGATCTCCTCTATTACGTCGGCCACGCCCAAAACGACGCCTCTCTAATCGCCATTGCAACCCAACACGCCAACTCCATCATCAACGAGATCCTGCGTCCGGACTACTCCTCCTACCATCTCGTCAACTTCTCACCACAGACGGGCCTTCCCCAAGCCAAAATGACGAACCAAGGCTGGAAGGACGACTCGACCTGGAGCCGCGGCCAAGCGTGGGCAATACTAGGCTTTGCACAAACCTACACCTGGACAAAGGAACCAAAGTTTCTAGAAACGGCCATCAAATGCGCCCAAAACTTCCTCCACCGCTTGGAGCAAGGCAAAGGGAAATGGCACCACTACATGGTCCCCGTCTGGGACTTTGACGCTCCGCAAGACGATGCCACACACCCGCTTCGCGACGTCTCAGCCGGAGTCATCACGGCAAATGGACTCTTCATCATCCACCAAGCGCTGCAAGCGCTCCCTGGTTCCACCGCACACCAGCTCTCCTCCGGCATCGACTTTCTCGACACGGCGATGCAGATTGTGGGACAGACGCTGGAAATGTCGTACGACACCGACTTTGCCTCGTTCAAAGCACCAGCGAAAAAGGTGCTGACGAATGGAAATGCGGTCAATGGAGCGGTGGTTGCTGCAGACTTTGCTATTGAGCACACGCGGTTTGAATGCATACTGAGGAACAGCACGACGAACTGGAATGAGCATGCGCATCAAAAGTACAAGGATCACGGGTTGGTGTATGCCGACTATTATCTCATGGAGTTTGGGAATAAATTGCTGAGAGCGGGTTTGGTTTAGCGTGTCGTTGTCGTGGTTGTGGTTGTTGTTGTCGTTCTTTGCTTTTAGTATTTGGGGTCTGGAGGGGAAGCAAGTTTTCAAACCACAGTTTTAATCAAAGTCAATGTTTTTAATCTTGAGTCGAGTTTCATTCAGTTACTACGTTGTGAAGCACAAAAAAAACAATAATACCAACGACAAAAAACAAACAAGCAAGCAAAAACACCATCATTCCCATGACCCAGATCCCAGCCCAATTCCCAATACACAATAACTCAATCCCAAGAGTGCATCTCATTCCCACAACTTGCGCCTGGAGGGAGCCGGCCGCAAATAAAAAAGGCCAGGCTGCCTAGCCAAAACGCCGCAAACACCTCATTTCACCGCGCCCAGCTAAAAAAAAGATTTGCGCCATCAAATGTGAGTGTGAGTGTGTGTTGTGTGTTGTCGTCGTAAGTAGAATCCAACAAGGGACAAGACTACCACACCAGAAGACATGCCTTTGTCTAACCCAGCCGCCGCTATGCTTTGAACGCTCAGAGCAAGTACAAGCCAAAGTAAAAGAGACTGCACAAAACGCCAGGATGGAGAGAGTCTTGCAATTGCAAGGGAGAGGGAGAAGGAAATACCCCCACTATCACAAAAAAAAAGGAAATGACAAAGACCTCCGACGATTGTTTTTATTGGTCAGAGTCGTCAATCTCCTCTTCTCTTCCCCCTGCTGTAATGGCGATGCGTCGCTTGGGCTCGCCCCAAAGTTGTTGTAAGACCTTCTTCTTCTGGCCGTCTCGGAGGTTCTTGAGGAAGCCGTATGTGCCTGTCAAGTCGCTTAATTGCTGCTCGAGCCCGAATGAGTTTGATTGGGCGCGTCGGATAAGTGGGCTGATGAGGTTCTTTCGCGCCTTGTCCAGTTGATCCTTGACTGATTGGATGACTTGGATGTGTGTTTTGAGCTCAGACTTGTTGATGAGAGTGGATGCGCGTACGTCCTTGAGAAGCTTGAGGTTCTTCTCGTACTTCTTAATCTTCATCTTGTTGTTGATTGTTTGGCGCCACATGGAGGCGAGGAACTCGTCTTTCTTGTTTGCGAGCGAGTCCTCTTCCTTGGCGACGGAGCGGTGTAGGTTGTGGAATTGACGGTCTACGCTCTCGAAGAGCTGGAAGAGAACGTCTGCGCGCGCAAGCTCGTTTGCTATGTTCTCCTCTAGGGTAGATAGCAGGTAGTCAAATGTGCGCTGCAGCGTTGCCTTTGAACGCTGTTGTGTGGTGTGGCCGAGCACGTCATTCACCACCCGGCCAACAGCTGTGGGTGAGCCATTTCGCTCTAGCAAGCCAATCTTGCTGAGGCCGCCATGTACATTGCCTATGACGGTATCAATGACGCCAATCTTGGGACCTTGGATACTTTGCAGTTCTCGCTTTGCCCACTCCATGGTGATGAGAATGCTAGGTCTGTTAGTAGATGTGTGAGACTCTAGAAGGCTATACCTACGAGTCCATGTCGCCATCTACATTTGTAAAGAAGCTCGTAAGCTTCTCTGCCAGTACCTTTAAGTGGTCGCCCAGGTCATCCAGTTGATCTATGATGACCGAGGAAGCCGACATGTTTGTCGCGCGGACGCTCTCTCCTAAATCTTGGACTGCTATGCTGGCCTCTGCGAGCTCACGTGAACGTGGTATGACGTTTTCTGAAGCGTACAGCAACGGCTCAAACTGTTTGGCCATGTTGGCCACATTGGCGACATCTGGGATAAGGGTGGCTGTCCAGGGCTGCAGCAGTATCCAGGAAAAGACAATGGTAGCAATAGTCAACAAAAGGTTTGCGCGCGAGCCGGTGAACCTGTTGAGGCCGCTGGCGAAGCTAGAGATGGTGTCCTCGATTGGGGCAGTGCGGAACTTGGCTTCTCCTCTGTAAGCAAAACGCATGACTATGGCTGTCAGTACACACAGCGCGCACTGGATGGGGCTCTACTCACAACCTTCTGCTGGGCAAGCGTCGTCGCGGGGCGACAGGGCGCGTTCATCGGCGTGCACTGTGCTGGCGCTTGTTGGCGATGCCTCCGAGGGGCTGTGGACATTCTGTACGGTGTGCAGCCTGGATGCGATGCTGGCGGCCATGTAGCGCTGCTCCTCCTCTGGTATGGGCTCTGGGCTGGTGCGCGGCGTTTGCTTGTAAGGCGACTCTGGCAGTGGTATGCGTGAGGGCGTGACTTCGCGGTCGGTGCGGTACTCAAACGGCGAGCGGCTGGAGCGCAGTGCGCTTTCGCCCAGCAGCGACTTGCGGTACCAGTGATTGCTGGATTGCGACTTCTGCCAGGCTGGCGGGGCCCAGGGCCCGTCGGATTCCGTCTCGGACTCGGCGTCGTCTTGCGGTACGCTCCAGCGCGACGAGTGCATGGCCGAGTGTCCGCTGTAGGCCGAGTGCATGCTGCGCTCCGGGTCAAAGGCCTCGAGCGAGGCGCTTAGCGAGGGAATGTCGTGGTCGTAGGAGCTTGCGCGATCCATTGTGTCGAGCATGTCGTTTGCGCGGTCGCAGTCGCAGTCGCGGTCGCAGTCGGTGGTGGTGGTGGTGGGGGTGGGGGTGTGGTGGTGGGTAAGGATGGTCGGGGCGGGCGCTGGCTCGACGTCTCAACTACAGGCCAGTGGTACATGCGGTGAAGGCTCGCGGGCACGTGGGGGGGCACCCTTGTGACGCGTGAAATGCAAGCCAGGGAAGCGCGCTGATAGTCTGCGCCTTGGGCTCTGCTCTGGCGACGGTTACTAGGCTGCGGTGAGGGATTGCGCGCATGGCGATAGCGGTAGAGCGCCGCCCGCCCTCTGATTGCGATAAGCTAGCCCATGCCGTGCCGTGCCCGCCGTGCACGTCAACGGCCAGCGTCCTGTCCAGGGCTGCAGTGGGGTGAAACGGAGTGGCTGGGAGGTTGCGCCTGGTTGGCCGTCAGCTGGATGGGCAGCCTGGATGACTGGCTAGCGTCGACTGCGGGGGATGGCCGAGTGCAGGCCGAGTGCGTCCACGGGCCTGTCCAAGCGCCGCTGTCGACGCCCCCTCGCTCCCCCTCCCTCCCTGCGCCCGCCGCCCGCCGCCCGCCTTGCATCGCGACCCGGCCACGACGCAGCCGGCAGTGAAGAAGCAACGCCGTCAACCGTTGTATGCTACTACACCTGCCACCAGCTCTCCCTTTGCCAGTCCGGGACCGAGCACTTGCGCTGCCGCTGTCGTCCGCCCATTGGCCACTCACCATCACCCACCAAGCAAGCGAGCGAGTGGATGCATGAACGAGTTATGACTCCCACCCAAGTCCCGGGAAGTACCCAAGTACACTACTACCTGTACCGCCGAGAATACCTCCTCGACGCCACTCCCTCATGTGCACTGCGAAGGACAACGCACACAACGCCACAGCGAGGGAAAAAACAAAACAAAACAAAACTACCCAGCCTTCCTCATGTTCATGTCGCCCTCGACACCCAGACCAGCCCAGAGCCCCGCGCCATCAAAGATAGTACATCGTCTCCAGAAGCGCTGGGTGGACGTCCCTGTGCCAAGAACCCACCAAGAACTCCGCACCCTCGCCTTTTAGCACGCTGTGGAGATATGCACGACCGCGCTCGCAGAGCAGATCAGCATAGTATGCAGGCGGGCACAGGCTCACGGACCGTGTGGCGCGCGCAAACGTGTAGCAGAGGTTGTGTGTCAGTGTCTGCAGTTGATCCGCCCCAAACTTGTTCTCGTCCTTGAGCACAACGTAGTGGGCAGGTCGCGAGGTGCCCTGGAGGCCCTGGTGCGCTATCAGGAAGAAGTCGAACAGCCTCGCCCCAGTCACGCCACGGTCAACAACCGTGCCAGCCTTTGGGTTGCCAGTCTTCACGTCTGCATCGCCCGGCTGCGTAGGGTAGAAGCGCGTGTGGTGCCTCTTGCCAACAACGACAAACGTCATCTTCGGCTGCTTCTCGGTGTTGCCGTAGAGCCTGTTGAACGCTGCCTTGAACGACGCACACTCCTTGTTGATCACATTGCCGTACTCACCTTCAGAAACGCCGTCGCGATAGACAATCACCTTGTTCGGCAGCCCGTTCTGGTTGCGCTTCTGCCAGAGTTGCACTCGTTCGACAACCATCTCCTCAAGCTCTGCTACTATCTCCACACGACGAGCTTGCGCGCGTATACTCGCGGGGTACTGCGAGAACTTTGCATCTACAGATGCCACAACACCAGCAATGCTCGGCGCTGTCTGCGAGCTTCCAGGAGAAGGGTGCGTGACGTCTATGCCGAATATCATCGTCTGCGCGTCTAAGGGCGCCATCTTTGATAGTGCGACTGTGTGATTAACTCCGCCGAGCTTCTAGTTAAACTTCATAACAACATTGGCAAAATAGTAGATATCTAGCCTTGCAAACTTGCTGCTAATACAGCACACATTCGGCACACTAATACTGCAGTCGAGGAGCAGTTTAATTGTATTATAGAGCACTGCGCTCTTATTAGGTAACAGTACAAACAGGAACAGTAGCGGCTTCTCGAATGCCTTTATTAATCCTGACTTAATTTGCTCGCGAATCTCCTGTGTTTCCTTATTGAGTAACAGCTTAGGATTCAGGTTGACTACACACGGCTTTTCGAGCTGTCCAGGCTCCAAGCCATACTGAACAAGGGCCTTCCTGAACGGCTCGAGCGCATGCCTGAGTCCGTTCATGCCGCCGGATATCGTATCTCGGCTTCCAGAATTGATAACGAGAATGCGCCAAGATCCCAGTCTCTTTGTAACATGGAACGGCCTTGGGCCCAGCTTTTTCGGATCCAGATTCCATACACCGTTGTTTGGACTGCAAGTGATCTGAGCTCTATACAGCGGAGATGGTGAAGGCAGGATGCGTCCTTGGACGGTGATCATGTTGGGATTAACCTTGATACCAAAACCCTCCAAGCTGGTATTCTGTCCCTTGACGATGGGCTCGATCTTTGTAACATATGTCCGTCGCTAGTGATAGATTTTGCGTTCTCATATGGCCTACGGGCCGCGAATTTGATCATCTCACTCGTTTGCGGGGGAAGGAGGAGACACCTGGCTAACCGTCCAGGCAAGATTCTGCACAGTTCGGCGGGCATCCACCTCGGACTGTCGCGTCTACCATACTTGACCAATGGCCCCCAGGGATTAGAGAGTATGATGTCATGTTCTTGTTTGAAATACTGTTCAACTGTAGGATTAGTCACTTTTCCCTCTGCATCTTGCGTTGTGAACTTGATATTGGTGCTGTTCTTCTTGCAAGGGGCGAGACCAATGATGGTATGAACTTGACGACGCGTCTCTTTCTTCTCCTTTCCGTCCATATCCCCAGTCAGAAGACAGTTGGTTTAGACCTTCACATACTCGAAGAAGGCTGCGATTCTCCTATGCTCCCGCTCATTCTCTAAAGCTTTCTCCAGTCTATCCTCTGTTGGGGAATTGCCAACAAGCTCTTTCATGCTTTCCAGCAAATTGCCAGGCTTGTGGAAGGCACTGGTAGCGACATTCACGTTGACCATTACCCTATTGACACTTGTTCGTACGCTTGCAAAGTATCCACGGAGAGCTTGTACAGCATGACCTAGATCTGCGACTTGCATTTGAGGGTGACTGTCGAACGGGTAAAATCTGTTCCCTGCCGCTGTGGTTATATTGGCGCTGCCGCTAGGGCCGTATGCTATGACGATGTTTAAGGCGTCGATCGCTTCGAGTTTAAGCGGATAGTTGTGCGCCGGTTGTGATAGATCTCGCAAAAGCTCACTTAATGAAACCTGTCTGAGTTCCGCTACACGAGCTTGGTACGTATTCTGTTGGCGGAAATCCCTTAGCCATCTCGTCTCGTTGGCACTCGGTGGCGGGTACGGCGCAGCATCTCTGGGGTACCACTCAAGTGTGAAGCAGGCAAACTTCTCTAGGGGTATCTTTTCTGCGCAGACGAGCTTCTGCGACCAGTCGGTGGCAACATTGCGTTCTGCAAAAGGCGGCGTTTGCAGCAAGATTTCTATCAACCGCTTACTCTTTGCTCTCGAGATGTCGGCTTCTGCAAAGTCAATCGAGTAGCGGTAAAGGTAAGTGTCCGGCTTTATTCCCTTCAACTCGAAGTAGTTAGCGTGGAGTATGATGGGCTTCCCAACTGTGCCATAGTCAGATCGACGTGGCAGCACAAGGTCAAGGGAGCTGGTAGTTAAGGCTGTTGAAAGCGAGGTTTTGACCATTGCGCTCTCGATTTTGGCGACTTCAGGGTCAGGTCTGGGAAACTGACCGTCACTGTGGAAGATTAGTCGTCTGCTAGAAGGCTTCTGGCTGTGCGCCTATAGCTGTTTATAATACTCACCCAAAGACCTTGACTAGGGGTAGACGGCCAGGCCCGCCTTTGCCAACCGAACTCGCACCACGACCACGGCTCTCCATTGAACTCATGGTCTGTGGATATAGGTTGGAGATTAGGTCTTGCGATTGATCGCTCACTCGGTGCTCGTGTCAAGCGGGTAGACTAGCTGTGAACCTTGAAACAAGTAAGCGAGACTAAGTCGTGTTTTGTCCAAGTCAGAAGCATACTGGAGATCAGTAGTGAGATGACTTGAGGCATCGAGGGTATTTCAGGATGTTTTCATACATGTGCAAGACTTGACACGTGTGAGACCCGGGAGTTCTCTATGACGCGTGTAGAAAGGGCACATGTGATGGAGACACAAGACTGGGGCATAAGGTGTTTTCCAACTTACCAAGACCGTAGTGGCCTCTCAGTCGCAAATATCGGCGTTATGTGTCAGTCGGATTCGTATGACTGTGGTTGGGGCTGACGTATGTGCTGCAGTAAGTGGTGTAGCTGACTGAGAAAGTGGCTGTAGCTGTAAAGCGAGGGTGACAAATTGGGAGGTTATAAACTTGACATCATGCTAAGTACGCAGATGGGATCGCGGTGAGGGGGCCAACTCCAGGTGAAGGCAGGTGCCCGTTACCTGAGGGAAGGCACGGATACCTTTACATATGAAGAGCTTTTACACCACTTCGTTTCCCAAGGCTACTATTAGATCTGTTTCCGTTCAATTAGATAAACAAAATGAACAATTTCAAGTATACGAGCTATGGATCTTTCATGCCGTGCACCCTTAGATGCCTATGATTGTTTTTGTGTTGAGTGGCTACTTTTTACAATGTCACGCTATACATCATCCTCAGAGCTAGATCGAAGTACTTTTTGTTGCACTTCGAAGCCCTGCAGACCCCTCTGGATGCTATGAGTCCTCCTACCGGTCTTTGATATAATGATTCATGGTTGCCAATTAACCATGCGAGCTTTTCCCAAGCGTAGACAAACCAGTCAGATTGACTGAAAGTGAGAGATTGGGCGCTCAATGAGTCTTCTCGTTTATTCAATAGGTGTATACTGCCGACCGAGAACTATTGACATGTCATTGATGAAGCTGGCCGTGGTGTTGATGTTCCCGATGTAATGATGGCGCACGGCCCTTGTAGCGCGACATCGGCTCGAATATTCAGCGTCACTTTGCGGGACCAAGACCATCCTCACAACACAAGCAACAACATGCCGCCACGATTAAACGTCACTGCGCTCGCGCGCACAGTCGCATTCCGACCAAGACCACAAGTACAATGGCATGCCCGATCAACGCTCCGGCTGGCCCCATCGCAACCCCGCCTGTACTCGGACACGACAAAGTCTCCAGCGGCCGACCGGTCGAAGCGAGAGGATGCAAAGCCAATCGAACACGTCTCCGAAGAAGCGGCTTCTATGGCGAAAACCATGGGAGAGGAGGGGCCCGATCTCAGCCAGGGCACGCCCATCGAAGACGTGAGGTCATGTGCATCAGACAGCGCAGGACGGTGACTGACAATTGGCAGGTGGTAAAAGGCGACAAGGCGGCACAGGAAAATCTGCCAAAAGTTATGCAAGACAAGCTTAACTCGCAAAAGGCAAAGACGACACCCAACGTGGCACCGAATGGCTCACGGTCATATTCTAGCATGACGACACCGACAAACGGGAACACTGGCATGGACGTGGGCCTTGTAGACTTTCAATCTGCCTCGAAAGTACCCACAACGCCAGGTTTGAAGTTTGAGATGCCCTCTCTGCCGCTTCCAAAAGACGGCCATGTCAAGCACCGACATGATCCGATAGTTGATCAGGTTACCAATCTGCTCATGCGACACGGCAAGAAGAGCGTTGCAGAGCGAGTAGGTCAGCCATCCACCAAGCATAGTCTATAGTCAACTAATGTCATTTGTAGACCATGGCGCTCGTCCTGCAACACCTACGAACATCGCCCATCCCCAACATCAACCCGTCAAGGCCTCTACTCCCGGGCGCGCCCCCTCCATCGCATCTTCCACTTAACCCCATACTGTATCTCACCCTTGCAATTGACTCTGTCGCACCTCTAATGCGCATCCGAAGTCAAAGAGGTGCTGCCGGAGGTGGTGTCGCTCTTCAGATTCCTGTCCCACTTGGGCAGAGGCAACGACGACGTGCTGCCATTGAGTGGATCATAGCTGCTGCATCGAAGCGGAGGAATATGGGCAGTGGGAAAAACAGCTTTGCTCAGCGTATTGCCCAGGAACTGATTGCCGTGGTACAGGGCACGAGTGGCATCTGGGACAGGCGCAACGCCATTCACAAGTTGGGTGTTGCTGCACGAGCCAACATTGTCTTGCCGAGGAAGAGGTAAATAAATAAAAACTACTTTCATGTAGGCGTTTCTATGATATAGAGTGCGCATCATAAATGTATAATATAGCGAGCCATGCTACCGCTGCGGTGGACCTTACTAGGTTTTGACATGTGCATCGCTTGACATGGCTAGATTGCTCATATGACACTTTGTAGTTAGACTGGGCGAGTGCCAGCTGTAGCGCCGCACCTGCACCCGGGGCACAGCCACACGCCCAGCCGCCCACATGCAGCATCTGATGGAGAGCTTCAGTTCA
>Ga0265797_10005052_pt1 | contig 19589 bp, 12 predicted proteins | sample P2T30metagenome_FD_192433 | JGI IMG/M metagenome (GOLD analysis project Ga0265797, IMG submission 192433) | Plant litter microbial communities from East Loma Ridge, Irvine, California - P2 T30 | ecosystem: Environmental > Terrestrial > Plant litter > Unclassified | place: USA: California... | reverse complement strand
GCGAATCACGGTGAAACAAGTTTCTATGAGCAGGGAGCGTTTCATAAATCCTTCATCTTCAAGCCGCCCGCACTAGCCTCGAACAAGTAGAAGGCGGGTCCTACTAAGGCTCGTTCAGGCTTAGCGTCACCGTCGCGAACGTTTCATACCGGACTTTCCATCACCAAACGGCTGTCATGCCATCTGGCGTCCTGTCAAAACCGTTCATGCCTGCAGATACCGCTTGCGCGATACTCAATGTAGTTGCGCGCGTTTCCTGGATATTAGCCATGCGATGCGTTCGCGCTGTCTAGAAGCCAAACTAGGCTTTGGAGGAATATGCGCCGAGTCAAGTCGAATTCTTATATTATCTGCTGGGCCTTGTCGTGCTTCCCAGTTCGTGTTGTTCCATCGCTCACTACTGTCATTCATTCTTCGTGTTCGTAGTATCTTCCGTCATTTTCATCAACTTACAGCTGGTCTCTGTTCCTTACCTTCCAAACACATACTTCAAGATGTTCGCCAAAACTACTCTCATGAGCGCGCTGCTCAGCGCTGCATCTGCTGGTAAGCTTTTTTCTATCTTCCCTACGAGAGCAGCTACTGATCGTTACTGCAGAAATCATCTGGGATGGCCGCTTCAACGACATGACCTCCTCTTCCGAGCTCTCCGACTGGTCCTTCTCCAACCCCGTCGGCAGCTACCAATACTACATCCACGGCTCCGGTCCCGTCACCGACTACGTAAACCTCGATGCCACCTACAAGAACCCCGCCGACACAGCGTCGAAGCAAGGTGTTAAGATCACCATCGACGAGACCGCGAAGTGGAACGGCCAGACCATGCTGCGCACCGAACTCATCCCCCAGACCAAGGCTGCCATCAACAAGGGCAAGGTCTACTACCACTTCTCCGTCAAGACCACGGCTGAGAACGCCCCTACTGCCACCAACGAGCACCAGGTTGCTTTCTTTGAGAGCCACTTCACTGAGCTGAAGTACGGTGCGTCTGGATCTTCCAACACCAACCTGCAATGGCACGTTGGTGGCGTCTCCAAGTGGGACGTTGAGCTCGTCGCCGACGAGTGGCACAACGTTGCTTACGAAATCGACTTCGATGCTGGTTCCGTCTCGTTCTGGCACTCCACCGGTGCTGATGAGTTGAAGCAGACCGCTGGTCCATTCGACGCGAGCACCCAATCCAACGGTGCTGACTGGCATCTTGGTGTCCTAAGGCTTCCAGGTAACGCCGACAAGGACGGTGCTGAGGATTGGTTCTTCAGCGGTGTATACATCGAGGATGGTGAGCTCACTACCAAGGTTGGCAGTGGAGCTGCCGGCGCGGCCCCGGAGAAGCCTGCTGCCAGTGCCGCCGCACCTTCCAAGGTCGCGTCCTCTGCTGCCCCTTCTGCTACTTCTTCCAAGGCTGCTGTTGCTCCAGTCTCTTCCAGCGCCGCCGCTGTTGAGACTCCCGTCGCTTCTTCCACTGCTGCCGCTTCTTCCGCTGCTGCTCCCGTCGAGACTCCGGCTGCTTCCTCTTCCGCCGCCGCCATCTCTAGCGCCGCTCCCGTTGAGACTCCCGCTGCTTCTTCGACCTCTGCTGCCGCTCCCGTCGCTACTCCTACTACTGGAGCTGGTTCTGACGCCAAGCTTCCTGAGGAGTTCACCATCAGCCAGTTCGTCGCTTGGCTCAAGGCCAAGACTGGCAAGAACTAAGCAGACGCCATGTGCGCGCTCCGCTTTTAGTAGTCAGACAATTGGCACCTTACACATTCTTGTAGATATCTTTCTTCTTCGCTAGCTATTGCAATACATCGTTCGCAATTCTTATCTCATACTCTGCTGCTGAAAATGATGGTTATCGATACTCAAGCTTTGGGGCTAGTCTCTACTCCAAGGTCTGTCGACAAGAGCCTTGATAAACCATGGTCCAAGCTTACTTCTACTATTAGAAACCCTTGGTCACCTTGATTTCCTTCTTTCCCTACCAATGTACTATTTTGTCATCCTTGGCGAATATAGTATCCAAACGCGAACGCGACCGTACCTAAACCCATCGCAAAGACAACACTGAGACCTACACCTCCCTATATGAAACCTCAAAATACGGAGAGGCCGAAACCACGCCGTATGTCTTGTTGGAGGATAGAAGACAAAGCCTAGACTCCAGCTTATGCGGAATGCTTTGACCCGCGCGATGCGACGTCCATAAAGAATTTTTCCGAACTGTGCATATCTGCATGAGGCTGACAAGAATTCGTAAGATAGCGGTTTCAAGGTGTTAATTCCGTCGGAAGAGCGGTGGAGAAAAGATTACTGATTCCAGTCCTCAACTGTTGAGACTGCGCCGGCAGTTGCTACTGAGAGGCTTCCAAGGTCTTGTCGCATTGCAAGCATCGGATTGGTGTAAAAGATTCAGCCGTTCTAATATGCGGCCGACTCGTTCCCATGAGAGCAGCCTGCATTTGATTCTAGGATTATGTCCAGATATAGACACTGACGGTCTGCTAGGCCTCGAACGATGTTCGGCGCTCCCGAGATCGCTTGGTGAAAGAGGACGCATCTCGGTGACATCTTATCCCGAGGTATCCATCAGTTCTTCTCTTGGCAACGAACCATCGAGTTTTACAATTCGACACAAGAATTTGCGAAGTAAGCACCGATCTCCCGGGTTGATGCTGGGGTACCTGATGAGACACGCACCGTGCGAGGCGGCGCACTAGATGACTAAGAAGGTCCGATTGATCCGGTAATAGCCAAGTCCGGGGAAGCAGTGATGGAAAAGATCTATGGTAGATTCATCTCTGCAACAGCACAGCATCAAAATTTACCGTCTTTCCACCTGAGACTGAAAGCAACCCACAGTCAAATATGACATCATCCGCGACCGTTACCTGTGAGGCGCTTGCCGAAAGCTTGCTAAACATAGTGTTACCGAACGCGGTCGAACCTCGACGTCGGCCAAATATTAAAAACCTCAGATCCCAGTACCGTCAGCCTCAGCACTCGCGATACAGAGCCTCACCTCACAAATCTTAAAAGGGAATTATATTCCTAGCATAAGACCGTATCCGCATACGCGAGGCAGGGTACGCAGAGACCTTCTACAAGGACATCAACGAATGGAAGGTATTCGATCGAGAAATCCACGCTATGGACCCAAGTACGGATATAATGTAAGCATCTTCAGAGGGCCCGTGATGGTCATCTGCCGCGTAGTCCAGACTCTCAGACCCTACACTCAACACTACAGAGATTCGCCGTCCGGGGTAACACAGGAAAGACCAAGACTTGACCTCCGGTCAGTGTCAGAACTGCAAACTTCCGAACCGTATCAGAGCTGCAGCTTCAGAGCAGCCGCGAGCATCCGAGACCAGAGCAATGATGGTAGAGATGTGTATATAAGTCCAGCAGACAGATACCATGGAGATGGATCAACCACGAAGAAACCATCTCTTTCAAACTCTTCGCACTCTGAAATCTTCCCGGCTACATCTATCCGTGATATTCAGTATACGAGAGCATCTTTCCAAATCATTTGGAGTGACCATTTTCGTCCTCTTTTTCTCCACTCAATATACATCACGAAATATCCACAATGTCTGCCCGCACCATGATACGGCGACCAGCAACGGTCCGCAGCCTCTCCCACGCATCCACACGCACCGTAACACTCCGCCGCCTAGCAACAATGGCCGACACTAAGATTGGCACTATGCCCCCGGGTCACAAAGCCACAGTCGGCCACCTCCAGACCTTCGAACTACCTGAATCGCTAAGCGGAAGTGCCTCCGACAAAGCGCTAGGCAAGAGCATGATCGACGCATGGAAGCGCGACGGCATCCTGCAAATCTCCATGGACCCCATCAACCGTAAGCTCGCCGATGCCGCTTTCCTGACGAGCAAGAAATTCTTTGCTCTCGACCATAAGAAGAAGGCTGCTTGTCTCGATGACCAGAGTTTCGCGGGCTACATCGCTTCTGGGGAGGAGATTACGGACAACATCGCTGACTACAGTGAGATCTTCACTGTTACAAAAGATCTCGCACTGTCTGATCCCCGGGTTCAACAGAAGTGGCCATGCCATGGACCGTGCCCCTGGCCGTTCACGCAGATGAAGACTATCATGCAAGCGTACATGGATTACCTCGGCGAGAGTGGTGAGAAGATGTTGCAACTCATCGCTTGGGGCCTTGGTCTCAAGGACGGAAATGCTTTGACAAGGTACACGCAAGATGGCTGGCACCACATGCGCGTCCTGCGCTTCCCTCAGGACACTAAAGTCAACGGCAAGGGTAAGGCAGGTCGTGGTATCGGGTCGCACACTGACTACGGGCTTCTTGTCATTGCCGCGCAGGACGATGTAGGCGGTCTTTTTATCCGCCCTCCCATCGAAGGCGAGACGTACGCAAACTGGAAAGAGACAGCCGCTGGAAAGAACGAGGATGCCGATGGCTGGGTCTACGTCCCACCTGTCCCTGATGTCTTCACTGTTTTCCCGGGCGATATGATGCAGTACATCACCAACTCTTTCTTACCCTCTACTCCCCACAAAGTTGGTCTCAACACACGCGAGCGTTTCGCTTTCGCCTACTTCCACGAGCCCAACTTCTCGGCTGTTATGAGGCCTTTGCCTGGATTCGAGGCAGGCCAGGAGCCTACTGAGGGCATTCACTACGGCACCCATTTCACCAACATGTTCATGCGCAACTACCCAGAGAGAATCACCGCTGATCGAATGAGGGCTGAGGGCAGGATGGCGTTGTTGAACTCGCCCAACCTGAGATGGAAAGACACACCCGCCATGGGCCCGCAGGATATGGATGTGGACAGCACTTTCCCTGCGGTTGAGTCCATGAGCGAGAAGAGAAAATCTGCATGACGATTATCTATGGAGGCTTTCTATTTTCCTCGAGCATTTTACTTTTAGCGCTTCAATTAGCATAACGGCGTTGTAGATCGGTGGTGTAGCTACTGTCAGAACCCAATATTCACTATTTTCATCTCAAATCATCCTGTCGAATGTCGTAGTCAATGAATCCGTATTGGCCATCGAGACCGGCATACTGTAAACTTGTATCACGCCATGTCGAGTATGCCTCGATCCAGTCGACAAAGAGAAGATTATCCAACACCTTTTTAGCACAGTGTAAAATCTGGCTGGTGTAGTTGCCGAAGCACTGAACTCTCCTAGTAGATGGCCGACTGTGGACAGGTTTGCTGGATCTGAGATTGCACTAGCCGAATTGATTCGATTGGGGGAAGAGATCTGAGGTGTATGCTCATAGTGCTTTTCCAGTATGAACTAACAGCCTCTGGGCCCCTCCAAGTTAGAAAGGTTTCTTCCAAGGATCTGACCTCGGGGAATTTCAGAGATTCGTAGTATCCTGTAGTATTTCATTCATCGATTCCGTAAGATTGGTCACACGTGACGTCGAAGATGATTACTACATTCTCTTTGAAAGGTGTGTATTGAGTCGGATGACTTTCTTCTCACGAGTGGGAAGACAACCTCCCAGAGTGTCGATTTACTTCTGCTAGAGATTATCTGGTCTCTTTCTGAACGGAAAAGCCACGAACATTAGAGCCGTTTTCCATATTTTTATCAACATCGGCCCTGCTTGACAAGCATTATTTTCGTTCACATCATAAGAGAGGCACTAAGAATACCAAAATTGAACATAACCCAGATCGAAACACTATCAGATTGATACTGCTTTGCTACAAAGACAACAACATCAATGAAAATCTCCCAAGAACGACGACCACGTGAATAAGCGCTTCCCAGGTGAGTCGGCTCAAGTCTCCATAGAGGAGGTCGAATCGGAACTTCATGAGTTTAGTGAATGTTATGATAGTCATGCGCCTACGTCATGGTAGTTGTGCGATATGTGAATGACCAAAGCAACCCTTTATCCTTTGTCCAAATCTCTCCCTGTTACATCTTCACACTGGTAGATTTTTTTAACCTGCCCAGTTGGATTTACTCATTGTCCCATCGTGTTCTTCTTTCCAAGCCTTCCATTTCGGTCGCAACCATGTTGAGCACAGTAGCTGCCAAAAGGAACAGGCCGCGCGCCAGCGCCAACACCGCTATCTCCACAATGGACATTCGACAGCACTTCACAAAGCCAAGGGCCGATCGAGAGAATATCGCACACCGCCAGCGATCATCTGAACAAGCGCACATTAGACGCTTCCAGAAAAGGCTCGCCTATCAGGATAGAACCAGCCGCATCGAAGACCAACTTCCGAGCCACTGGACTGGGGGAGACAAGGTCAGGATCAAGATGAGCATGGAAGAAGACTCGATGGCTGACAAGACACAGAAGCAGGTGGCTGCCCGTATCACTGTCGCAAACAAGAAGGTCCAACGAACAGTGTTGGTCGCAAACGCGGAAGACAGCTCGGATGTCACAACCAAAATGACTTCCAACTCCTCCAGCAATCGCGACAAGTCGAGCCCTGAGCTCAACAGCGACAGGTGCAGCTCAGGTCCTGAGACCGACCAGACCTCGCACTATGAAAGCGACGGTGGCAAGACAGCACTGAAGCTCAGCAAAGTCTTGATGCTGCTGAATGGCGAGCATGTGAAGCTACAGGACGAACTTGGCAGTGTGAAGCAACAGTTGAGCGAGGAGCACTCTCGATACGAGGCACTCGAGCAGAAATACACCGAGCAGCGCAGTCAGCGCGTGAACGACAAGCACTTGGTGTACCACTGGGCCCAGGAAGCTGCTGATGCGAGATTCGACTGCGCAGAAGTTGAAGACGCGAAGCAAATCCTAAGAGATCGTCTCGCCGACGCTGAAGAACAGCATCGAATCGATCTCGAAGCAAAAGACCGCGAGATCGAGACGTTAAAAGCTATGTATGACCTCAATGTCGCGGCCAAGGACGTGGAAATCGAGAAGTGGCATCAAGCCTGTATGCAGAAGGATTCCACGTTCCAGAAAATGGTGACAAAGCTAGTCAGCGAGCGCGACGAAACTCGAGCCAGGGCCATCCGTGAAAAGAAAAAGATCTGGGCAACCAGTAGAAACAAGACTGATGATCTGAAAGAGAAGCTTGAGGCATGGAAGACGAAATACGATCGGATGTCCGCGGATTCTGATGATGCTACTACCAAGAACAAGGAGACTATCGTCAATCTTGTCACTCGAAACCGGCAATTGGAGTTGGAGCATGGAACCATGGGTCGCATTCTACAACAAACTTGCACGAAAGGGTCCGAGCTACACCAGCTCAACCAAATCATCGAGGCGAGTACCGCGAGTAGAGAAGAGGCCAAGGAGCTCCGAACGATGGTGAAGCGACTGGAACAGCACAATGAGAATCTTCTCGATACGCAGCAGAACATCCAGAATGAGTGCAAACGTCACCGAGAATCCGAGCAGGATATGCGAGTTGCGTCAAAACGCGCCCGTGATACTGTCCAGCTCTTGGAAGACAAGCTGGCGCTCACTAAGATTCAGCTTCGCGATGCGGCGAATCAGCTCGAGAAGATACAGCAAGGCGCTATTCCAGCAGGCGCGCATTGCGCGGCGCTTGATGTACTTGAGCAAGAGAATGAACACCTGCGAGAGTCATTTCAAACCGAGCGAAACGACAAGGCTGAGATGCAAGGTAAGCTGGATAAGCTTGACAGCGAGAATCTCAGCCTCTCCATCGAGTGCGATAGTATTGACGCCGAGCTGATCCAGCACAAAAAGTCCAGCAGCACGCTTCGCGACAGCATGGAGGCAGCGATGCACGAGCTGAACATGCTCCGAAAAGTGGTTCAGGGCCAGCAAGGTGTTCTCGGTGAACAAGATCATAGTGAACTGCTGAGACTAGTGAGCAGAACCAGGGAAGAAAACAGGAGCCTCGTTAAATCGAACGCCAAGATGGAGGCAAAGGTGCAGGAGGTTGAACAGTATGGCGCGACCATTGAGGACAAGTCTGAGAGCGAGGTAATGAAGGCTAGAGACATGAGCGACTACTGGTGGCATCTCTACCATAACGAGGCTGTCCCGACTACAGAACGCTTACACGCTGAGATTGCCGCCCTCAAAGCAGAGAAGGGTGAGCAGCACTTTGTCGAGCCAGCTCCACCTATGAATCCAGTCGTTTTCGACCGGAAGATGTTGCCGTGCGCTGCCATGCACGGTCTTGCAGGCGTTCCGGCTCATTTGGTCACCTCGGCTGTGTGCGATGCTGAGGGCGTTACACATCTCTCTGCGACGACAGAAGCTTTGCAAACGCTACGACCTCAAGGTTGGAAACCAGTAGTCGTTGCGGGTAAAGTCTGGCTATCGAAGATAGTGAAGCCATTGTTGGAGGATGACGCCGTGACGCAGATCCAGATTGACCATCATAACGAAGATCTGAGTAGCACAGGTCCTGGACAATCCTTGATGAGCGACACGTACAGGTCACGCAACACTCAGATTTCTACCAAGTTCATGGCACACAACGGCCTGTCGGCGCATCGTTTGAATCTGCTGGCATTGTTTCTGACCAACACTTCAAGCGAACGAGCGCAAGATCCTGTCATTCCGAAGTGCGGCAACCAAGTTTCTGCTAGACGCGAAGCAACGCGGCCGACTATTAGGCAAGCGCTAAAGTCAAAGCCTCAAGCTACATACCGGACTGCGCAGGCTTCCACCATGGAAGAACTACGAGTTCCTGAGTGGCGAGCATCGTGGCTGAAAATTGATAGCAGGATGACACGTAAAGCATGGGAAGATGAAGACCTTGACGACGATTTCAAAGTCAACTGGGTCAGACTCTATGTCACGAAGAAAGACGATTAAACCACTGGAGACGCGGCTTGTTGCACCCAACAGACAGTTTTCATTGTTTGGATGTGACGAAGATAGATGAAGTAACTAGTGGGCGGTAATGCGGCGCGATGAAGTAATCTGAACCGTAGCGTAAGACAGCGACTGCGCGTCAGCAGTATATCAAGCATATGTAGAAGTTAACAGCTGTAAATGAGTAGAGGTACACAGAGATGCGCAAGATTTGGGGGACACATGGTAGAATGGGATTGCGAATGGCTAGGGAAGCATGACGGGCAAGGTGGCATCTACGGGGGATGTTTCTGCCCGCCCATGTTCGCGCTACAGTAGATCCTTTGGGCAGGACCTGACGATTCGGGGATGACACACATGTTGACTGGCGTTTGACATGTCAACGCTGTTCCGTCTTCTAGAGTCATTATTGCTATCTACCACGCAAAATCATCAATATAGATTAGCCGTATATACTGATGCTGTGCACAAATGATCGCTCTGCTATACGAGCCTGCCACAGCCTTCATCCACGACCCCACACATCCGGTCGACAAAATTCTCACATATATGCTGATGCCATATATTGCAACAACGCGGTGGAAGCCATGTCGGATTTGCGAGGCAACATCCAAAATCTTTCTATCAACTAATTAAGCGTCATGTAGCCTCGCTCGAGCTAATCGGCACGTGCCGTGATATACGATCTCGTCGGTCTCTCTCACCAAGAGGCCCCCCCGCCGCTTCTCCGACTAAATTGCGGAGGTGCGACAGCAAACGGGCACATATAAAACGCGATGTTCAACGCGGGCTTGACTCTACTTTTCTCCGGGTAGGCGAATGTTACCTTGCTAAGAGCGCGGATTGTTGAAGTGACGATGTTGATCTCACTTTCAACAAGCGTATCGGTCACTGAGGTGCGATTGTACACAGCATGTCCAGATTGATACACGAGTATGCTACCATGCTCGATTTTCTTCCCTTGTTTTTGGTTTGGAACCCTATCCGGAGGTATGCTGCGCCGCTGTATCGTCGCCACTCGCCGTGCCTGTATCGTCGCCCATTCACCTGACTCCACCCACCCACCCGCATCGCCGCGATCAGGCCAACAGACACCCGATTTCACGATGACGTAACTTGTTGCAGTACCCATAGCATAGCGTATGCTTTGGGATTGTCGCGTTATTGAGCCTTTTCCAGGCCAGTCAGGTCCGCCTGCGCCACAAAGTGAAGGTGACCTGAAACACGATTTCCATAACCAACCACCCTTTCCATGCAAACCAAGGATACACCATGGCGAAAAATCTGGAATCTGGAGAGGCTGGACCAATCGCGTCCCGCCGCTGCCTTTCGCGCTGCTAAATTTGGTAGTATCGTACCTACGACTGCCACAAGCACTGCCCAAGGTTCAGGAAAAGGTGAGCGATTTAACATGTTTTATACCCCCATAACTGCTAACCAGCCTCTTGATGGCTTAGATAATGCCCAGCTTCCTCCTTCCAGAGCTTCCCTGGTAGCTGCCGACTGCAGTATCTATCCCTTTTTCCAACAATCCACGCCACTTTCTGATCATATTCAGACAGCCCTACGACTCCTTTGATACGCTATCTCCTTACAATTATCTCAAACTATGTCCTCCAGCCAGACTCCTGAGCACGCCTTCGATATGTTCACCGACAGCACCTACTTCGACGACGACATCCTCCCCTCTGCCGACGTCCCTCTCACTTCGATTGAGTGCGCCGAAGACCTCTCAGCTGACTTCTTCGACTCGGCTTTTGAAATCGGTTTCGACAATGAGAACCTCCACTCTGATATGTCTGTTTGGCCTGCCGATGGTTTGTTGGAGTGTAGTGACGACCTCACCTCCTCACCCCCTAGGGTCGCTGATTTGGTACCGACTCCCTCCTCTTCCACCTCCTCAGGCACTATTGAGAATCTGTGGAGGCCCTTGATAGGATCAGATACTATCAATGTTGCTTTGCCGGATACTCCAACTCCCTCCCGGGCTCCCGCCAAGCATCGTGCGCCTAAGGCAAAGACCTCGATGGCTGTCAAGACAACACAGAAGCCCAGTGTTACCAAGACTAAGAAGATCACGAAGCCTGGAAAAGCTCACAAACGTACCGTTTCAGCACCCTCCAGTGAACCTCGTAGTGTGCAAACACTCTACACCCTACCCTGGTCACATCTTTCCCAAGAAGAGAAAGGCCTTCTCCTCCTCCCTCTTCTCCAAGGAATCGACCCAAACACGGGTGAGAAGATCGGTGAAGCTGGTAGCCTCCTTCCTCCGCCCTCTTTCGAGATGGTCACCGACGATGTCTTCGGCACCGGCGAAGATGGCACCAATTTCATGGACAAGCCTTCTCCCCTGTCGACTTCAAGTTCAGCTGCAACTACTACTACGATCGACCTCACTGGCGATGATTACGACCTCTCTGACAAGGATATCGCTGTTTTCCGCGTCTGTCAAGCTTTTAACATCCAGCACGAAGCGCAGAAGAAGAGCGCCCTCCCCACCGTTTCAGACTTCAACTTCGACATGCCCGACTTCGAGTTCGACGAAATCAACTGGGATATCTTCGATAATTTTATGCCTACCACCCAGGGACTTTGTGGCCCCACTACTAGTGGTATCGTTGGCAACTCAATCCGGAAGGTTACGACTGTCAATGACAACGGCAATACCGGCCGGGCCTCGAACCTACCTGGAATGATGAGCACTGGGCTTGGTCAGATGCCGGTTCCTTCCGGTGAATATGGACGGAAGCGCCAGCAAGAAGCTCTTGGACGCAACGCCATGCTTCGTGCTGCTGGTCGTCGTCGCTAGAGTTTTTGATGCTGTGGTGGTATCCCCTTTCATTGTTCTGTTTGGTTGACGGAGCGATTTCGAGAAGCTGATTAGGTCAAGCTGATTGACATGACGTCTGGTTAGCTACTATGGATGTGAGCGCAACGGACGAAGGAAGATACGGATATGGAATGCTCACATTAACTCATCGTCCAGCAACGGATGAGCTTGAGTAAAAATATTGATAGAATAATATATAAAAATACTCCATTCTGTCCCATGCGGTGTTACATCATCTCCTGGAATATGACATTCAGATTTTCGATTCACCGTTTCGCCCATGCTTTTCAAACAACTCATAAGCACCCTCTTCCCACTTCATCGTCAAGGCGGCACACTTAGGGTCACCCGGTGGCACTACCTGTCCACCGTAGATCCCACAAAGCCCCGTCTTACGATCCATCCACCAGATCAAGTTAGGATAGCCGCCCCAATGCATAGTGCCTGCTTTCCTGCCGTCGGGTGCATCGGATGTAATGATTATGCCGCCAAGACCGTAGTCTTTGGTCAAATGCTTTGGGGTGTTGCCCATCGCATTATTCGCCTTGGAGTCGTTTATCAATATAGTCTTCTAGAGGTGAACTAGCAGGATATAGGAGGTGGGGAAGAGAGACATACCATATCGTCCTGCACAACAGCATTCAACATTTCGCGACTCCCCTCGCTCAATTGCGGCTTGAAAAATTCTTCCAAACTCGCCTTACTCAGGATCTTCCCCTCTCCACCCTCGTCGCAAGCCAACACGCCCTTCAATACCTTGATATATTCTCCCACGCAAGTAAAACTGCCCTGGCCACCCATGCAATCGACGACTTCCTTACCCTCTCCGTCTAAATACGGCATCGGCGAATCACTATGCTTCACCTTTCCCTCTTCTGTCCTCTCGCTCATGTCTGCCATTCTAGCTTGCAGATCTGGGCGCGTGGAAGGGAAGAATGTGACATCAGTAATATCAAGTGGCCTCCATAAGTGCTTCTTCATGTATTCTTCGAGTGTAAGACCGGATATGCGCTCGACGGCTAGACCGACGTAGTCGATACCAGGGCCATATGTCCAGCTAGTACCGGGCTCGAACATGAGCGGGCAGGTGAATCGCTCGAGTAACTTCCCACTGCCACTAGGACGCTTCTTATAGTACTTCGACCACGCCGTCACTAACGGGTGGCCCATACCCTCGTACACAAGACCGCTTGAATGCGTCAAAAGGTTCCGTAGCGTAATCGGTTTCTTGTGCTTCTCTTCAATTGGAGCACCCTCGTCAGTAAAGCCGGTCAGTACTTTGAACTCTTCTAGTTCGGGGATGATGCGGTAGATAGGCTCATCCAAGGTCACCTTCCCGCGCTCAACGAGTTGCATAGCACTGATGGAAGTCATGAGTTTGGTGCAGGATGCTACCCACATCATGGTATTAAGATCGAAAGGTTTGGCGCGAGAAGAGTCCATGGACGTGGCGCCGAAGGCTTTCGAGTAGGTAAATGAGCCTGTTGCTTGTTAAAAAAAAGGTAGACAAGGAGTTTAAAGAGAAGAGAGCGATTACCATCGCGACTTGTAGCTGCCACAGCACAGCCAGGAATCTCTTGCGCAGCGACGGCGTCTTGGATGGTGGTTTCGAAGTCTACCATTTTTGCAACGAATATGGGGCTTAGACTGTTTGTTGGGAGATCAATTGATCGGAAGCAGACTTCTGGTGTTTCCTTTGGTATATAAGTGCGAAAGATACGCTAGTATTGGGACAAGCCCGAAAGACGTAACCGATGTCAGAAAGTCAGGGATCACTATGTCAGAATTCCCACTTCAGACCTAGCACAACCAACACGGATGGAAGAAGCGGCACACTGACACAAAGAAGCTTTTATCGTAGCAGTGCCGCCTGGTATGCGCTGTCGGATTTTCGTCCGTTGTACACTACGATGGTGTACCTCGGTTCAGCAAGGGCGGGGCTTGAATGTTCTAGCCGTTAGTCGCGACGTCGACAAGGCGGCACGGACCCATCAACTAGGCAGCGACAACGAAAGTATGAGAAGGATGCAATGTCATCTCTCTTGCTTTTGGGTTTTCTCTTTCTGCCAAGCCGCAAATCGCAGCTGTCGCATCACGCGCAACATCTGGACGATGTACCGCCCATCTCAACACTGGTTGACTTTCGCGACGTCGCATATTCTTTACGACAGACACATCAAGTGTGGAGCGCACCCGCCAATCTAACCTCGAACTTATACTCCTTAGGCTCGCAAAACACCATTCGATTTCCCAATATCATCCTCACCGCTTCCAGAATCTCAGTCGTACCTGCATTAATGATCAGCATCGGGCCTTCATGCGGAAGTGCTCAGTAATCTTTGCCAACGTACTCATTGATAACACGAACTTTATTTGAAGTCTTGAATGCCCACAGCATGATCATGAACTCGTCCGGCAAGTTGTGAAGTTCCTTGTCCGTCTTGTAGCTATCTTCGTTCCGGATGACCTCCGCCATTCCTCGTATCTGTGTTTCTGCGTCTTCTACCTCAGGCTCGGGATGGAGGTCAAAGTGCGTTGTCCATGGACCGGGATCGAATTTCTCCACAGCTTCGGCCAGCATACGGTAATCGAGCACGGTAAGGTTCTGCATCGGTTGAATGTCTAGAAGTTGTTAGCAAGAGATTGACTAGTTGCAGTCATGACACCCACTACCAAGATGACAGTCCCACGTATGACCATCGTATTCTCCACAGTCCATACATGGAAGATTGTTCAAACTTTCCATATAAGTGCGCAATGACTCCGAATCTACCTCGGTCGCTTGCGCTCTCGATTCTTCTTTTGCGCCACATACGTCTGGAGAGCCCATATTGAGCTGGCCAAGTTCTTGCTGAGGGCTGGGCTTGTTTTCAGGCAATAGCCTATGTTCGTTATCAGCAGAATCTGGTCTGTCGGGCGATTCTATGAGAGTATCTTCTGGTATGAATGATTCCCCAAGCTGTGCGACTCCAGTGTGAGAAGGTGGCGAACCTGGTTGAGGCGGAATCGGGCTTCCCATGCTGTCCAAGAAAGGGGCATGCAATCTTCTGGAGGGTGTCGTTAGGAAGACATGGTGAGGAGTGTCAGGGCTTGTTGGTACTTGACTGTCGCAAGCATTCTCGGCAGGAGCAGAAGGCTCGGCCGTAACAGCTACCAGACTAGAGAAGCTTTTAGCAGGAGCAGGATTGGCAGTAGTGATAGACGTGGTCGCCGCATCACATGGCAATGCAGCGTTCTTGTTGATTTCCAGCGGCAATTTTGGAGCTGCCACGACTGGAATCGTGTGCCCTGGTTGGGTCCCGCTCACAGCATATGGAGATCGGTATAGTGTATTCGAAGTAGTGATAGCCTTCAGATTACTAGAAGATGGATGCACCCAGTTATGCTGTGTAATACCTTGGTCCAGAGTCGACGAAGTTGGTGACGTGGACGGCTGTAAACCCCACTCCAATGCAGCGCGAGGTATCGATGGCACGTACCTACCGACAGACGGAGCGGGTGATATGGACATAGATACCGGTGAAGAGTTATCCCAAGGAGTGACTTGGTGGCGACTCACCGTAGAGCTGGGAAGGCTCGGCACTGCAACTTCGCGGGACAACGCGCGCGCTGCGGGAGACCGTGTCAGATGCTCCGTAGTAGCATTGAATGGGTGTTGTAGAGACGTAGTTTTGAACGCAGGCGTCGCTCGTGCTACTTGTGATATCTCATTACTTCGAGCTCTCGTGATTCGACCTACAGGAGGCTTTGGTGTAGCTTGTACCGGATGTTGGGGCTGTGGCGAAACCAAGGTTTCTGGGCGTGGTCCCACAGGCGAGGCAATTGGTTGATCTGGCAATTTGCTCGCTGCATCGATGATATCTGGTCGCTGTGCTCTATACTTGGCTTCCCAGTACTGTCTCAATCTTGGCTTGGTACTGATAGGGTACATCGGAATCTGTCCTCGCGATGATACCGGTAGACCAAGCAACAAGCGTAGTTCATAGATGGTCTGAAGATGCTGTGATGGAGTGCCTGATAAAGCCATTCTAATATTGGGATCATTGGCTCCCCTTATCCATCGAATGAAGATCTCGTCGAAGCCTTCACTCGTGGATTCGGCAGCGCAAAGCACATCCTCCGGTGTAGTAAAGCCGCGAGCATGGGCGCGCCGGTCATCGTCGGTAGACTGAAATCTCCAGTATCCGCCTGCTAAATGTGACGTCTTTAGCTGTCGTACGAAATGATCGAAACCACCGCTCGGAGTTGTCGCAATGCCAATATACGCCGTTTCGTAAGGCATGGATATTGTCGTATCGGTATTGTCCTGTTGACGCGGCAGGAAATCGTCGCAATGATTAATGATAGTCGATCGTCGTGGTTAGAACAAAGTTGCTGGGGTTGATTTGGGTGAAAAGCAGAAAGACGTTGTTGTCAAGGTAAACACTGAGATTGAGCCAGAGTTCAGAAGGTATACGCTGGAGAAGAACTTGGAAAGTGAAAGAGCGAGCGCGACTATTTCTAGTACAGAATGTGTTTCCATACATATAAGACTGCGTGACATGTATCATCGACAATGAGATTGAGTTTTTGCCGCGTGTTTACCGTTCATGCTGTGGTGCACGTGCGAGGCAGTTGCCTGGTGAGGGTGACCAGACATCACCACACAACCATGTGATTGTGTATATTTACAAGAGAATTTGTACACGAAGCCCGCTTATACTAAAACATAATTGAAGAAATAATCCACCTGTCCTCTGCAATGCTCCATTGATTGGGACTGCCACGTGAAAGCTGTCCAGAGTTCCGTTGCACAGGCATCGCCGAGGCCACGACGGAATTAGCTATTCTACGACTTGGAGGTGATGGCACATAAGCAGCGAGATTATAGTAACCCCTCGCGCAGGCACGTTAGATGGAGAATGGATGGAAGAGGTGAGATGAGATGAAGAGACGATGTTCTTTACCAATGATGTGTGGTCATGACATCATAACGTCTACCTTATCGTTCTGTCCTCTCCAACTCCTTCTTGTGGATTCCTTTCATCTAGTCTCAAACTTTGGTCTTCTATGCATGACGGAATTGCGTGATGGCAACAGATGCTCTAGTTCTCTATCAACCTGACTACAGCCGCTGAGCGTCACACAAGCAACATCGATCGCGCGGATCACCTGTACCTTCACCTCGCGTCATCATTTGCCGACTGCCGTGCCCATCGATCAACGGTTACTTTGCAGCCAGATCTACAGTTTCCATCTGCCAAACCAATCCAGAATGATAGGTGTTGCCTCCGCCTCCTTACAAGTCAGCACGCCTTCATCATCGCCCGTGTCGCCGTTGGGGAATGAACTGGGCCAATCATGACCTAAATTCTCGTACTTGTAATGCACGACCACATCATCCCAACTATAGCGCGTAACCATTTTTCCCTCCTCCTTCTTACACAGATAACTCGTCTTGTTTGCGCTGACATCAAATCCATCGCGCCTAGCCCAGTCATCAATCCAAGTCGTCACATCGGTCGAATTAGCGTTTCCGCGCGTGTTGATGCCACCTGCGTACGGAATTGTCTTATCCTCCAACCCGTGAAATTCCATAATCGGCACGCGCCGACTAGGCTCGCAGGGTGGAGGGTTTTGGTCTGCATCTAGGTAGAACGCACCAGACACGGGTGCAAATGCAGCGATACGTTTCGTGGCTTCTGCATCGCAAGCCAATACGCCGGTGAAACCTCCGCCGTTCGATTTCCCGGTCGCGTAAATACGAGATGAATCGATACAATAAGCGGACTGTAGGTGATCGAGAAGTTCAAGTGTGAACGTTACGTCGTTGATTGAGGCTGGGGAGTCGGGATCGCCTTGGTATTGCTGCGTGCCTTTCGCGTTCTGGGGTGTGTATTAGCTTGTCATCTCAACAATTTCCAGCTCGTCGGCCAGGTTTTGAAGTGATGATTCACATACAGGTACGCCTTCGGGGTATGCGACGATCCCATCAAAACCGTAGCTTGCGTTCGAGAACTGGCTCAGGGCTTCCTGGTATTCTGCGTTTTTGCCACGGCCATGGAAGGATAGGATGAGTGGGACTTGGGTGTTGCTTTCGTATGAGGGCGGAATATGTAAGCGGTACCTGCGAGGCGAGACACCGCTCGTGCTATTCAATGTCAAGTCGACGGATTGATCGAGCTTGACACCTGATGGAAGTGGCTTTTGGCAGCCATTGTCAGAATTGGACTTTAGGTCAAGTGCAGCGGCTGCTGCGGACAGCGCCGCAAGAACAGATAAAGTTGCCTTCATTCTGGTGGCTCGGTGCTTTTGTACAATACGCGGGCTTCACTTCGCACATTTATACATTTTCGACGATGTTCAGGCGCGCCGCAACGTCACATGCGCAGGTAGTGGATAGTCCTTGCCTTACTTAGGTAAAGGGCCGTTGATCGTGGCGTACGGCCCGCATCACTAGTCTGCAAGCTTCGTGTGCAGTGCCGATCCGAAGTCTAGTCAGGTCTCTGAAATAGCAAATTGCCTCGATAGTTCTCTTTTGGCAATCCTCTTCAATTTGATGGTTTCCTTTGTCTCACACCATCACCTGACATGCTATCTCGTCCACGACAGTACCTTGGATTTCAATCATGTGAGGCTCTTTCCTATATTGTTTCCCATGCCAAGTGCTGCGAACAATCTGCCATACCGTCGCCATCGTCATCGACAATACCTTCTAGCTTCTCTGCCTATGTAGGCAATCACGGTTGACCACAGACCCATGAGACCAGAATGTTTCATAGGATGATTCTGGACCATATACAACATGACATTACTTACAGAGTGCAACTTCAGGCGTGCGACTTCATGAGTTGATAGCCACTCTTCATATCAATACTACGCCTTTATCCTTCTAAACTCACCCCGGTGGCCGATTCCCGAAATTTCATAAGCGAGGCCTTCGGTCCAGACCTCTTCAAGCTCTCCACCGTGTTTTGCGTACCCTATCGCCTGAAATAGGCTCCGCAGCTCTCCGTCAGGATGCCAATCCCCGACTACCCACTGCAGTCGACGACATGACCTGGAATCTGTATGTCGTCCCGGCTCTGCGTATTTGATACCCCAGGCCAGAGACTCCAGACTATATAGCATCTTGTCGTCGTCTTCGCCCTCGGTTTTAGACCAGTAATCAATATCGTTGCCTGCGAAATCTTTACCGGACCATTTTAAAGGGGACCATATAGCAGCTTCCTTGAGTGCCGGCATATTTATTGCTGCCTTGGCAAAGGATTCAAGAAGTGGGGTGAGATTAGCAGTAGGGGCGACGCGAAACTGCTTATTGAATGCCGTACGCGGATCAGGAGCGTCGAGGAAGTCGTAATCCATATCTTCATCGAGCTCTGTGGGTGCATAAGGAGGATAGGAGGCACTGGTCACCGGATATCCACGTGGAACATGGCCTTGCCCTGCTGGCCCTAAGAAGTACCAGGTTCCATCAGGGCGTGCGTTGTGAAACATGATGTCAAGTATTTCCAAGCGTGGCCAAGAGACATGTAACTCTGTCAAGCTTTCTGACGGTGCCAAAAGAAGAGACTCGTCGATCATCGCTCGCAGTTGCAGGTGGCGAAGATTGTTGCATAGCATACCAAGACTCGAAGTGAATGGATCGTATGTCAAGTGACCGACTAGATCAGGCAATGGTTTGCCATGATGTATATCAGTTGCACGAAGCAAAGGGCTCAGGAAATCAAGCGAGGCATGCCTTAGCGTTTTTGGTATCTTATCGAGACTGCGGATGATAGCATCTGCAAAGTCGTGTCGAGCATCTCGACGAGGTCCTGCCCAGTCGTGCTCGTAGTGCTCGATGCATGTATTCATCTCTGGATTGAACGATTCGCACCATTCGTATCCTCCAGTTCGGAAGCCCAGATATTCAAGATTAGGCATTCTGATCGCTAGATCAATGAGAACGCGCAAGTCGAGCTTGAACTCTTGTTTACCGGATCTGTCTATATGGAGATAAGGAG
>Ga0265797_10005051_pt1 | contig 19591 bp, 16 predicted proteins | sample P2T30metagenome_FD_192433 | JGI IMG/M metagenome (GOLD analysis project Ga0265797, IMG submission 192433) | Plant litter microbial communities from East Loma Ridge, Irvine, California - P2 T30 | ecosystem: Environmental > Terrestrial > Plant litter > Unclassified | place: USA: California... | reverse complement strand
CGCCACCGTAGGTGATGTCCGGGTTGGACCAGCTATTGATGCGCGTACAGCCGCCCGGGCAGTCGTAGGACATGATGGTGCGGAAACGCTCGCCGCTGCCCAGGCTGAACTGGTAGCCGTGTCCGTAGGGATAAGGCGAGCCGGAGGCGTTGGCACGGTCATGGTTGGCGCCCAGCACGTGGCCGACTTCGTGGGCGAAGGAATAATTTCCGGTGGCGCAGCGCCAGCCGACAACGGCGAAGGCATGCGAGGCCGACGCGTTGATATAGCCCACGCCACATGCATCCTTGCCGTCGGTCAGCATCACCACGACATCGGCCCGGGCAGCATCGCGCAGGGCGTGCACCTCATCCAGCTGGCCGTCGCCCGGGCTCTGCAGCCTTCCCAGGTCATCCCCCATGCGCCCATCAGGGAAGCCGGTCGTGCGGTAGTCGGCAAGCTCCATGCGGATGTTGGTCCGGCCATTCTTGAACCCCTCGTTGGATTCGGCCACGGCCAGTTCGGCCTTTGCCCTCATGTTGCCCCCATAGGCGTTGATGGCCCCCTGGGTGGCAATCACCAGCACCCGGATCGTCGCCCAGCCCCCCGGATCTCCGCTGCGGATGTGCGCGTCCGGCGCGGGCGGCGGCACCGGCAGCGACGGCATGCCCAGCGGATGCATCGGCGGCAACCCATGCTCGTCCACCTTGACCAGCGCGTGTTCCCCGTTGCCCATCGGACGCACGTCGTAGCGCTGCTGGCGGTGGCGGATGGTCCCGGTAACGCTGCCGTCGACCGCCCGCACCAGGATCACCGATGCAGGCGCCGCAGCCCCTTGCGCAGACACGGCGAGCGGCGCGGCGGCGTCGTCTTCGGCTCCATACCAGACCAGGCTGCCATCGGCTGCCGCTTCTTCCCTGATACGGCGTACCTGCAGCACCCGCTCGCCCAGCGGCAGCTCCAGCCGATCATCGGACAGTGCGGCGACGTTCATGCGCAGCGCCTGCACGACATCGGTGCTGGGTTCGGCCTGCAGGTGGGCCCAGCCGGCGTCGGTGCCGGCACGCGTCGCAGGCCCTGCGGCAGGTTCGAACAAGGGCGCTGCAGCGGCGCCTCCGCTGACCAGCAGGGCCAGCGCGGTCGCGAGCGGCTTGTATTTCGAATGATGGGACATGGTTCGTTCTCCATAGCGGATTCCCCTGTTGCCGACGCTTCATAAATGAGCCACGGATCGGCGCGGCACCAGATGCGTACCCGTCATGGCGAAACCGGTGTAGCGATTGCATGGCAACAGCGCAGCGGGGTGTCCGTGGCGGCATGCCACGCGGGCGGGGAATCGAACCGATGCCCGCCAGCAACGTGACCGCCGTGGCAATGCAGACGTGTCCCCGTGGTTGGCATCACCGGCCTGGCAGGGTTCCCTTGCACCCGGCACCGCGCTACTGTCCGTGCAAGGGAGGGCGGCCATGAGCACAGTGCGAGGGGACGGCAGCACACGCGATAGCGGCCTGTTACGGATCGGCCTGTTCTTCGACGGCACGCGCAACAACGCACGTAACCTGGCGCGCGGGCGCGGTCCCGGCGGCGACCACCCCGGTCCGCCGCAGGCCTTGCCACCGATATGGCAGGCCGATGACGCCTCGCCGTACCACAGCCGCATCACCAGCAGCTTCAACAACGGCCTGACCAACGTGGCGAGGCTGCATGCGCTGTACGCCGACGGGCGCGTGGCGGGCGCCGCCGCCCCGTCGGTTGCGATCTATACCGAAGGCACCGGCACCCGCGATGGCCAGGCTGATGACCTGATCGGACTGGCCTTCGGCGTGGGCGCCAGTGGTGTCCGCGCGAAGATCAACCGCGCCCTGCAGGCCCAGCTTCCCGCTGCGCTGGCGCAGCTCGCACGGCACTGGCAGCAGCCGCTGCGAGGCATCCGGGTGGATCTGTTCGGGTTCTCGCGCGGTGCCGCGGCGGCACGTGATGTCGCCAACCAGATCGCGGCCTGGGGATCACCGCACTGGCAAGGACTGCTGCGCGAAGCCGGCCTGCGCGTGGATCCGGCGTTCACCCTGCCCCATCCGGTGATCGGCTTCATCGGGCTGTTCGATACCGTAGTGGCGATCAGGGGCGGCCGTGCCGATGAAGCGCCGCGCCTGCACCTGCCTGCGGGGATTGCCGGCAAGGTGCTGCAGCTGAGCGCGCGCGACGAGCATCGCGAACACTTTGCCCTGACCACGGTGGCACCGGACCACGAAGAAATCAGGCTGCCCGGGGTACACGCCAATATCGGTGGCGGCTACGACCAGACGGAAGAGGGCCCCAAGCTGCTCACCCGTCCACGCAGCCAGCAGGTGCGGCGACACGGGCTGGATGACTTCGCCCTTCCCCCGGCAGACTGGCTGCATCGCACCGAAAGCCACCAGCGTGCACTGGCCGAAGCCGTCCGCTGGCAGCAGCAGCTGGGGCTGGGCGCCGATGCGGTGTGGGTGGACACGTGGCACCAGTGGGTACGCCAGCGCCAGGCAGGCAGCCACAGCGCGCTGCCCACGCCGACCTTGTTCGTGTATTCGGCGGTGGTGCTGAAGCGCCCGATCGACTGGCGTTACCAGCTGATCGCGCTGCGCCTGATGCATGCGCGTGCCGCGGCGGCGGGCGTGCGCTGGACGGACGCACCCGATGCCTGCATCGACAGCACATTGCCCACGGACCTGCGCGGGATCGCCGCTGCATTGATGGCCGGCACAGCGCTGGAGCCGGCGCAGGAACGAGTGCTGAAACAGCGTTACCTGATGCAGTCGGCACACTGGAATTTCGACGCGCTGGGTGACACCGCACTCAGCTACACCGCCGATGCCGGGGTCAGCGAGCTGCCGTATCGACCCGGCCCGGGGCTGTTCTACATCAACCGCCCCACCGCCGACGGCCAGCGCGTCGTGCTGCGCAACGTCTGAGGCCCGCTACCCGGCGCGCTCGGCCTGTTCCATCAGTTCGGCCAGTTCATCGGCATCGAAACCGGCCAGCAGGCGCGCTTGGATGTTGAACGGGCCATGCAGGTAGCCCCCGGCGTAGTCGACCAGCAGTTCCTTGAAGCGGGCACGCGGGTCCACGCCGGCACGTTCGCAGTACCAGCGGTACCAGCGGCTGCCCGCAGCCACGTGGGCGACTTCTTCGCGCAGGATGATCTCCAGCACGTCGGCCGTCTCTTCGTCGCCGCAGCCACGCAGTTTCGCGATCAGCCCCGGGGTGACATCCAGGCCACGCGCTTCAAGCACGCGCGGCACCAGGGCCATGCGTGCCAATCCGTCGTGGGCGGTCTTCTCGCACATCTCCCACAGCCCGTTGTGGGCGGGAAAATCGGCATAGTCGTGGCCATGCGCCTGCAGCCGTCCGCGCAACATCAGGAAATGCCGCGATTCATCGTCCGCGCAACTGACCCAGTCAGCGTAGAAGGCCGACGGCAGACCCCGGAAGCGGTACACCGCGTCCCAGGCGAGGTCGATCGCGTTGAGCTCGATATGCGCGATGGCATGGATGAAACGTGCGCGCCCTTCCGCCCCACCCAGCTTGCGTCGCGGCACGTCGCGCGGGTGCACCTGCTGCAGGGTGGCCGGACGCCCGGGCATGCGGATCGGCGCCGGTGCCGGCGGATCGGCCGGCAGCTTCAGCCGACCGGCGCGGAAGGCCGCAGCATGGGCCTGGGTCAGCGCGACCTTGCGCAGCGGGTCGGCCTCGGCCAGGCACTGCTGCGCGGCGCGCAGCAGGTCACCGGCGACGTCGGATCGATCGACGTCGCATGGGGCCGTGGCGCTCACGATCAGGCGCGGCGCTTGTGCTTGGCGTCGTCCGAACGCAGTTGCTGGATGCGCTCGAAGTAGCCCGGCTCGATGCCGGTCGGGTAATGCCCGTTGAAGCACGAGGAATCGAAGTTCTGCAGTGCCGGGTTGCCTTCGCGCACCGCCGCTTCCATGTCTTCGATGTCCTGGTAGATCAGCCAGTCGCAACCGAGGTGCGCTTCGATTTCTTCCACGCTGCGGTTGTGCGCGACCAGCTCTTCGGCGGCCGGCATGTCGATGCCGTAGATGTTCGGGTAACGCACCGGCGGGGCGGCGCTGGCCAGGTAGACCTTGCGGGCGCCGGCGTCGCGCGCCATCTGCACGATCTGCTGGCTGGTGGTGCCGCGCACGATCGAGTCATCCACCAGCAGCACCACCCGGTTACGGAACTCCAGGTGGATCGGGTTGAGCTTGCGGCGCACGGATTTCACCCGCTCGCCCTGCCCCGGCATGATGAAGGTGCGGCCGATGTAGCGGTTCTTGATGAAGCCTTCGCGGTACTTCACCCCGAGCGTGTTGGAGATCTCCAGCGCGGCATCGCGCGAGGTGTCCGGGATCGGGATGATGGTGTCGATGTCGTGGTCCGGGCGCAGGCGCAGGATCTTCTCGCCCAGCTTGATGCCCATGCGCATGCGCGCCTTGTGCACCGACACGTTGTCGATCATCGAATCGGGCCGCGCGAAGTACACGTATTCGAAAATGCACGGTGTGTGTTCGGCGGTCTCCGAGCAGATTTCCGAGAACAGTTCGCCGCGCGCGGTGATCACCAGCGCTTCGCCCGGCTGCACATCGCGGATGCGCTGGAAGCCCAGCACGTCCAGCGCGGCCGATTCGGAGGCCACGATGTATTCATCGCCTTCGGCGTGGCTGCGCTTGCCCAGCACCAGCGGACGGATGCCGTGCGGATCGCGGAAGGCGACCAGGCCCAGGCCCAGCACCACGCTGACCACCGCATAGCCGCCCTTGCAACGACGGTGCACGTGGGACACCGCGCGGATCGCCGCTTCCGGGCTGAGCTGCTTCTGTGCATCCAGTTCGTAGGCGAACACGTTCAGCAGCACTTCGCTGTCCGAATCGGTGTTGACGTTGCGGCGGTCCTGTTCGAACACCTGGCGACGCAGGTCTTCGGTGTTGATCAGGTTGCCGTTGTGCGCCAGCGCGATGCCATAGGGCGAATTGACGTAGAACGGCTGCGCCTCGTCCATGCCTTCGGAACCGGCGGTGGGATAGCGCACGTGGGCGATGCCGACGCGGCCTTCCAGGGTGGACATGGTGCGCGCGTCGAACACGTCGCGGACCAGGCCGTTGGCCTTCTGCACACGCAGGCGGGTGCCGTCGACGGTGGCGATGCCCGCCGCGTCCTGGCCACGATGCTGGAGGACGGTCAGGCCGTCATAGAGCTGCCCGGCGACGTTCTGGTTGCCGACGATTCCGACGATGCCACACATGTTGCGTAATCTCCGCTGGGCTGCGCCCATCTACAGGGATGTTGGCCGTGCCTGGCCGGGGGAGCCGCCTTACGGGACAGCGGCAGGATCTGGACGCTCGGGCGCCGACTCGATGTTCGCGGGCAGTGCCGGGGCGTTCGCGGACTCGCTCGCCGCGCCCCTGGCCGGGTCCACGTTACGCGGCCATCCGCGTCCCGCCACCACCTCGCCGAGGACACCATTATCGCCTGTCGCGGTCGGCTTTCCCAACAGGCTTTCTGCAAATGGGGACGAACCGCTGGACGGCAAGGGCAAGCCAGCCGGTACCAGCCCATCCAGCGACGATGGCAGGCCCTGGGGCACCATCCGCTCGAGGTTCTGCATCGGCCGTGAAACATCCGGCAGCTGGGCATCCATCCAGCCCACCACCGGCTGCAGCACCGCGCGCAGGTGGGACTGCTGCCAGGCCGGTTCGGCGGTGAGCGGGGTGAAGGTGGCCATCAGCAGCAGCACCGCGCTGATGAAGCCGCCACGCACCAGGCCCAGTGCGCCGCCGAGCATGCGGTCGGCGCCGCCCAGCAGCGCCATGCGCAGCCCGGCGCGGACCAGCATGCCCAGCACGGTGACGGCGATAAGCACGGCCAGGAACACCGTCACATAGCCGCCGACCAGGTGGCCGTTGCCCGGCTGTGCCGGCGCTGACCACAGGTGCGCCACGTCATTGCCGAACAGGAACGCCGCCCAGCCGGCAAGCAGCCAGGACAGCGTGCCGACCACGATGCCAACGAAGCCCCGCACGAACCCCAGCAGGGTCGAGATGGCGATCACGCAGGCCAGCACGATGTCGATCATGCGGGCGGGTTTCCTTGGGCGTCCTGGCCGGGAATGGGCATCAGGGGTGCGGTCTGACCATGCCGGCCACGCCGACCCGGGCGGCGACCTGCGCCTTCAGCTGGTCGGCCTCGGCACGGTTGGCGACCGGCCCGACACGGACCCGGCTGAGCACGCCTTTGTCAGTGCGGACCTGGTCGACGAAGGCGCTGAAGCCGGCGGCGCGCGCTTTGTCGCGCAGGGCGTTGGCATCAGCAGCTTGGCCGAACGCGCCCAGCTGCACGGCAAACCCCACGCCGCTGGCGGCCGGGGCCGCCGGCGCCTTCACCTCAGGCTTCACTTCCGGCTTGGCCACCGGCGCAGGCGTCGCCGGCTTGGCGGCGACCGCCTTGGTGTCCGGCGCGGGGGTCGGCTTCGGTTCGGGCTTGGGTGCCGGCGCGGCAGCCGCTGCCGGGGGCGCGGTTTCCGGCAGCGCCTGGGTCTGCACCGGGTTGCCGCCCAGCGGCGTGGTGGTGGCGGCCGGCGCCTGTGCGGTCGCGGCGGCGCCATCGACGTTGGCATCCAGGGTGACTACTTCGGCACGCACGTCGCTGCGGATCTTCACGGCCTGCAGCCGGGCCGATTCGGCCTGTGCGCGGTCAACGAAGGGGCCGACGCGGACCCGCCACGCCTGCTTGCCGTTGATCGTGGCGGCTTCGCTGAAACCGGGCAGCTGCGCGCCCTTCAGGTGGGCGATCACCGCATCGGCATCGGCCTTGCTGGCATAGGCGCCGAAGCTGACCGCGAAATTGCCGGCGGCCACGGCCGGACCGGTATCCACCGTGGCGGCGGCGTTGGCGGCAGGTTCCTGCAGCGGCGCGGCGCCGCGCAGGCCACTGTCACCCCCCGCGGGAGCGGCCAATGGCAACTCGCGTGTTTCGAACTGGGCATTGGCCGGCGCGCCGGGCACCTCCAGCGGCACGCTGTCGGCGGTGCTGTTGCGGGCAGGGCCGGTCACCAGCATCGGCAGGAAGATCACGGCAAGGGCCACCAGGACGATGGCACCGATCAGACGCTGTTTCAGGGACGTATCCACGGATGGCAGGCAACAGGTGGGAACTGCCGATGATTATACGGTCCTGCCGTGATGCAGCGTCGGCAACGGCTGAACGCGGCTCAGGTGGCGGTCTGCAGCCAGGCCAGCGCTTCGGCGGCGGTATGGAAGGAACCGAACACCAGTACGCGGTCTCCCTGCACTGCCTGCGCCAGCACCTGGGCCAGCGCGTGGGCCACCGTATCGGCCCGGGAAGCATCCGCGGCAACGGTTCCGGCCAGTCGGGCCGCCAGCGCGGCGGCGTCCTGGCCGCGCGGGCCCTCCAGCCCGGCCAGCGTCCATTCGCTCACGGCCTCGCCCAGCGCCTGCACCACGCCGGCCGCATCCTTGTCCTGCAGGCCGGCATACACCGCCAGCGTGCGCCCGCTGACCGGTTCGGCCTGCAGCGCGCGGGCCAGCGCAGTGGCCGCCTGCGGGTTGTGGCCCACGTCCACCAGCACGTTGATCCCGTTACGCTCGACGCGCTGCAGCCGGCCGTCGATGCGCGCGGCGGCGATGCCTTCGGCGTAGGCGGCGCGTGGCAGCGAACAGCCCGGCGGCGGCTCCAGCGAGCGCAGCGCGGCAATCGCCGCACCGGCGTTGGCCAGCTGCACCGGGCCGGCCAGCGAAGGCATCGGCAACTCAAGGCGCACGGCAACATCGCGCCAGGCCCAGGTCTGCGCGTCCAGTGTTTCGTTGAAATAATCGCTGCCGGCGCGGATCGCGTTGGCACCAATCAGGTAGGCCCGCCGCAGCACGCTGGACGGTGGATCGATCTCACCCAGCACGGCCGGCTTCCAGCCACGCAGGATGCCGGCCTTTTCGGTGCCGATGCTTTCGCGGTCAGCGCCCAGCCAGTCGGCGTGGTCGATGTCCACGGTGGTGATGACGGCCACGTCGGCGTCGACCAGGTTCACCGCATCCAGGCGCCCCCCCAGCCCGACTTCCAGCACCGCCAGGTCCAGTCCGGCCTGCGCGAACAGGTAGAAGGCCGCCAGCGTGCCGTATTCAAAGTAGGTCAGCGTGGTGTCGCCACGCGCGGCTTCGACCGCACTGAAGGCCGCCACCAGCGCTTCGTCGCTGGCTTCTTCGCCATTGATGCGCACGCGCTCGTTGTAGCGCAGCAGGTGCGGGGAGGTATAGGCGCCGACCTTCCAGCCGGCGGCACGCGCGATCGCTTCGACGAAAGCCACCGTGGAGCCCTTGCCGTTGGTGCCGCCCACCGTGATGGTGCGCTGCGCAGGGGCGCCCAGCTGCAGGGCGGCGGCAACGGTGCGCACGCGCTCCAGTCCCATGTCGATGGTGGCCGGGTGCTGGCGTTCGATGAACATCAGCCAGTCGCTGAGCGTAGTGGGCAGTGCAGTCACGGTGGGACGTCCAATCGGTTTCGGTTACAGGGCGCGGTGCTTGGCTTCGCCGAAGAACGGCGTGTGGTGGGCGCAGTCGTTCATGCGCACCACTTCCAGTTGTTCGATGTCCGGACCTTCCAGCAGGTTCAGCGTGGTCGGGGCCTGGCGGAAGCTCCACAGGCGGCTGATCGGCAGGCCGAGGATCCGGCACAGGATGACCCGGTTCACCGCATCGTGGGCGACCACCAGCAGGGTGTCGTCCTCGCCGAGACCTTCGGCGGCACGTGCCAGGCCACGCCAGCTGCGGTCCAGCACCAGGCGCAGTGATTCGCCGCCCGGCATCAGCACGGTGTCCGGCTCTTCGCGCCAGGCGCGCAGCCGCGACGGGTCTTTTTCATGGATCTCGCTGGCCAACAGGCCTTCCCACTCACCGTGGGCGATTTCCTGCAGCTCCGGTTCGGTCAGCAGCATGTCGGCGCGGGCGCCGAGGGCCAGCTGCGCGGTACGCTGCGCGCGTGACAGCGGCGAGGCCACCGCACGGGTGATGTCCACGGACTTCAATCGTTCGCCAAGCGCCTGCGCCTGGGATTCGCCGATCGGCGACAACGGGATATCGATCTGGCCCTGGTAACGGCCTTCGGCGTTCCACGGCGTTTCGCCGTGACGGGCAAGCAGGATGCGCATGCGGGGTACGGGTCCTTGGGGGGAGGAGGTCCGGCGTTTCGTTCACGTCCTGTGAAACCACGCCGGAGCGCCATCATACCTGCTCCGCCTGAAGCCCCGCCGTGGGAAAACAGGGCGGATCCGATGGGGAATCCGCCCCGTGAGCGTTTACTTCGCCAGGTTCAGTTCTTTCAGCAGCTGCGGCGCCGGCGCCACTTCCTGCATGATCCACTGCATGTAGCGGCTGTCCACGGCGATCATGCGGGTCATGACCGGATCGAACACCCAGTTGGAACTGACCGATTCCCAGTTGCCATCGAAGGCCAGGCCGACCAGCTTGCCGTGCGCGTCCAGCACCGGCGAGCCGGAGTTGCCGCCGGTGATGTCCAGGTTGGACAGGAAATTGACCGGCACCGAACCGACGCGCTTGTCTTCCAGGCCGCCATACCGCTTGGCCTTGACCGCATCGAGCAGCGCCTTCGGCGAATCGAACGGGTCTTCGCCGGTTTCCTTCGCTACGATGCCTTCCAGCGTGGTGAACGGGGTGTAGTTCACCCCGTCCTTGCCGTAGCCCATGACGTTGCCGAAGGTGATGCGCAGCGACAGGTTGGCGTCGGGATAGACGAACCCGCCCTGGCTCTTCTTGTAGTCCGCCACGGCCTGCAGGTAGAGCGGGCGCGCGCTGAGCGACTCACCTTCGCGGATTTTCTTCTGCTCTTCCTGCTTCAGCAGCGCCGGCATCATCGCCACCGCGTACTGGATGGCTGGATCGGTGCTGGCTTCGAATGCGGCACGGTCGGCGGTGAGCCACTTCAGGCGCTCATCCAGGCTGCCCAGCCGGGTGCCACCCAACTTGCCGACCAGTGCCTTGACCGCGTTGGCATCGCTGCCGGCCAGCCACTGGTTCAGCACCGCGTTGTCGCGCTGCGCGGCCGGCAGGGCGACATACTGCTCCAGCCAGTACTGTTGCAGCTGCTGGTCCATCTTCGCCACGTAACGGCGGTCCATCTGGCGGATGCCGCCTTCGATGGTCGGCAGGTCGCGCTGCTGGTAGCCGGCTTCGCGCTCGGCGTCCGGCTTGCTGCGCTCGATCGCGGTGCGGTACAGGGTGATCGCCGAACCCACGGCAGAGGTGTTGTTGAACTGGCTGACGAACAGGTCACGCTCGCGCGTGCTGCGGCCGGTTTCCAGGTGCTTGAGCAACTGCGCGTGCGCGGCCAGCGCCGGCTTGCCAGCGGTGCCCTGCTGCTTCAACCAGGCCAGCACCTGCGCCTCTTCGGCCTGCTTCTGGCCGGCCGCATCGATGCGCTTGAAGCCTTCCAGCTGGCCGGCGTAGTTCTTGGCGACGTTGTTCATGCTGGCCGCGGTGGCGGCGTACTTCACCTTGACGTCGGCGTCGGCCTTGCCGGCATCTTCGATCAGCTTCAGCACGGCGTTGTAGTGGCGGGCGATGGTCGGATAGGTCCAGTCGGCGGTTTCGTTGAATTCGCCCGCCAGTGCGTAGCGGTTGGTGCGGCCCGGGTAGCCGGCCACCATCACGAAGTCATCGGCCCCCAGCGGCTGGTCGGCGAACTTCAGGTAGTGCTTGGGCTGGTAGGGCACGTTGTCGGCTGCGAAGGCGGCTGGCTTGCCGTCCTTGCCCACGTAGGCGCGGTAGAAGGAGAAGTCGCCGGTGTGGCGCGGCCACATCCAGTTGTCGATGTCGCCGCCGAACTTGCCGACGCTGCCCGGGGGCGCGTAGACCAGCCGCACGTCCTTGATTTCCAGATTGCGGAACAGCCGGTAGGTGTTGCCGCCGGAGAAGCTGTACAGGCGGCAGCGGAAGCCGGCGTCGGCCTCGCAGGCGGCCACCTGCGACTTGTCGAAGGCATCCAGCGCGCGGGTGCGGGCCAGCGGGTCCTTGCCTGCCGCGGCGATGGCGGCCTTGGCCTGCGCGGTCACATCGGTGATCTGGTCCAGCACGTACACGCGGGCATTCGGGCCGGCGCTGAGTTCGTCGCTGGTCTTCGGGGCGTTGAAGCCGTCCTTGATCAGGTTCTTTTCGGCCGTCGAGTTCAGCTGGATGGCGCCGTAGGCACAGTGGTGGTTGGTGACCACCAGGCCCTGCGGGGAGACGAAGCTGGCGGTGCAGCCGCCGAGGGCGACCACCGCGCCCATCGGGTCACCGGTCAGGTCGGCCAGCTGCTCGGCCGACAGCTTCAGGCCGGCCTTCTGCAGGGGACCGGCGATTTCCGGCAACTGCTGTGGCACCCACATGCCTTCTGCGGCATGGGCGAGCTGGACCAGGCCAAGGCTGGCGACAATGGAGAAAGCAAGCAGGTTCGAGCGCATGAAGCGGCCCTTGGGTAATGGAACCGTCGATTCTAGCCCGCCGCCCGGCTCCGGCAGGATGCCCGGAGGTCATGGGTCCTGCTCCCCTGGCTCACAGGCTGCGGGGTGGCGGGGCGACGGTGGCCTGGTAGCGCCGACCCATGGTCGGCGGCATTACGCCGGGTGACCCGCGCTGCAACATGGCGCGGGCGCTGGCGGCTTTATAATCCGCGCCATCTTTCCCCCTGTGAGTTCCACCGAGATGGCACAAACGATGAAGGCGCTGGTCAAGCGCGAAGCCGCCAAGGGCATCTGGCTGGAAGAAGTGCCGGTGCCGGTGCCGGGCCCCAACGAGGTGCTGATCAAGCTGGAAAAGACCGCCATCTGCGGCACCGACCTGCACATCTACCTGTGGGATGAGTGGAGCCAGCGCACCATCAAGCCTGGCCTGACCATCGGCCATGAGTTCGTCGGCCGCGTCGCCGCGCTCGGCAGTGCGGTCACCGGCTATGAGGTCGGCCAGCGCGTTTCGGCCGAGGGCCATATCGTCTGCGGCCACTGCCGCAACTGCCGCGGCGGCCGTCAGCACCTGTGCCCGAACACCGTCGGCATCGGCGTGAACGTGAACGGCGCCTTCGCCGAATACATGGTGATGCCGGCCACCAACCTGTGGCCGATCCCGGACCAGATCCCGTCCGAGCTGGCCGCCTTCTTCGATCCCTACGGCAATGCCGCGCACTGCGCGCTGGAGTTCAATGTGATCGGCGAGGACGTGCTGATCACCGGCGCCGGCCCGATCGGCATCATCGCCGCCGGCATCTGCAAGCACATCGGTGCGCGCAACGTGGTGGTCACCGACGTCAATGATTTCCGCCTGAAGCTGGCCGCCGACATGGGCGCCACGCGCGTGGTGAACGTGGCCAACCAGTCGCTGAAGGACGTGATGAAGGAACTGCACATGGAGGGCTTCGACGTGGGCCTGGAAATGAGCGGCAATCCGCGTGCGTTCAACGACATGCTGGACTGCATGTACCACGGCGGCAAGATCGCCATGCTCGGCATCATGCCCCGCGGCGCCGGCTGCGACTGGGACAAGATCATCTTCAAGGGCCTGACCGTGCAGGGCATCTACGGCCGCAAGATGTACGAGACCTGGTACAAGATGACCCAGCTGGTGTTGTCCGGCTTCCCGCTCGGCAAGGTGATGACCCACCAGCTGCCGATCGATGACTTCCAGAAGGGCTTTGACCTGATGGAAGAAGGCAAGGCTGGCAAGGTGGTCCTCAGCTGGAACTGATCGAGCGCGCGAAGCGCGTCCGATCAGTTCTCCCGCATGTTTCCTTATCCCCGCGCCTGTCGGCGCGCCCCCTTGAACAACAAGGGGGCTCTCCACCAGAGGGAACAAAGGGTCACATGATTGAAAAAGGCGCCTGCAAGGGCGCCTTTTTCGTTGTGCATGACGTGCGCTGCACGGTCGCACGCGGGGCGCTGGTTACTTGCCGATGGCTACCGTGAACACCACGCGGTTGTCGGCCAGGTAGCCGTTGTTGTCACGGCCGGCGCCATCGGTGCCGTGGAAGCCCAGGCCAAGGTTGAACAGGCCGAACTGACGGCTGACGCCGATGTTGAAATCGGTGTAGTCCTTGCCGAAATCGGTCTCAAGCGAGGTGCGTCCGACGTTGGCCGCCAGGGTGAAATCCTGCGGCAGCGCCCACTCACCGCCGATGGCGTAATACCAGCTCTTGGTATCCGAACCGGACAGGTCATTGGTGTAGGCCACGGTGAGCTTGTACTGCTCGGCGAAGGTGGTGCTGGTGATCAGCTCGTTGTAATTGAGCTCGCTGGCACCCGGGTAGGTGTAGCGGTTGAACAGCACATCGAAGTTGACGTTGTCACTGACGTCGAAGCCGTAACCGATCAGGAAGTCCACTTCGGTACTCGGGTCGCCCGGGCCGAAGTCGACGCCGGAGCCCCAGACGCCGGCATACAGGCCGACCGGGCTGGTGTAGGTGAAGCCGGCCTGCAGGGTCGGATCCTCGTCGGTCTGCGACACGCCACGGAAGACGTAATCGGACACGGCGGTGACGTTCCAGCTGTAGGGCGACTCAGCTTCCTGCGCGCTGGCGGCGAACGAGGCGAGGGACAGGACAGCAGCAGCGGCAAGACAGCGGACGGCGTGCTTCATGGGCGTCTCCGGGGGGCGATGGCGGGGAGGAGGGACATGGGGCGTGGCGCGGACCGGCTGCGTGAATCCATCCGGTTCACGGTTTTTTAACCTGTTTGATATTGCAACGCAACACGTTCGTGCTCCCTGCCCTGCCGCCCTTCCATGGCCGGGGCGGGTAAAATCGTCGTTTTCCCGTGTTGAGCCGTGCTGCCACCATGACCGAATCCTCGCCTGACCTGACCCGCCATTACGCCGAGGAACTGGACGCCATCCGCGCCCAGGGCCTGTTCAAGTCCGAGCGGATCATCACCAGCCCGCAGTCGGCGGAGATCACCCTGGAAGACGGCCGCACGGTGCTCAATTTCTGCGCCAACAACTATCTGGGCCTGGCCGACCACCCGGACCTTATCCAGGCCGCCAAGGATGCGCTGGACAGCCACGGCTTCGGCATGGCGTCGGTGCGCTTCATCTGCGGTACCCAGGACCTGCACAAGCAGCTGGAAGCGCAGATTGCCGACTTCTTCGGCAAGCAGGACACCATCCTGTATGCGGCCTGCTTCGACGCCAATGGCGGCCTGTTCGAGCCGCTGCTGGGCGAGCAGGATGCGATCATTTCCGACAGCCTCAACCACGCTTCGATCATCGACGGGGTGCGCCTGTGCAAGGCCAAGCGCTTCCGTTATGCCAACTGCGACATGGCCGATCTGGAAGCGCAGCTGCAGGCCGCCGATGCGGCCGGTTGCCGGACCAAGCTGATCACCACCGACGGTGTGTTCTCGATGGACGGCTTCATCGCTCCGCTGGACGAGATCACGGCGCTGGCCCGGAAGTACGGCGCGCTCGTCCATATCGACGAATGCCATGCCACCGGCTTCCTCGGCAAGACCGGCCGTGGCTCGGCCGAAGTGAAGGGCGTGCTGGACGGGATCGACATCATCACCGGCACGCTCGGCAAGGCGATGGGGGGGGCGCTGGGCGGATTCACCACGGCCAAGGCCGAAGTGATCGAACTGTTGCGCCAGCGCTCGCGCCCCTACCTGTTCTCCAACTCGCTGCCGCCGCACGTGGTGGCCGCCGGCATCAAGGCCTTTGAAATGCTGGCCGCCGCTGACGACCTGCGCGAAACGCTGGTGGCCAACACCACCTACTTCCGCGAAAAGATGGTGGCTGCCGGTTTCGACGTGAAGCCCGGCGTGCACCCGATCAGCCCGGTGATGCTGTACGACGCACCGCTGGCGCAGAAGTTCGCCGAGCGCCTGCTGGAGGAAGGCATCTACGCGATCGGCTTCTTCTTCCCGGTGGTGCCCAAGGGCCAGGCGCGCATCCGCACCCAGATCAGCGCAGCGCACACGCGCGAGCACCTGGACCGCGCCATCGATGCCTTTACCCGCATCGGCCGCGAACTCGGGGTGATCTGACAAAAAGGGGACGGAGGGCATTAAGTCGTATCCAGCCGGTACAGGCTGGATACGACTTAATGCCCTCCGTCCCCTTTTTTGTGTCAGCGGCCCTTGGCCACGCGGATGCCGTTGGCTTTCATCCAGGCGTCGAATTCGTCGGCGGACATCTTCTTGTCGCCTTCGCTCATGTTGAAACGGTAGCTGCCGCGCCCGTCCAGCTCGGGGATGCGTACTTCGATGATGTCCTGCGGCGGCGGTGGCGGGGCCTTGGCCAGTTCTTTCTTGTGGCTGCATGCGGCCAGGGCCGCCAAAGGCAGCAGCAGCGTCAGGCGCAGTGGAGAGGTCAGGAAACGCAACACGGTGGGATACCTCTTTCAGTAAATGCAAAGCCGGGCCCCCCTTGCGCCCGGAGCGGGACCGACGCCAGGCGTCGGCCGCGGGTCTCAGCCCGGTCCTGCAGCGGCCTCCAGTTGCCGCCGGTCTTCCATCTGCAGCATCCGCCACTGGCCCTTGGGCAGTTCGCCGAGCCGCAGCCCGCCGATGCCGATGCGGACCAGCCGCAGTACCTGCAGGTCGAACGCGGCCAGCAGGCGACGGATGTGCCGGTTGCGCCCTTCGTCCAGCGTCACTTCCAGCCACGAGGTCTTTTCGCCGCTACGCAGCAGATTCACCGCGCGCGCGGCCAGGAATTCTCCTTCGTCCTCGATGCCAGCGCAGAATGCGGCGAGCATCGACGCCTCTGGAATGCCATCCACCTGCACGTGGTAGGTCTTGTCCGGGCCGGTGGCCGGATCCATCAGCGCGGCCGCCCACTGCGGGTCATTGCTGAACAGCAGCAGGCCTTCGCTGGCTTTGTCCAAGCGTCCGACCGGCGCCAACCACGGCAGGCCGGCCCCATCGAAACAGCGGTAGACGGTATCCCGGCCCTGTTCGTCCTGGACGGTGGTAACCAGGCCGCGCGGCTTGTTGAGCATCAGGTAGATGCGCGGCGCGGCATCCAGCGGCTGCCCATCCACGCGCACCTGCTGGCGGCCGGCCTGGATCGGGAATTCGGGATCACGGATGGTGCGCCCATCCACGCTCACCCGGCCGGCGGCAATCCAGCGCGCGGCTTCAGTACGCGAACACAGGCCCGCCTTGGACAACACGCGTGCCAGTCCATGGCGAACGCCCCCGCCTGCTGCAGGCGCTGCGCGCCCACCACCGGGGCGGGCACGAGCAGGTGGGGTGGCAGGCGGGCGCCGTGGCCGCATGTCCTGCCCCGCCCTCACTTACTTCTTGTCAGCCGGCTTGGTCTCGGCAGAGGCTTCCACCGGGGCAACGGGCGCGACGGCGGTGGCCGGCACCGGACGGGCCTTGACCACGCGAACGCCACGCGCCTTCATCCAGGCATCGAACTCCTCGGCGGTCATGCGCTTGCCGTTCTGGCTCATGTCAAAGCGCCATGGCGTGTTGTCGAACGCGGTCTGCGGCTTGTAGGCGGCCGGGTCATTCGGACTCACCGCCGGTGCACTCGGCATGGCCTTGGCCACGTTCTGGCAACCTTCGATGCGCAGGCGACGCAGCACGCTGTCCAGCGACTGGGCCTGTTCGTAATTGGTGGTCAACACGCCGGCGGGCATGCCCAGCCGAGAGTTGCGGGTAAACAGCTCGCTCGCCACCGGTGCGATCGCGGTGGCCGGCAACGGCAGCGGAGCGCTGCTGGCCGAGACCGAGCAGTCCACGGCAGCGTGGGCGGCGGGAGCCAGGGCCAGGGCCAGGACGACGGCCGATGCAGTGCGCAGCATGAGGAGCATCCAGAAAAGTGGGTAGTGGCGCGAGTTTAACAGCGACACAACGGCTTTCAAGATCCTACATTCAATGAATACGGCAACTCATTGGTTTTTTTGTTTTTTTCGGATAAGCGGTAAAAACGACAGCGCACAAACAACAAGACCCGGCCGAAGCCGGGTCCTGCTGTGTGTCTTACCGGTGAAGCGTCAGAACTCAGTTCTGGACGTTCAGCTCGGTACGACGGTTCTTCGCACGGCCTTCCGGGTTGTCCGAACCATCAGCATTGGTGTTCGGAGCAATCGGGCGGCTCTCGCCGTAACCGACCGGACCCTGCAGGCGCGAAGCAGCAACGCCGTTGGAGGTCAGGTAGTTGTACACGGCGGTAGCACGACGCTCGGACAGCTTCTGGTTGTACTCGTCGGAACCCTTCGAGTCGGTGTGACCAGCAACTTCAACCTTCAGGTCCGGGTAACGGGTCAGGATCTGCGAGGCTTCGCTCAGGATCGCAACCGCGTCGGGACGCAGGTTGGCCTTGTCGAAGTCGAAGTTGACACCCTTCAGGTCGATCGAGACCGGCACCGGGCAACCGTCCGGACCGATGGTCTGGCCAGGCTGCGAATCCGGGCACTTGTCGTCGCAGTTGTTGACGCCGTCACCGTCGTCATCCAGGTCGGCGCAGCTCGGGGCAACCGGAGCCGGAGCCGGCACGGCAGCGACCGGAGCCGGTCCCAGCGGGATCACGACGCCGACCGAAGCCAGCACGTCGCCGAACCAGTCTTCGCTCGGAGCGGCAACGCTCTTGTCGTCGAAGTCAGCGCGGTAGGCCACTTCGGCACGCACGGCAACGCGCTTGTCGAAGGTGGTCTGCAGACCGGCACCGAGCTTGGCGGCGAAGCTGCCGTCCTTGCGCTCACGCGGGCCATTGGCGTCGACAGCAGCGAACTCTTCTTCCGACTTCTGGTAGCCCAGGCCGAACAGCAGGTACGGGTTCCAGCCGCGGCCTTCCTGCACGAAGTGGCGACGCAGGTCCAGCGAGGCGCCGTACTGCGACCAGTTCAGGTCCTGGTTGGCGTCGAAGTTCGGGTTCTGGTAGTTCAGCTCACCGTCGAGCGACCAGTTCGGGCTGATGAACTTGCCCAGGCCCAGGCTGACGAACGGAGCATCGTTGGTGGTGCGGTCGCTGTCCTGGAAGTTGAAACCAGCCGAACCGGTCAGGTACCAGCGGTCGTCAAACTCCTGTGCCGAAGCAGCCTGGGCGAAAGCCAGACCACCCAGCAGCGCGGCGGTAAGGATCTTCTTGTTCATTGAGTACAGCTCCTATATCGGGGGTATGAAACCGGTAGAGGCATGGGCCAGCACTACGACAGCCGATTCAGCACGCCACCGCCGCGAACATTATGCTCAGGGGAGTGAAGGCCATGTTAACAGTCCCGTAACATGTGAAAAACGGGCGCCGGGCCTCCACCGGACCGGCGGTTGCACCCTATACAGGATCATGAAAAACCGCAACAGTCAGGCGTGGCAAGGGTTTTACCGGGCTTCAGTCTCGCGCTGCAACATTTTGCTTTGGCGGAAAGTCAAGCGTTCATCCCGCAGCCTGCGCGGTGAGGAACTTTCTACGCCAGGCCAGTCTGAACGGCAGTGGCATGCTGTTAACGACGCTCAAACGGATTTACTGGCACACACCTGCGTGGCCACGCGGCGATGGGTGTGCATGCGCGTAACGCCTACGCAGTAGATTCACTGAGCCCATCAGGGAATCACTGCCGAGGCTGTGCGCACCGCTGTATGGCGCGAATTGCGGCGTGCTGTACCTGTTCGCCCCCCCTCTGCCGGCCTATCGTGGCGACAGACCCTAAAGGCTTTGCCGCCATGCCCTCCTCCCTGCTGCTGCGCATCACCCAATTGGTTGTCGGCCTGTGCCTGTACGGGCTGGGGATTGCCCTGATGGTGCGTGCGGGAATCGGCGTGGCGCCCTGGGATGTCCTGTCGCAGGGCATCGCGGCGCATACGCCGCTGTCCTTCGGCCTGGCCACCAATGCCATCGGCGCGGTGGTGCTGCTGCTGTGGTGGCCGCTGCGTCAGAAGCCCGGCCTGGGCACCGTGCTCAACGTGCTGCTGATCGGTCCCGCCGCGCAGTTCGGGCTGTGGCTGCTGCCTGTGGTGGAAGGCCTTTCGCTGCGGCTGCCACTGTTTGCTGCCGGACTGCTGCTGATCGCCGTAGCCACCGGCCTGTATATCGGCGCACGCCTGGGGCCCGGTCCGCGCGATGGACTTATGACGGGCCTGCATGCCCGCAGCGGCTGGCCGATCTGGCAGGTGCGCAGCCTGATAGAAGGCAGCGCCTTGCTGGCCGGCTGGCTGCTGGGCGGCAACGTGGGACCGGGCACGCTGGCCTTCGCGCTGCTGATCGGGCCGCTGTGCGGCATGACCCTGAGCTGGTTCGGCATCGGCAGGCCCCCGGTCGCGGCGCAGGCGACGGTTCCGCCGGGCTGACCCGCCCGCCCCCGAACGCCCCGCCGCATCGGGGGGAAATACCGCAGCGCGTCTTGCGATGGACGCGGATTCACGGCACGCTGGACGCTTCCGTACGCAAGCGTATCCACGATGACGCCAGCCAGCGACAGCGCCTACCCCCACCTGTTCACTCCGCTCGACCTGGGGTTCACCCAGTTGCGCAACCGGATCCTGATGGGCTCCATGCACACCGGGCTGGAAGACCGCGCCCGCGATTTCCCGCGCCTTGCCGCCTACTTTGCCGAGCGCGCCGAAGGCGGTGTCGGACTGATC
>Ga0265797_10005049_pt1 | contig 19596 bp, 21 predicted proteins | sample P2T30metagenome_FD_192433 | JGI IMG/M metagenome (GOLD analysis project Ga0265797, IMG submission 192433) | Plant litter microbial communities from East Loma Ridge, Irvine, California - P2 T30 | ecosystem: Environmental > Terrestrial > Plant litter > Unclassified | place: USA: California... | reverse complement strand
CGACTTCGCCCTGCTGACCGGCGATACGGTCGACCGCGCGGCCCAGGTCGACACCTTCCAGCAGGGCCGCGTCGGCGTGTTCCTGATCAGCCTGAAGGCCGGCGGCGTCGGTCTCAACCTGACCGCGGCCGACACCGTCATCCATTACGACCCGTGGTGGAATCCGGCCAGCGAAAACCAGGCCACCGACCGCGCCTGGCGCATCGGCCAGGCCCAGTCGGTGTTCGTCTACAAGCTGATCGCGCGCGGCACGCTCGAGGAAAAGATCCAGGACATGCAGCGCCGCAAAGGCGAACTGGCGAATGCCTTGCTGGCGCCCGACAACGGGCTGGCGGCAGGCGTCAATGCCGATGAGCTGCAGGCGATGCTGGCATTGCTGTAGCCAAGATGACGATCGATTGGTTCTCACCCGCGCAATGCGTCGGCTATGTGGCGTTCGTGCTCGGCGTGACCGCCTTCCTGCAAAAGGACGACCGCCGCTTCAAGCAATGCATGGCGGCGGAATGCTTCGCCTACATCGTCCACTTTGCGCTGCTCGGCAACCCGACCGCCGTCGCCAGCTCGACCATGTCGCTGCTGCGTTCGGTGCTGGCGCTGCGCACGCGCGCGCTGTGGGTGGCGCTGGTGATCGTCGCCGCCAACATCGCCCTCGGTCTGTACCTCGCCACCAGCGCCGCGGCCTGGCTGCCGCTGGCGGCGTCCTGCATCGGCACGCTGGCCTTGTTCCTGCTGCGGGGTGTACCGATGCGCCTGGCGATGCTGTGCGGGACCTTCCTGTGGGTCGCCAACAACCTGGTGTCGGGCTCGGTGGGCGGCACCGCGCTGGAGACGGTGATCGCGGTCGTCAACATGCGCACGATCTGGCTGATGGCGCGCGAAGAAAAACGGCTGCGGGCCGCGCAGGCTGCCTGAGCCCTATTACGGCCGCTATCGCCCGCTGGCTCAGTCGGTCACGGCATGCCAGACATCCATCGCCTTGTCGCCGCTCTTGTCGCCTGGTTTCTTGTCCTTGACGAAGGTGTACACCGGCTTGCCGTTGTAGGCCAGCTGTTTGCTGCCGTCCTCGCGCGTGACGACCGAATAGGGTGCGGCGGGCTGCGCCTCGGTCGCCTTGACCGGCGGCCAGTTCTCGGCACAGCGGCCGGTGCAGGCGCTCTTGCCGCTGTTGGCGCTGTCCTTGTCGTAGGTGTAGACCGTCATGCCTTTGGCATCGACGAGGACGCCATCCGTTTTCTTGAGCGGCGCCTGGGCGGCGGCGAACAAGGGAAGGGCGAGCGCGGCCAGCAAAAAGACGGCATGGGGGCTGGATGGTTTCATGCGGACTCCTGTGAAGGTTGGGTGCACACATCCTGTTTGACTACCCAGCCCTGCCATTGTTCCTGCTGAGCGAAAAACAAAAACGCCACCCGCAGGTGGCGCCGATTTCAAAGCGGCCGTTGCCGGCCCGGCCTCAATGCGACTTGGCCTGCTGCTCGCGCAGCTGCGCGCGCAACTCCTGTGCGTTCGAATGCGTATAGTCCTTGTTGACTTCGAACTTGATCAAGGATTTCACTTGCGGATCGAGGTTGAGGCGCAGCGTGCCGAGGAATTCGGGCGATGCGGCCACCACCAGTTGCTTGTAGCGACCGTCGCGGTGCGCGTCCAGCAGGTACTGCGAAATATCCTTGGCAAATTTTTCGGCCGCATGCTGGGCAGGTGTCTGCGCCGGTTGGTATTGCTTGTTCGGCGCGCCTGCCTGGCCATTGTGCGCCGCGCCCGTACCCTGCGGGTTACCGATATTGTGGCTGCTGCCACTGGCCGACGTCGGGCCGAGCCGGTCGGTTTCGGTATCTGCCGTGCGCAGGTGAGCGACGGAATTGACCATGTCTTCAAGTTCTTGCAATGGTTCCGCGGAATCGGCTTCGGAAAAGAACCGTGCCCGGCCAGCATTGGCCGCAATAATCCAGGTTGTTTGCATGTTACCCCCTGTCAATAATCAAACGTGAACGTAATTGGCTGCGCTGCAAACGAGCGCAGCCGCTATGGACCGGCAATCGCCTGTGGCAACGCCATCGCCGTGGCGAAATGGTTACAACTCAGTATAGCCCGGGTTCACGATCGGCCGGCGCACTGGCGCGCGTGGCGTGCCGGGCCGTGCGTCGGCCTGCAGGGGATGGGGGGCTCAGTGGTAGAAATAAGGCGCCAGCACCGAGACTTCGCTGATGCTGTTGACCGGCAGCCCATTGCGTTCCGCCACCTGGCGGATGGCATCGGGCGTCGGGGCATCGTAGATGCAGAAAGTGCGGGTCTTGTCGGCGCTGACGTAGGAATGCACCCAGGTCACGCCCTGTTCGCCATTGGTCTTGATAATCTTGCTCAAGGCTTCTGCCCCGGCGGCATCCACCGGGACGTTCAGGCCATCCGGAAAAGTTCTTTCAACCATGTAGCGCGGCATATCTGTCTCCTTGTCATTTGAATGAAAAGTTCGCCAATAACGCAGTCTGTCGAATCGCACTGGTCGTGCGTGCTTCACGCTTTACCAGAATTACAAGTTAGACCAAAACCATCCGGGACGCAATGCAGAGCTGGGGCACCGCTTATGCTTTGCGCACGAATTCCGTCTTCAGGCTCATTGCGCCAAAGCCGTCGATCTTGCAATCGATATCGTGGTCGGCATCGATCAGGCGAATGTTCTTGACCTTGGTACCTTGCTTGATGACGCCGCCCGAACCCTTGGGTTTCAGGTCCTTGATGACGGTGACCGTATCGCCATCCTGCAGGAGATTGCCGGAAGCATCGCGCCAGACCCGGCCGGCTTCGGGTGCCAGGGCCTGCACCGGCCACTCGTGTGCGCATTCGGGACAGGCGTATTGGCCGCTGCCGTCTTCATAGGTGTAGGCGGATTGGCATTGGGGGCAGGGCGGAAAAGTAGACATGGCTGACCTTGAAAACAAAAACGCCACCCGAAGGTGGCGTATTGTAAGCAGCAAGATGCGCTGCTGAATTCTTGGTGGCCCGGGGCGGAATCGAACCACCGACACAAGGATTTTCAATCCTCTGCTCTACCAACTGAGCTACCAGGCCAAGAGAGGCATGATTATAGCCAGCGCTTCGGCCACCTGCAAGTCCTGCCAGGCAATTTTTTCGGGAGAGCGCTGCGCCCGGCCGTCCAGTCCGGCGAAAAGTGCGCACAACGAAGGGGCTATAATGGGGTCATGACCACACAAATCACTTCCTCTGCACAATTGCGCAGCAGCCGTGGCGACGGCCATCGCAAGGACGGTCGGCATAGCGACGTCTGCATCGTCGGCGATGGCGCGATTGCCAAGACCGCCGCCCTGGGCTTGTCGCAGGCCGGGCACAGCGTCACCCTGTTGACGCCACTGCCGCGCACTGCCGCAGCGGCGCCGGCCGGTGGCGAGAAACCTTGGGACGTGCGCGTGTATGCACTCAACCATACGGCGCATGCATTGCTGTCCTCGCTGAAGGTATGGGGCGCGCTCGACATGGCGCGCGTGGCGCCGGTCGATGCGATGGACGTGCATGGCGACGGCGAAAACGGCGGCCATCTCGGCTTCGATGCCTTCGGCGCCCATACCGGCACGCTGGCCTGGATCGTCGAGGACAGCAATCTGAATGGGGCGCTCGATGCGGCCCTGCGCTTCGCCCAGAACGTGAACGTGGTCAGCGGACGCGCCAGCCGGCTCGCCTGCAGCCCGGACGGCGCCAGGATCGAGCTGGAAGACGGCAGCAGCATCGAGGCGCAGCTGGTGGTCGGCGCCGACGGGCGCGAGTCCTGGGTGCGTGGCCAGTGCGACATCGGCATCGATTACCGCTCGTACCACCAGCGCGCCATCGTCGCCAATTTTGCGTGCGAAAAGCCGCACCACAACGTCGCCCACCAGTGGTTCACCTGCAAGGAAGGCATCATCGCCTTGCTGCCGCTGCCGGGCAATCAAGTGTCGCTGGTGTGGTCGGCGCCGGAAACCCTGGCCGATACCGTCATGAACGAGTCGCTGGGCGAACTTGCGATCCGCCTCGGCGAACATGCCGACGACAAGCTCGGCCTGCTCAAGCCGCTGCAGCCGGAAGCGGTAAAAGCCTTGCCGCTGGCGCTGGTGCGCCCGCATGCGGTGACCGCGCCGCATGTGGTGCTGATCGGCGATGCCGCCCATGTGGTGCATCCGCTGGCCGGCCACGGCATGAACCTGGGCTTCGGCGACATCGTCGACCTGCTCAAGGTGCTCGACGGGCGCGAAGCCCATCATGGCATCGGCGACGAGCGTGTGCTGGCGCGTTATGCCCGCGCGCGCAAGGAAGATGTGTTGCTGATGCAACTGGCGACCGACGGTCTGGAGCGTTTGTTCGGCACCAACCTGGAACCGCTGCGCGTGGTCCGCAATTTGGGATTAAACTTGCTGGATAAGTTGCCTCTGGTCAAGCGTCGATTGATTGCCCATGCAATGGGCAGGTAACTATTTACATACAGTCATTAGGAATTCAGTCATGTTCAAAACCAAGTTCGCCCTGCTGCTGGCGACCGGCCTGATCACGTCCTGCGTCGGTGCGCAGAATTCGGTCGAGGCGACCATCAAGAAGAACATCGAACCGCGCCTCGGCGGTGCCAAGATCGAATCGATCAAGGAAACCCCGTATGGCGGCCTGTACGAGCTGCGCGTTGCCGGGGACATCATGTACACCGACAAAAAGGGCGAATACCTGGTCATCGGCCACGTCTACGATGCCAAAACCACGCGCGACCTGACCAGCGAACGCATCCAGGAAATCAACAAGATCAAGTTCTCCGACCTGCCGCTGAGCTCGGCGATCAAGCAGGTCAAGGGCGACGGCAAGCGCGTGATCGCCGTGTTCGAGGATCCGAACTGCGGCTACTGCAAGCGCCTGCGCCAGACCACGCTGAAGAACCTGGACAACGTGACCATCTACACGTTCATGTACAACATCCTGGCCGACGATTCCTTCGTCAAATCGAAGAATATCTGGTGTGCGCCGGACCGCGCCAAGGCCTGGGATGACTGGATGATCAACGGCAAGGCAGCGCCGACCGCGCCGGCCAACTGCGAGTCCCCGAACGACAAGATCGTGGCGCTGGGCCAGCAGATGAAGATCACCGGCACGCCGGCCATCTTCTTTACCGACGGCACCCGCATCCCGGGCGCGGTCGACTTGCCGACGCTGGAAAAGAAACTGCAGTCGATCAAGCAGTAATGGATGTCGGCATCCTGATGGCCGCGGGCAGGGGACGGCGCTTCGATCCTGCCGGCGCGCGCAACAAGCTGCTGCAGCTGCTGCCCTCGGGCGAGCCGGTGGTGGTGGCCAGTGCGCGCAAGCTGCTGGCCGTGATGCCGCGCGTGGTCGCGGTGGTGCCGCCCGCCGATGGCGGTGTGGCGGCGCTGCTGGCGGCATTGGGTTGCGAAGTGACCGTGTGCGCGGAGGCGGACAGCGGCATGGCGGCGTCGCTCGTGCACGCTTTGCGCCAATCTTTGCGCCATCCCCTGTCCGATGCCAGCCATGTGCCCGAGAGCTGGCTGGTGGCGCTGGGCGACATGCCCCACGTGGCGCCGTCCACCCTGTCCGCATTGCGCGACGCGCTGGCCGCCGGCGCGCCGATCGTGGCCCCGGTCCACGCGGGACGGCGCGGCAACCCGGTCGGCTTCGGCCGTTTCCACCTCGATGCGCTGCTCGCTCTGGAAGGCGACCAGGGCGCGCGCCGCCTGCTGCAAACCTGCACGGTGACGGAAGTGGCGGTGCAGGATCCCGGCATTTTTCTCGATATTGACACCCCCGCCGATTTATCCCCGGTCTGAACTCGCTCCTGCTGAAGAATCCGATTACACTAAGCTCGATCGGAGAGAGATTGTTCATACCTATGAAAAAAGCCAAACAGAAAAACCCACCGGCAGTCCAGTACACCATCGTGCCCAAAGACCTTGCCGGGCACATGTTCAACGTCACCGTCACCGTCGCCACGCCGGCCAGCGAGGGCCAGGTCTTCGCGCTGCCGGCCTGGATCCCGGGCAGCTACATGATCCGCGAATTCGCCCGCAACATCGTGCGCATCCGCGCCGAGTCGGGCGGCGACGCGGTGGCGCTTGTCAAGCTCGACAAGCATTCCTGGCAGGCGGCCCCCGTCGACGGCCCGCTCAGCCTGCACTATGAAGTGTATGCCTGGGACCTGTCGGTGCGCGCCGCCCATCTCGACCAGACCCACGGCTTCTTCAACGGCACCAGCGTGTTCCTGCGCGTGCTGGGCCAGGAAGCGACGCCGCACCAGGTCGACATCCAGCGTCCGGGCGACCCGGCCGCCGGCAACTGGCGCGTCGCCACCTCGTTGCCCGAACTGGGCGCCAAACGCTACGGCTTCGGCACCTATCTCGCCGCCGACTACGACGAGCTGATCGACCATCCGGTCGAAATGGCCGATTTCGCGCTGGGCACGTTTACCGCCCACGGTATCCGGCACGACATCGTGATCACCGGCCGCGTGCCGAATCTCGACATGGCGCGCCTGCAGCAAGACCTGAAAGCCATCTGCGAAGCGCAGATCGCCTTCTTCGAACCCAGGACGCGCAAGGCGCCGATGGAGCGCTATGTGTTCCTGACGATGGCGGTCGGCGACGGCTACGGCGGCCTCGAACACCGCGCCTCGACCGCGCTGATCTGCGCGCGCGCCGACCTGCCGACCACGGCATCCACCAGGACCACCGAACCGAACGAGGGCTACACCAAGTTCCTCGGCCTGTGCAGCCACGAATACTTCCACACCTGGAACGTCAAGCGCATCAAGCCGGCCGTGTTCGCGCCCTACGACCTGCAGGTCGAGAACTACACGCCACTGCTGTGGCTGTTCGAAGGTTTTACCAGTTATTACGACGACCTGATGCTGGTGCGCAGCGGCATCATCAGCGAAGCGACCTATTTCAAATTGCTGGGTAAAACGGTAGGCAGCGTGCTGCGCGGCAGCGGCCGCAACAAGCAGAGCGTGGCCGAATCCAGCTTCGACGCCTGGAGCAAGTACTACCGCCAGGACGAGAATGCGCCGAACGCCATCATCAGCTATTACACCAAGGGCTCGCTGGTCGGCCTGGCCTTCGACCTGACGATCCGCGCCAAGACCGGCGGCGCCAAGTCGCTGGACGACGTGATGCGCGCGCTGTGGGAGCGTTACGGCCGCGACTTTTATAACGGCGGCGGGTTGGGCGGAGGACGCGGCGTCACCGAGAAGGAAGTCGAGGCGCTGTTCGACGAGATCAGCGGCGTGCGCCTCAAAGGCATCTTCGACCGCTACATCCGCGGTGTCGAAGACATCCCGCTGGCCAAGCTGTACGCGCCGTTCGGCGTCAAGGTCGGCGACGAACGCAAGAACGGCAAGCCTTCGCTCGACGCCGGCATCGGCCGCGACGCCGGCGGCGCGAAGCTGACGCAAGTCCACGAGGGCGGGGCGGCGCACCAGGGCGGGCTGTCGGCCGGCGACATCGTGATCGCCGTCGACGGCCTGCGCGTCAACGGCAACCCGTGCAACCTGGACGGCCTGTTCGCGCGCTACCGCGTGGGCGACACCGTGACCGTGCACGCCTTCCGGCGCGACGAGCTGATGACCTTCGAGGTGACGCTGCAGGGCGACCGCGTGCCGGGCATCACGGTGGCGCCGCTGCCGGGCACGCGCAAGGCAGCGCTGGCGCGGCCGAGCGCTGCCTGATTCGGATGGGGGCGTAGGGTGGACGGCTGCACCTGCCAGCTGGCGCTTTGTTGGCTGTAACGCCGTCCACGCGTTCAACCGGCGAATGAACATCGCATCTGTTTATGTGTGATTCGGACGCGTGGACGGCGTAGCCGTCCACCCTACGGGTTGCCGCGGCTTATTCAGAAGCTTGCGGCCCGGCCAGGCTGCGCAGCTGGTAGCGCTCGCTGTCGGCAAACAGGAAAGTCTCGGAAAAAGTGAGTTTGCCGGTGGCTTGCGCCAGCTGCTGTGGCCTGGGCAGGGGCGTGCTGCGCCGCATCGCGGCCAGTGCGACCGCGGAGGCGTCCGGATTGCGCGAGCGCTGCACGTCGACTTTGGCCAGCTGGCCGTCACGGTCGACCGTAATCTCGAGCACGACGATGGCCGGCAGCAGCGGCGGCAGCTGGCCGCTGAAAATGTGCTCGGGATTGTGCTGCACCACGTGCTGGGCGACTTCGGTCTTGTAGCTGTCGAGGCCGGCCTGTACGGGCCGCGCCGGCGAAGGCGCCGGGCCGCCATGGGCAACGCGTTCGACGACGCTGCCGATCGAAGCCGTGACGCTGGAAGCGACCGTCTGGACGGTCGAACATCCGCTCAGGCCTGCCGATAAACTAAGGGAAACCAGGCCAGCGCGGACGATCTTGTTCATGACAGGGCCCTCGACAAACCCGCCGCGCCGGTTTGTCGAGGGCCTGCCGCCACAGGCTCAGTCGAACAGGCGCCGCAATTCCGTGCCAGGATCGGGCGCGCGCATGAAGGCCTCGCCCACCAGGAAGGCATGCACGTTGGCGTCGCGCATGCGCTTGACGTCGGCCTGGCCCAGGATGCCCGACTCGGTCACCACCAGCCGCTCCGCCGGAATGCGCGGCAGCAGGCCGATGGTGGTATCGAGCGTGACGTCGAAGGTGCGCAGGTTGCGATTGTTGATGCCGAGCAGATGCGTTTTCAGGCGCAGTGCCGCGGTCAACTCATCGCCGTCATGCACTTCGACCAGCACGTCCATACCGAGTTCCTGCGCACATGCCTCAAGCTCCGCCATCAAGCCATGATCCAGCGCAGACACGATCAAGAGGATCGCATCCGCGCCCATCGCGCGTGCTTCGTACACCTGGTACGGATCGACGATGAAGTCCTTGCGGATCACCGGCAGTGCGCAGGCGGCGCGCGCCTGTTTCAGGTAATCGGGCGCCCCCTGGAAGAATTGCAGGTCGGTCAGCACCGACAGGCAGGACGCGCCGCCTGATTCGTAGCTTTGGGCGATGGCGGCCGGCTGGAAATCGGCGCGCAGCACGCCCTTCGACGGCGACGCCTTTTTGACTTCGGCGATCACGCCGGCACGGCCCGCTTCGATGTTGCGGCGCAGGCTGGCTTCGAAGCCGCGCAGGCCGGCGCGCAGGTCGCGGTCGCTTTCGACTTCGCGGCGCAGGCTGTTGAAGTCCTGGTATTTCTTGGCGGCGGCGATCTCGTCGGCCTTGACCGCGAGGATCTTGTTGAGGATGTCGGACATGGTGTCTCTTGATTAATTGGCCGCGCCGAGCTGGCGCGTGACGCTGACGAACTGGTCGACCTTGGCCAGCGCCGCACCTGAGCGAATAGCGGCGCGCGCCTTGTGCAGGCCGTCTTCGATCGAGGCGGCCACGCCGGCCGCATACAGCGCGGTGCCGGCGTTCAGGGCCACGATATCGGTCGCCGGTCCCGGTTCGCCGCGCAGCGCTTCCAGCATGCGTAACTTGGACTCTGCGGCATCGGCCACCTTCAGGTTGCGGCTGGCGACCATCTGCAGGCCGAAGTCTTCCGGATGGATTTCGTATTCGCGGATCTCGCCGTTGACCAATTCACCGACCAGGGTACCGGCACCGAGCGACACTTCATCCATGTTGTCGCGGCCCCAGACCACCACCGCGTGCTGGGCGCCGAGGCGCTGCAGCACGCGCACCTGGATGCCGACCAGGTCGGGGTGGAACACGCCCATCAGGATGTTCGGTGCACCGGCCGGATTGGTCAACGGCCCGAGGATGTTGAAGATGCTGCGCACGCCGAGTTCCTTGCGCACCGGCGCCACGTGCCGCATGGCGGCGTGGTGGTTCGGCGCGAACATGAAGCCGATGCCGGTCTGGGCGATCGATTGCGCGATCTGCTCGGGTTTTAAATCGATCTGCGCGCCCAGCGATTCGATCGCGTCGGCGCTGCCGCTCGACGACGACACGCTGCGCCCGCCATGCTTGGCCACGCGTGCGCCGGCCGCTGCCGCCACGAACATCGCCGCGGTCGAGATGTTGAAGGTGTGGGCGCCGTCGCCGCCGGTGCCGACGATGTCGAGCAGGTTGGTGGTGTCGGCCATCGGCACCTTGGTCGAAAACTCGCGCATCACTTGCGCGGCGGCGGTGATCTCGCCGATGGTTTCCTTTTTGACGCGCAGGCCCATGGTCAGGGCGGCAACCATGGTCGGCGACATCTGGCCCGACATGATCTGGCGGAACAGGTGCAGCATCTCGTCGTGGAAGATTTCACGGTGTTCGATGCAGCGCAGGAGGGCTTCTTGAGGGGTGATCATGGCGGGTCCAGTGTTAGCGTCGTCCCCGCGAAGGCGGGGACCCATGCTGAGCAAACGAGGTACGCTGCGTTGCGAAACCGCGATGCTGCAAGCTGTGTATGGGTTCCGGCCTTCGCGGGAACGACGGAGGTATTAGCGCTCGAGGAAGTTCTTCAGCATCGCATGCCCATGCTCCGAAAGAATCGACTCGGGATGGAACTGCACGCCCTCGATATCGAATTCCTTGTGGCGCACGCCCATGATTTCGCCGTCGTCGGTCCATGCCGTCACTTCCAGGCAGGCCGGCAGCGAGGCGCGTTCGATCGCCAGCGAGTGGTAGCGGATCACGGTGAAGGGGCTGGGCAGGCCTTTGAACACGCCCTCGCCGGTGTGGGCGATTTTGGAAGTCTTGCCGTGCATGACCTGCTTGGCGCGGATGATCTTGCCGCCAAAAGCTTCGCCGATGGCCTGGTGGCCGAGGCAGACGCCGAGGATAGGCTTCTTGCCGGCGAACTCGCGCAGCACCTCGACCGAGACGCCCGCATCCTTGGGTGACTTCGGCCCCGGCGACACGCAGATGCGGTCCGGGTTCAGATCGGCGATCTGCTCCAGCGAGATCTCGTCGTTGCGCACGGTGCGCACGTCTTCACCGAGTTCGCCGAAATACTGGACGATGTTGTAGGTGAAGGAATCGTAGTTGTCGATCATGAGAAGCATGTCAGATCTCCCCGTCCAGGCCATCCTGGACTTGTTCGGCCGCGCGCAGCACGGCGCGCGCCTTGTTTTCGGTTTCCAGCCATTCCATCTCGGGGATGGAGTCGGCCACGATGCCGGCCGCGGCCTGCACGTACAGATTGCCGTCCTTGATCACGCCGGTGCGGATCGCGATCGCCACGTCCATCTCGCCGCCAAACGACAGGTAGCCGCAGGCGCCGCCGTAGATGCCGCGCTTCACGGGCTCGAGCTCATCAATGACTTCCATCGCCCGCACCTTGGGTGCACCGGTGAGCGTCCCGGCCGGGAAGGTGGCGCGCAGCACGTCCAGGTTGGACAGGCCGCCCTTCAGGGTGCCTTCGACGTTCGACACGATGTGCTGCACGTGCGAGTACTTCTCGATCACCATCTTGTCGGTGACTTTCACGCTGCCAGTGGTGGCGATACGGCCGATGTCGTTGCGCGCCAGGTCGATCAGCATCACGTGCTCGGCCACTTCCTTCGGGTCGTTCAGCAGTTCGTGGGCCAGTTCGGCGTCGCGTTCCGGCGTGGCGCCGCGGGTGCGGGTGCCGGCGATCGGGCGCAGGGTCACCTTGCGCTGGCCGTCCGCTTCCATTTCATTGCGCACCAGGATCTCGGGCGAAGATCCCACGATCTGCATGTCGCCGAAGTTGTAGTAGTACATGTAGGGCGACGGATTCAGCGAACGCAGCGAACGGTACAGCGACAGCGGCGAATCGACGTAAGGCTTGCGGATACGCTGGCCAATTTGAACCTGCATCAAATCGCCGGCCATCACGTATTCCTTGGCCACCGCCACGGCTTTGAGGTAATCCTCCTTGCTGAAGTCGCGGATCGCTTCGGTGCGCACCGAGGACGAGGTCACCGGCGCATCGACGCTCCGGCGCAGCATCATGCGCAAGTCCTTCAGGCGCTGCTTGGCCTTGGAGTAGGCTTCGGGCTGCGACGGGTCGGCGTAGACGATCAGGTACAGCTTGCCCGACAAATTGTCGATCACCGCCAGCTCTTCGGTCAGCATCAGCTGGATTTCCGGCAGGCCGAGGTCGTCCTTCGGTGCGCTGTGGGCCAGCTTCTTCTCGATGTGGCGCACGGTGTCGTAGCCGAAGTAGCCGGCCAGGCCGCCGCAGAAGCGCGGCATGCCCGGACGCAGTGCGACCTTGAAGCGGCTTTGCACCTGCTCGATGAAGTCGAGCGGGTTGCCCTCGTGCGTTTCGATGATGGCGCCGTCCTTCTCGATCGTGGTCACGTTGCCGCGCGTGCGCAGCAGCGTCTTCGCCGGCAGGCCGATGAAGGAATAGCGGCCAAAGCGTTCGCCGCCGACCACGGATTCGAGCAGGAAGGTGTTCTTGCCCGCGCCCTGGCTCTGGGCCAGCTTCAGGTACAGCGTGAGCGGCGTTTCCAGGTCGGCGAAGGCTTCGGCGATCAGCGGAATACGGTTGTAGCCTTGCGTGGCAAGCGATTTGAATTCGAGTTCGGTCATGCTTTTCTCCGGGCCGGCCGAAAGGGGAGGTCGGGCGGCGTTTTCTACAAAAAACCTGCCGGGGTAGTTGCACTAAGAGGTGCACCGGCAGCAATCAACACGGGTCAGTCAGCCCAGGATTGCCAGCGTCGCCACAGCCAGGCCTCGAGGGCGCCGGTTTGGTTGACGGTGTGTTTTTTGGTGAAAAACATGTATAGATAAGTCAGTTTGAGGTGACGTTATAGTCAGATATCCACTTTGCCGCTTCGAGCAGCGAATCAACTATACCATCGGAATTAATAGTTTGCACAGGCTTTCCGTGGTTATAACCATATGGCACCGTCAGCACCAAACAGCCCGCGGCCCGGGCCGCTTCGGCATCGTTGCTGGAGTCGCCGATGGCCACCACCTGCGAGGGCGCCAGGTCGACGTCGCTGCAGACTTGCAGCAGCGGCAGCGGATCGGGCTTCTTTTTCGGCAGCGAGTCGCCGCCGTAGACGATTTCGAAATACGGCGCCAGGCCCTTTTGCGCCAGCAGCGGCGTGGCAAAGGCGATCGGCTTGTTGGTCACGCAGGCCAGGCGCAGGCCGAGCGCTTGTAACGCCTGCAAGCCTTCGATCACGTCCGGGTACAGCGTGCTGCGTTCGCCATTAATCGATAAGTAGTGCCGCTGGTAGCTGGCCATGGCGTCGGCGAACACCGCGTCGATGCGCTCAAGCGTAAAGTCCAGCGCCAGCACATCGCGGATCAGCTTTTCCGACCCCTTGCCGACCATCGGTTCGATGATGGCTTCGGTGATTGGCGCCAGGCCGAATTCGGCGCGCATGCCGTTCAGGGCCAGTTCGAAATCGGGCACCGTGTGCAGCATGGTGCCGTCCAGGTCGACGATGACGGCCCTGATGGCCTGCGCGCTGCCCATTACAGCGAAGCCTGGACGTTGGTACCGGCCAGCTCGGCGCGCATGGCGTCGATCACGGCCTTGTAGTCCGGCTTGCCGAAGATGGCGGAGCCGGCCACGAAGGTGTCGGCGCCGGCGGCTGCCGCGGCGGCGATGTTGTCGGCCTTGATGCCGCCATCCACTTCCAGCATGATGTCGCGGCCCGACTCGTCGATCATGCGGCGCGCGATCGCGATCTTCTTCAATGCTTCCGGAATGAAGGACTGGCCGCCGAAGCCCGGGTTGACCGACATGATCAGGATGATGTCGATCTTGTCCATCACGTGGTCCAGGTAGTGCATCGGCGTGCCCGGGTTGAACACCAGGCCGGCCTTGCAGCCGTTATCGCGGATCAGCTGCAGCGTGCGGTCGATGTGTTCCGAGGCTTCCGGGTGGAAGGTGATGATGTCGGCGCCGGCTTTCGCAAAGTCCGGGATGATGCGGTCGACCGGCTTGACCATCAGGTGGACGTCGATCGGCACCTGCACGTGCGGACGGATGGCCTGGCACACCAGCGGGCCGATGGTCAGGTTCGGGACATAGTGGTTGTCCATCACGTCGAAGTGGATGATGTCGGCGCCGGCGGCGACGACATTGCGCACTTCCTCGCCCAGGCGGGCGAAGTCTGCGGACAGGATGCTGGGAGCGATGCGGTAGGTGGTCATGATGGCGGCCGGGTCTGCTGATAAACGAAGACCGTTATTGTACGCCGCCACGCTGTGCCACGGCGCGGTACGGCCGCGACGCCGCGCTTTTTGCCGGCGTTGTATCATGTCGGCCTTCAGCATCCAGTCATCTCATCCAAGGAAAACCATGCCCGCCTACGATTTCGCGATCACCGTCAGGACCCAGTATCTGCCGGAACAGTCCAGCCCGGAGCGCATGCAGCACGTGTTTTCCTACACGATCACGATCAAGAATACCGGCAGCGTCGCGGCCCAGCTGATCTCGCGCCACTGGGTGATCACCGACGCCAACAACAAGGTGCAGGAAGTGAAGGGCCTGGGCGTGGTCGGCCACCAGCCGCTGCTGCAGCCGGGCGAACAGTTCGAATACGCGAGCGGCACCCAGTTCGAGACCAACTACGGCTCGATGACCGGCGAATACTTCTTCGTCGCCGAAGATGGGCACCGCTTCTAAGTGACGATTCCCGAATTCGTGCTGTCGCTGCCGCGCAGCCTGCATTGATTCAGGGTAGGGGCGGCTCGTCGGGCCCGTTCTTGCGTGCCTGAGGCGGTGGCGCCGGCAGTTCCGGCTTTCGGCCGGAAAACATGGTCCACCATACGATGAACACCAGCAGGAACAGCGCCACGCCTGCTTCCAACATCAGTATCCACATCGCGACTTCCTTATGTTTTCCACACGCCGCAGTGTACCTGCTTTATTGACGCTTGCTGCCTTGTTGGCGGCTTGTACCACCACGCCGCCGCAGCCGCAGCCAGCGCCGCCACCGAAGCCGCAGCCGCCCAAGCCGCCGGTGCAGATGCCGCCGCCGGTCGGGCCCAGGACTGTGCCACCCACGGTACCGCCTACCGTACCGCCCACGACGCCACCGGCCCAGCCGCCCGCGCCGCTGTTCACGCCGGTCAGCTTCGATGTGCTGCCGGGCTGGCAGCAGGACGACCTGCGCCAGGCCTGGCCCGCCTTCCAGGCATCCTGCCGCGCGCTCGGCGCCAAGGCCGACTGGAAAAGCGTGTGCGCCGCCGCCAAAACGGTCGACGCTGGCGACGGCTCCGCCATCCGCCGTTATTTCGAAACGTATTTCGTGCCGAACCTGGTGCGCGCCGCCGACGGCGCCGACAGCGGCTTGATCACCGGCTATTACGAACCTTTCCTGCGCGGTGCGCGCAAGCGCGGCGGCGCCAACCAGACCCCTTTATATAAAGTGCCGGACGACCTGATCACGGTCGACCTGGGCAGCGTGTACCCGTCGCTGAAGGGCATGCGCCTGCGCGGCCGCCTGTCCGGCAAGACCGTGGTGCCCTACGGCAGCCGCGCCGAGATCGAGCGCGCGCGCATCCCGGGCAAGGAACTGGTCTGGGTCGAGGATCCCGTGGAGGCCTTCTTCCTCGAGGTGCAGGGTTCGGGCCGGGTCCAGCTGGACGATGGCGAGACCGTGCGCATCGCCTACGCCGACCAGAACGGCCATCCCTATAAAGCCATCGGGCGCTGGCTGGTCGAGCAAGGCGAATTGACGTCGAGCGAGGCCACGGCGCAGGGCATCAAGGCCTGGATCGCGGCCCATCCGGAACGGCGCCAGGAACTCTTCAACGTCAACCCGAGCTATATCTTCTTCCGCGAAGAGCGCCTGCCGGATCCGAACGTCGGTCCGAAAGGGGCGCTGGGCGTACCCTTGACGCCGACCCGCTCGGTGGCGATCGACCCCGCCTTCCTGCCGCTGGGTTCCCCGATCTTCCTGGCGACCACCGAGCCGGCCAGCAGCACGCCGCTGCAGCGCCTGGTGATGGGCCAGGACACCGGCGGCGCGATCCGCGGCGCGGTGCGGGCCGACTTCTTCTTCGGCTTCGGCGGCCAGGCGCCGGACAATGCCGGCCGCATGAAGCAGCGCGGGCAGCTGTGGGTGCTGCTGCCCCGGCGCTAGTCTTTCACATGGCGCAGGCGGGTACCGAGCAGGGTGCCCAGCGTGAGCAGGATGGCGCCGCCGGCCACGAAGGCCAGGCCGCCGCGCACGCCGAAGTGCTCGCCCAGCATGCCGGCACCGGCCGCGCCCAGCGGCGCCGTTGCCACCGTCAGGAAGCGCATGGTCGAGGTCATGCGGCCGAGGAAGGCGTCCGGCGTGACGCGCTGGCGCAGCGCCAGGTAGGGCAGGAAGAACAGCAGCGCGCCGCAATCGAGCCAGAACACGACGATGGCGTAGGCGATCGCGCTGGCGGCCGGGCTGCCGAACAGGTCATGTGGAATCGCCGGCATCAGCACGAAGCCGATCGCGGAGGCACATAAACCGATGACGGTGGTCGCCCCCGAGCCGAAGCGCGTGGTCAGCGGCTTGAGCAGCATCGAGGCGACGAACACGCCGACACCGCCCAGCATCTGCGCCGTCCCCATCATCCCCGGCGACATGCCGAGCACGCGCGTGGCAAATAACACGTACAGCGCCGTGTAACCATAGAACAGCAAATGCCAGCAGGCCGAGACCCAGGCCAGCAGGCGCAGGGTCGGATGGCGCCAGACGAAGGACAAGCCGTCCAGCATGTCGCGCAGTGCGTGTGACTGCGGCGGATGCGGCGCCGGTTCGCGCTTGCGGATCTGGCGCAGGTTCCAGATCGACACCGCAAAGCCGCCGACATTGCACAGGATCGCAAACGGCGCCCCCAGCGCCTGCACCAGCAGCCCGGCGATGCCCGGACCGAGCAGGCGCGACGCCGATTCGGTGGCGCCGAACTTGGCCTGGGCATCGATCAGGCCCTCGCGGCCGACCAGGAAGGTGAGGAACACCTGCTCGGCGCCGCCGCCCACCACATAGCCGGTGCCGATCACGAACTGCACCGCGTACACCCAGTGGATCGACAGCCAGCCCTGCCACCATGCCAGCGGGATGCTGGCCAGGCTGAGGGCGACCATCGCATCGCTGCCCAGCATGACCGGCAGGCGCTGGCTGCGTTCGAGCAGCACGCCGGTGGGCAAGCCGAACAGCAGGAACGGCAGCGAGCCGACCGCGGCCAGGCCGCCCATCTCGGCCGGCGTCGCGTGCAGCAGCAGCGCAGCGCAGATCGGCAGGGCCAGCAGCGTGATCTGGGCACCGAAATTGGTGAGGATGCTGCTGAACCAGAAGCGGCGGAAATCCGGGTCGCGCAACTGCCGGTCGTGGCGCAGCTGGCGTAAAAAGACGAGGGGCGACAAGGTGGGCAGGCCTGTACTGATGTATTTTGATCGGTTCCGGATGATAGCAAAGCGGACTTGCAATTTACGCTACGGCAGGCGCTACAATCGGACGGTTATCTTCTATTTACCAGGAGTGTCCCGTGGAATATGCTGACCTGCTCATCGAAAACCATGGCAAGGTGGCCGTGGTCCGCCTGAACCGTCCCAAGGCGATGAACGCCCTGAACGACAACATGATGAACGAGCTGGGCCACGCCCTGCGCAGCTTCGACGCCGACCCGGCTATCAACGTCGTCATCCTGACCGGCAGCGAGAAAGTGTTCGCGGCCGGCGCCGACATCGCCGCGATGGCCAACTACACCTACGCCGACACTTACCCGGGCAATTACATCGGCCGCAACTGGGAGCACATCCTGGATATCCGCAAGCCGGTGATCGGCGTCGTCGCCGGTTATGCGCTGGGTGGCGGCTGCGAACTGGCGATGATGTGTGACTTCCTGATCGCGGCCGACAGCGCCAAATTCGGCCAGCCGGAAATCAAGGTCGGCGTGACCCCGGGCGCCGGCGGCACCCAGCGCCTGCCGCGCGCAATCGGCAAATCCAAAGCCATGGACATGCTGCTGACCACGCGCATGATCGACGCGGCGGAAGCCGAGCGCACCGGGCTGGTGTCGCGCGTGTTCCCGGCCGCTACCCTGATGGACGAGGCGCTGGCGGTGGCCCAGACCATCGCCCAGATGCCGGTATCGGTCGCCATGCAGATCAAGGATGCGGTCAACCGCGCCTTCGAGACCACGCTGACCGAGGGTGTGCGCTACGAGCGCCGCTTCTTCCACGCCGGCTTCGGCACGCCGGCGCAGAAGGAGGGCATGGCCGCCTTCCTGGAAAAGCGCAAACCGAATTTCGAAGGCATGTGACCGCCATGCGGACGGGCGCTTTCCTCAAGGGAGGTGCGGCGCTCGTCCTGGTCGCGGCGGCGGTATTCGGCTGTGCCGCGCTGCCGCCGTTGCCGTCGCTGGCCGAGCGCAGTCCCTCGAGCGCTTTCGCCGACACCGGCGGCACCCGGCTCGGCACCGCCATCGCGCCGCTGGCGCAAGCCCATCCTGCGCTGACGGGTATTTATCCGCTGGCCGACGGACGCGATGCCTTTGCGGCGCGGGCCCTGCTGGCGCAGGGTGCCGAACGCAGTCTCGACCTCCAATACTATATATGGCGCAACGACCTCACCGGCGTATTGATGCTGGATGCCTTGCGCGCCGCGGCCGCGCGCGGGGTCCGGGTGCGCCTGCTGCTGGACGATAACAACACGGCCGGCCTCGATCCGACCCTGCTGGCGCTGGACCGAGAGCCCAACATCGAGGTGCGGCTGTTCAATCCCTTCGCCCGGCGTACCTGGCGCAGCCTCGGCTACCTGACCGATTTCGCGCGTCTGAACCGGCGCATGCACAATAAATCGTTCACGGTGGACAACCAGGTCACCATCGTCGGCGGGCGCAATATCGGCGACGAATACTTTGGCGCGGCGGATGATGTGCTGTTCGCCGATCTCGATGTGATGGCGATCGGACCGGCCGTGCAGGCGGTGTCGCAGGATTTCGACCGCTACTGGAACAGCGCGTCGGCGTATCCGGTCGCTACCCTGGTCGATGCCACTACCGGTGCTGGTACCGGGGCCCCGGCGCAGGGCTTGGCCGAACGCGCTGCCGCATTGCGTAAAGAGCCTGCGGCACAGGCCTATCTGGAAGCGGTGCGTACCCTGCCGTTTGTCGAGCTGTTGAAGCAGCGCCGCCTGCCGATCGAATGGGGCCCGGCGCGCCTGGTCAGCGACGATCCGGCCAAGGTCAGGGGCAACGGGGAGGCGCAGGCAAGGGTTGGCGTCAGGTTGCGCGCCCTGATGGGCGAACCGCAACGCCAGCTGGACCTGGTCTCGCCGTATTTCGTACCGGGCAAGGCGACGACGGCGGAGCTGGCCGCGATCGCCGCCAGGGGCGTCACGGTTCGGGTGCTGACGAATTCACTGGAAGCCACCGACGTCGCGGCGGTGCATGCCGGCTATGCGAAGTGGCGGCGCGCGCTGCTGCAGGCGGGCGTGTCTCTATATGAGTTGCGTCGTGAAGGTGGCGAACCGCAGCCGGCGTCGGCGCCAAAGCGTGCCGGCCGCTTCGGCAGCTCTTCATCGAGCCTGCATGCCAAGACCTTTGCGGTGGACCGGCAGCGCATTTTTGTCGGCTCCTTCAATTTCGACCCGCGTTCGCTCGAACTGAATACCGAGATGGGGCTGGTAATCGAGAGCCCGGCGCTGGCCGCCGCACTGGACAAGCGGCTGACCCAGTCCACGCCGGCGCACGCCTACCAGGTGCGGCTCGATC
>Ga0265797_10005048_pt1 | contig 19599 bp, 11 predicted proteins | sample P2T30metagenome_FD_192433 | JGI IMG/M metagenome (GOLD analysis project Ga0265797, IMG submission 192433) | Plant litter microbial communities from East Loma Ridge, Irvine, California - P2 T30 | ecosystem: Environmental > Terrestrial > Plant litter > Unclassified | place: USA: California... | reverse complement strand
TAGCGCTTTCTCAGTCTTGGTGGGAAACGGCGCATTCCATGCAAGCAAATGCAAACCGCCATAAAAGCAGGCAGCCGCGGCGAGAGCCACAAGAATAAACATATCCACAGATTCAGAATCATAACGATCTGGGAGGCGCCATGTATTTGATAGCTCGTCAAGTGGCGGGAGCTCTTTCAGTGGTGAATTTGACGAGAAGGAGAACGATCCACCGGGTAGCAGGAAGTTGGCGTCAGGGCTAGTGAGTTTCCAGGGTCGTCCTTGAGTGTCGATCTGAGTTCGGAATGCATGAGCTAATTCGAGGCACTTGATGTCTTCGGTGGTTAGGAAGACACAGTATCCGTCGGACTTGCTTGGTTCTTTGTTCCACAGACGGTGACCGAACATCTCTTGTGTGTTGTGAAGCGTGTACCTACCAATGGCCGGATGCACGCGACACTCGCTAGGTAGGATCTTTGTAACTGGCACTTGGGGTACATTTTCTGCGCCAAGTTGTGTGGGCTCCATGTTACCAGTTGTGGATTCGAGGTCACCGTGGGAGATAAGAGATGCCGTCTTAGTTGTTCGACGCAGGACGCCCTGCTTATCTTTGCGGTGAACGATTTTTTCTTTGCCTAGTTTGCTCTGCATCAGCATCCAAGCAGCTAGCTGCTTGTGTTCCATCGATGATAGCTCGACTGTCGTGGGTTCCTCAATGTCCAGGGGCTTGTGCCACCAGGCTGCATATATGGCAAAACAGCACAGCGCATGCAAAAGAGTGTTCATCTCCAGCAGACTGGTGGGGTTGCTAGTGGCTAACCGACCGATAGTCTGAACTATGAACCTGTCGATTGAATTGAAGTTAGCCCCAGCATTAGGGAAGCTCTGCAAGCAAGAATGCACCAATTTGAAAGGTAGCACGACATACCATAGGGCCTGAACGCAGACAATCGTTTTAGCAAGTCCATCAGCTTTGCTTTTGTCTTCAATGTTGCTCTTGGGAAGATTGGGTAGCAAGTCCGGCTCAAGCTCAGCGATTTTGAGCAACGCAGTCGGCGTCAAGCTCAATCTAGTCCTGCCGTTCGGAAAAAAGTTCAACGATCCACTTGTATCGAAAACGTAGCCACCCATAAGGGCGTAGTGACTGTGCATCTGAGTCCAAGGATACTGTCGCCGGACGGTGGCATTGGGTGTCACCCCAGCTTGCGCATCCTCGAGAGGTGTGGTTTTGCACGCAGAATAATGCTTCATTCGCCGCTCGAATTTCTTAGAAAAGGCCCAGTCTTGGAAAGCAATATATGCGATCTCGAATCGAAATTAGTCCGTCATCCTTTGAAGCAACTACACACATACCACTTCAGGGGCCAAGAGACCGACGCAAGCCCAAACTGCTTTTCTTTTTGTTAGATAGATCCATCCCGTCTTGCCGTGTTCAGGGATATTGAGGTGTATTGTGCTGTACACACAGAGAGTGAGTGTGATGAGACATGTCGTCAAGATGTTCAGCGTCCCTCGCTCATTCGGACCAGATTTCCACGAGACTGTGCCGTTCGCATCAATTTCACCAAAGGGACTCCACATGTTCTGGATGGTTTGAGAGTATAAGATTCTGTAATCAGTGACAGAAGATGAGCAAAAGAAAGATAAACCCATGTGGGCAGCATGGGGATTAAGTCTGCCAGCTAGGAAGCAGGTTGTGCGACAGTCGAAGCTGAGTGGGTAAATGACCATGGCGATATCTGCAGTACTGCCGGCACGATTGGATCTGAAGGCTTCTCCCGAGCGAAGCCACTTACGAAAACGATGGTTTTAAATGAGATTATTGCTGCGCCTCATCCACACAACTTGTGCTGTACGATGTTCTTGCCAGCTGAAGTCTGCCAGCCATGTCGCCATCACGGTGACGTTTGTGAGAATGGTGCCAGGGTGAAGGTCGAGTGGTGATGCAAGATGTGTGCGGCCCGCGGACGTTTGCGTGGCTAGCCGGGTACTACGGCGGCGCCAATCTCGCCTCGCGTGTAAGGCCCGCCTCTCCCAAACACGACCTCGACCTCTGGACGACTGCGAGCGCACTGCGACCATCCGTACACTGTACACGCCATGCCCTCGCCGATGCCACGGTGCGAAGGGCGCGCATAGAGCACGCTGGAGGCGCACCACCACCGCCTTGTCCACCATGATGGTGCGATTGACGCCGCTCCGCCTGCTGTGCGCCGTGCTCGTCCTCGCCGTCGTCTTCCTGGTGTCCTTCATCCCCGCCCTGTTTCGCGGCGAGCGCGGCTATGACATCCTGCCGGAGCGCCCGCCCTCGCCCTTGATGGGCCCCGCGCCCAAGGTGCCCGCGTTTGGGCAGGAGTGCTCGCCGTTCAGCGCGGGGGTGATGAAGGATGTCACGATAGTCCTCAAGATCAGCGCCGGCGAGGCCAAGACGCAGCTTCCCCTATACCTCAACCGCCTGGGCCGCTGCAAGCAGGACCTGCTCATCTTCTCCGACCACAAGGACACGTACGGGGGCTTCGAGATCTCCGACGCGCTCGCCCACCTGCGGCCCGAGTACAAGTTCAACAACCCGGACTTCGACGTCTACGACCAGATCCAGAACGGCAACGTCACCGAGGGCAAGACCGCCGAGGGCTTGCGCCTGGACAAGTACAAGTTCCTGCCCATGATGGAGTGGACCTCGTACCACCGCCCGGAGTCGCAGTGGTTCGTCTTCATCGAGCTCGACACGTACGTCAACTACGACAACCTGTACCGCTTCCTGACCCACTTCAACCCCAAGTCGGCCCACTACTTCGGCTCGCCCGTCTGGCCCAAGAAGAAGACCGTCTTCGCCCACGGCGGCAGCGGCTACATCCTGTCACGTGGCGCGCTGAACAAGATCATGGCCTTTGGGCGCATGTTCGGCGAGAACAAGCACTTCCCCGGCACGCACTTCTTCGGCCAGGACGTCAAGAAGCAGTGCTGCGGCGACGAGGTGCTGGCCCAGGTGCTCAAGAAGAGCGGCGTGCCCCTGCGCGGCTACTGGCCCATGTTCAACGGCGAGAAGCACAGCACCGTGCGCTACAACGCCGAGCAGTGGTGCGAGGCCATCATCACCATGCACCACATGAACGACGACGACTTCACCGAGCTGCAGAAGTGGGAGGAGAGCCGCCTGCACCCTGAGCGCCCGCTGATGTTCGAGGAGCTGTTCAATACCATCGAGCCACATCTGGAGGAGAAGACGGACGACTGGTCGAATCTGAGTGAGGACGTCGTATACAAGAAGGGCAGCGGCCCGGCGAAGTCGTTTGACAAGTGCTACAAGGCCTGCCTGAAAGACGGCAGCTGCATGCAGTTTGAGCATTCAGGCATTGAGTGCAGGCTGGGCTACTCGGTGCGGTTGGGAGGCTACCACGCACCAAAGGGCGAGCGCAAGTGGACGTCTGCTTGGATGAAGGTGCGGATTGACGCCTTCAAGAGAGCACAGTCACCTTGCCAAGGCGCACGCTTCCCGCATTCGAATCCTTGAGCATCGGACGAGGTCGATCGAATACACATTAAGGCGTTGCTGAAGCGAGCACGACTTGCTATTCATAGTAGAGGGGACACGCCGCTCTACTCCAAAGTACATGGCCGATTCGCGGCCTGGACGACGAACGATACGATGTAAAACATCTTCATGTACGATCGAGTACGATTTACGGGCATAGTACGGCGTTCGATACCCCTTTCGCCATTCACTGGCACCGCATCGTACATGCTGGGTGTGTTATCTGAATGAGCAGTTTGCTCAGGCGTTGGATTGGAAATGTTGGAATTGGAATTACAGTCCTTGGTTGAAGAAGTCTCTTTGGACGACGCTTGGGTTCGACATTAAGGCCATCATTATCGTCTCGACCGTTAGCGCATCGAATGCCTCGCCGGCTGTACATATACTCGAATACCTCGGCGCCGCATCACCATCGAGTGACACGCTTTAGGCTCGGCATAATGTAATCTTATCATTGTCTCGCAGTTTCTTTGAGGGAGCCGTTGAACGAGTGACTGATTGATGCTACATATCAGCCAAAGTTCCCTCACCTCAACAATCCAGGTCATCAACAGGGTCATCCATTATGTCCAATCTTGTTCGATGCTTTTCATCAACTGGTCCACATAGTCTCTTGCTTCCCATCGAGCTCTTCTGAAAGCGATGCGATGGGAAGTTAGAGCTCAAGTGCTGAGTCGTTCGTCCTTCCAGAGGGCAGTTGTATGAAAAGGGAAACTGCCGCAATCAGGCCACCCAGACTCATTAAGTGGTACGCTTGGTCGGAAATGCGCGAGGCCAAGTACATGGAAAAAGCATAACATTCGTACCATGGACTCGTGTACGAATCAAGGAGTCGCGGAGGCTAGTTGTTATCCGGGTCTAAGCTCCTCGTGGTAGGTGGGGGCCTGAAGTGCGTGGCCTTCACACGACACAGGCACAAGCACAGCGCTAGAATACCTTGAAGCTTCGCGATAATGAGGCCGCCTAACCTAGCCGCCGGAGTACAGTTAGCCAACGCTAGTAGACTGTAGACCTCAGACTCAGCCGCAAGATTCCGCTTTCAGCCTCGCTCACACGTCCACTAGTGCAAGGCTGCCTCGACGTTGCGGATTTGTACGGTACATGATCATTGTGGCGTTGCTTGATCTCATCAAGACTTAGGTACGTATGCTTATGTACATAAGACGCGGCTTCCAGGATATATCAGGCTGCAGTCTCGTACATAGCGATTGTGAGAGTTGCGATTCACCGAACCTTGCACTTCATCCACAACTTGAAGTTGACTCAGTGCAGTCCTCATACCACACAATGGCAGAGCGAAAGACCTCATTCATCAAAGTCGAAGGCCTCCCAGAAGGATCCCACCAGACCATACCCACCAAGCCCGAAGACCGCCTTCCAGACTCTGACATCCGCATCGAAGCATGTGACGAGAGCGATGCCGACAAAATCGTCAGTCACAACCTATCCATCTCTCCCTATCTCAATCTAACATCAATCCACAGGCATACGGCCTCTACAACATCTTCCCCGACGCCTTCTGGACCCACCGCGAACCCATCTCAACCCGCCCACCACCTGACATTCGCCAAGCACGCATGGCCGCACGCATCCTACCCACCCTCACCATCCCCACCGTCCACTGGATCAAAGCCATACACAACCCCACTAACACCACCATGGGCATAGCCGGCTGGGTGCATCCCTCCAACCCAGGCATCCACAACCACCTCGGCCGCAGCGCCTTCACCTACTACCACCTGCAATCCAAAATGAACTGGAGCGACGCATACGTACGCGAGATATGGTCCAGCATCGACGAAGTAGCCTGGGACGCAGACATTACCAAAGGCGACGAGCGCAGAGCAGAAATCATGGGCGACACGAAGCACTGGTACCTGGCGCCGCTGATGGTGTGGCCCGAGTGGCAAGGGAGAGGCGTGGGGAGGAAGTTGATGGATTGGGCGATTGGGCAGGCTGATGCGGAAGTTCCGACGACGCATGTTTTCTTGGAGAGTGCGCCGACGGCGAGGGGGGTGTATTTGCATCTGGGGTTTGAGGCGGTGGGGGAGAAGATTATGGTTAGGAGGGAGTCGCTCGGAAGTTGAGTAGGGAGGAGTATGTGAATATGAAAGCTGTGCTGGGCACATTTCTGTGAGATTGCATGTTGTTGCACTAGACTCTCGCATGTGCTGAGATGAACTGTTGTAGTGAAGACTGGGTGGCTTGCAGGAAGGGATAAGCGAGGGGGCGAAGGCGCAACTGCATCTCTCAACACCATCATGACATGCTACTTACACCCACACCGCCTCCAGACCAACTTCGCATGCCGACTGCAAGATTCGATACTTCAAGTATCAATGAGATTGCTTCTGATGCGTAATGCACTCGGGACCGACTAGGCTGTTCGAATGCTTCGTGTCTGGGTTCAGTCGTGCCACATCGACAACATCCCACTTCCCAACAAGCAGCTCGGACGTCGTATCTCGAGCCAACAAATCTTTGGCCTAAAAAGCATCGTCGGATCGACGCACCAGTCACCTGCCATCTCGCAGAGGCGTTCATATCAGTATGCGCCTCTTCGAACCGGAGAAATCCGACTGCTCGAACTGAAAGCTGGCCGATGTGGAAATGCGGTACATTGTACGCTCCGCAATGTTGCTCTCAATGACAAGCCAACTTATGAATCACTTTCATACTGCTGGGGGAAGGAAAGGGGAGATGACGCCGTGTATTGTGGCAACGAATCGATACCCGTAACTCGCAATCTGCTCGGCGCTTTACAGCATCTAAGGCGCGAGGACAGATCCCGTACTTTATGGGCGGACGCTCTGTCCATCGATCAACGAAACGTCAAAGAGCGAGGACAGCAAGTCGGCATGATGAGAGACATATTTCGGTACGGCGAGCGTACTGTTGTATGGCTCGGACCAGCAGGGCAAGATAGTCCCCGCGCAGTGCAGCTCATACGCCAGCTTGCGGACGCATCACAGGGACAGGAAACGAGTGCTTTACCAGCAAAGCTAGCAGCCAGCCATCCTCCGCTGTACGATCCGGCCTGGGGCGCTCTCGCCTCGTTACTCAAGCGGCCATGGTGGCATCGTGCATGGATTGTGCAGGAAGCCACCGTCTCAAGCCGCGTCGTATTTCGCTGTGGTGGCGAAACATTCTCCTGGGACGATATCGAGCGGGCTGTTCGTCATGCAGTGAATCTGGGCTTTTTTGTAGCCTCTGGCGGCAGCGCAACGTTCCAAGCTCTGAGTTTGTTCCAAACACGAAAAAGCTTTCAGAACGCGCAGAGGCCTCCTCTTCACGATGTTTTGCTCCAGCATCGGTCATCGCTGGCAACGGATGCAAGGGACAAAGTCTTTGGGCTGCTATCGCTGGCTGATGAGGAGGACGTTGCTGCTATGAACATTCAAGCTGATTACAATCGAAGCTCTGTTGAGCTGTTCACTTCCATCAGCAGGTCTCTTCTAGCGTCTGGAAACCTCGGCGCTTTCAAAGCTGCCGGTGTACGCATCAAGCCGTCAGGCCTGATCCTGCCTTCCTGGGTGTCAGACTGGAGCGTCTCCGACTCTACAGTGGCCCTAGACACGCCAGTTTCTCTGGACTATGACGAGAAACCCTCACACAATACTGGCATGACTCCACACTTCGACGCTTCGAGTTCGACTACCTGCCAACCAGTCTTCACCAAGAACGACACCCTCAAGCTCCAAGGCATCCCAATCGACCAAATCGAAGCAGTAGGCGTCCTATCGCGCACACGCTACCTGCGCCACGTATCACACATGTTCGAGCTCTTCGTCCAATGCCACGACATCCTCGAACAGCTCGACAACTGGGAAGAAATCGCCCGCATCCGCACTAACAAACTGTACCCCACCGGCGAACGACTGCGCGACGCATACTGGTCGACGCTATATGCAGGTCGCGTACCGCCATATCTGCGATCAGAGCACCATGACTCACGGTATAAGTACTACATCCTAGTGCGCATGCTACGCGCTATCGTGCGCGGGACGATTCCATGGTTCCCGCGCTCAACAGGCAAGACGTGGTACAACCGCTTCTTCTTCGCGTCTCTACAAATCGCATGGCGCGTCCTGGGCCTCACGCCGAGTAAAATCCAGGGCATTGGGTTTCCGCCGGAGAGCCGCTTGCCGAATGGGCGGCGCATGGTGCGCACGAAGAAAGGGTATATTGGTCTTGCGCCGCGGGGTACGAGGGAGGGGGATTGGGTTGTGGTGTGTGAGGGTGGGAGGGTGCCGCTTGTTGTTAGGAGGGAGGGGAAGGGGTGGGTGCTGGTGGGTGAGGGGTATGTGCATGGGATTATGGGTGGGGAGGCGTGGGTGGGGGAGAGGTGTGAGGATTTGTGGTTTAAGTGAGGATTTGTGGTGGGGTGATTGGAAGAGAAGTGGGGAATGTCGGTGGGGAGAAAGCAAGTAACGATTTAGCACGATCATCACACAAGGTAAGAAGGAGAAGTCACCCAAGGCAAGAAAGAGACGAAGTCACACACAAGGCAAGAAAGAGAAGACATCAAATGTTTGAGCAATTTGGTTTTGATTGACTGCTGACCAAGTGCTCACCGACCAATCCTGACCACCACCAACCAATCTTCAACTCCAACCAACCACTCAACCAACTATCTAACGCGCTGCAGTGGAACTTAAGCTCTTCACTGAGATCACGATGAGTCGAGCAAAAGCTCTTGACCAGGAACCTTGAACGAAATCCTAGCAATAGGACGGTCTTTGCCTTGCTCGTTCGCGAGCGTCCTTGCCTATCTAGAGGTAGGATGGTGGATGTCCACCAGGCCGGACGTGCCGTCTTCACCTGTGTCGAAAGAAGTCGTGTTGATGTTGATGATGGATGATGCTTGTTGGTGTGAGAGCGAAAGAAGCTGCTGGTGTGCGAAGGCGTGTTGAGAGTGATTTGTTGAAGGTTGGTGTGACTTGTGAGCTGTTGTTGCGATTGCGATGTTGGATGCCGATGCGAGAAGCAGTGAGGGTGTTGGATCGAGCTTGTGTGCTGAGCCTGTTCACAGTCAGTAAGCCCGAGAGGGAAAGGAAAGGAGGAAGGTACTTGAAGTTGTTGGAAGCCGCGATGATGCGAGGCGCCGTTACGACAAAGCCACGATGGAGTGTGTTGAAGTTGCTCAAGGCATGTTGATGGATGGTTGTCGACTTTGAAGTGTCGATGTGATATCATACATCGCGAGTACTTGGCGTGATGTTGAAGGTCACTCTGGCAGACCGAGAATGTAGGTGATGTGTGTTGAGAGTGACTCGAGAATTGGAAGAAGGAGTGCCATGGTGGAAGAAGGCAGATGAAAGGCGTTGCTCAGTGGTAGAGTGGAAAGTTGAGCGTGGAGGGAAGAAGACTTAAAAGCGGCGGGCGGCGGGGTACTCATGGTGACAAGCCTCCTCCGCGCTAGTGAGCTGGATCAACCGGCAGATCAACGGGCGCGCTCGAGAGCGAGCCGATAGGTGCTCCGTGCTCCCCGTCTGCCTGCGTGAAGTCAAGGTGAAGGCGGCGAGTTTGCGTGAGTGGCCTTACGTGAGAGCTTGGGCCACGACGCGCTCTCAACGAGAAGCTGTGATAGGCTCTCAAGATCACAAAAGTGACGAGAGGCTGCCGAGAAGCTTCTGAGACGCGGGTTTTCAAGGTCCAAGCGTTTGGCAAAGTCGAGGTGAAGGCGGCAACGCATGGGTTAGCACGCTGTCAATGACGCCGTGTGTGATAAGCAGCTGCGGTGACAGAGGCTTCGTGAGCAAAGGAATATGGGACCGCGTGTGATGAGGTGTTTGTGACTGTGTTGTCAGTGTTCAGTCTTCGATGCGGAGTTGACGCTAGTGAGGAATCCAGAGGAAGATTGGGTTTGAGATAGTCTTGACTGATCTATGCAATTACCGTGACTCTCCTTCTGCGAGCGTGATGCATGATGGGCAAGTGGCGGCATGGCTACCATGTCTGCTGTGACGATGTGACATGACTGATCATTCCGCTGGCTGAATAACGAGTTCAAAAGCTTTGCCACGTACTTGAGCTGCACTCCATCTCCACACACAGGCTGCAGCACTGGCCACTCAATTCTGGGAGCTGCCATCATCTTTGGTCGCAGCCTGACTCTGCCTCACCATCTCGTTCTTCAACCGTGGGAAGAAGTCTCGTAGGACACCCTGGAGAGTTCACTCGTTGTCAGCATTCATGCTGTCATTCAAGGACATGTACGGTGAACTACTCACCACGTCAACGTACTCAGACCACTCGTTCACCCTTTCTCCGCTCTCCTCGAAGCCCAACTTCCACACGTACTCGTTGTTGTATTTGCCGATGGCTGTATCACCTCGCGCAGTTATGTACATCACGATCTTCTTGTTCCCTGACTCTTGCGACGTACCTTCGATGACGTCCGTAACAGTGACATCGAAAGAAGTGAACACGCTCTTCATGCTTATAAGGTTGGCGCGATATGCATCATTGAGCTGACCAGGGTACTTGAGTGATGACGGTAGGAAGACGCGGCGACACTCGGGAGTACGCAGAGCGATGATGGTGTCGACGTCCATGGTGTTGAAGGCTGAAACGATGGCATCGGCGGTCTGGCGCTCCTTGGACGGCATGGCTAGACAACAGGAGATGTGTAGAGATTGAGTCTGTCAGAGGATGCGGATATATAGGTACGGTGGATCCGTCGACACTCATGCAAGCGTGCAGGTGTGACAGCTGGGCATGCAGCAGCGTCAAGCCACAATCTCACGCCGTAGACAAGATAGAGGAAAGCTTAGCGAGGGAAATGGTGGCGTCATGATTAAGATAGCATGCGGCTCACGACCGATCAAGCTTCAGCGGAAGTATGTTGGTGCTGTCGCTTTCGCGATCATCCACGCCTCGTCCAATGCCTTCACCACCTCCTCGGGCAGAGGCCCTTTCTCCAAGTCGGCCAGATTGCTCTCAAGCTGCGAGAACGAGCTCACACCAATAATGACACCATCGTTTCCACCCTTGACTCGAGTCTTGAGCTCTGAGTGGTGGATGCACCATCTGAGGCCCATCTCCAGCAGGGTGAGATTGTGTTTCTGGGATACATCCTCAAGCAGGCGAAGCGCTTCGAACGTCGAGTTCTTGAAGTAGCGATTGCGGTACATGTCGCCTATCTTCGAGCCGACCGTGAAGCGGCCTTCTGTAGGTTCAATGTCTGCGGACTTGACCTTGCCGCTGAACAAACCGCCTGCCAGAGGATTGTAGACGACGATGTCGATCTTGTACTTCCGACAGCAAGGGATGAGCTCAGGCTCAATGGCGCGAGCTGTCGCCACCTGTCAGCCTGCCATCTGTAAACAATGCATGTATCATGATGGACTTACTGATGGCGTTGTACATCGCTTGATAGATCGTTGGCTTCACATATCCACGCTCATGGCAGATATTATACACCTCAGAAACTTCCCATGCGGCAAAATTTGACAATCCCAGTTGAACGAATTTGCCCTGCTTGTGCAGTTCATTGACAGCGCCGAGCGTTTCCTCGAATGGCACGGAGTGATCAGGCGCATGAAGATAGAAAATGTCCACAGTATCCGTGTCGAGCTCTTTCAAAGACGTCGAGAAAAGTTCCTTGAGCTTCTCAGGCTTGTGAGTGCCAGGCTCAGTCGGGTACACCTTCGTGGCAAGAGTGAGACCGCGGTCTTTCCATTTCGCATCGCGGGTCCACGCCTCTTGCTTGCCGCCGACGTAAAGGCGCGCTGTATCAATCTCGTTGTACCCTTTCGACTGGAAGTGATCGAGATGTTTGGTGTACTCGTCCAAAGAAGTTATCCGCGCTCCCGCAGACTCATCGGGGCCTGGCGATGAATCAACTGCGGTCCACTCTCAGTCAGCGTGAGTACGTACCGAACGTCATGCATCCGAGGATGACACGGTCGGTCGGGTTCTGTGAGATGAGAGGCATATTGTATCAATCGTATCCGAGCTCAGTTGATGAGAAAGGGAAGTTCAATGCAGATTTGAAGAATAGGAAAGGGCATGAAGTCTGAACTGCGACTTCCAGATATCGATGCGATATGACGACATCGGAAACCCCGCGCCTCGGAACAACTGCGACATCTCCCCCTTTGTTGCTGTCCAGATACTACGCGATATACAGATTGCTAGCTACAGTCGAATCAGTGAGTGCTGTAACGCCCAGACGAATCCAAAGCATACTGAAGTAGTACCAAGGATTACAGACATGATGGTGTGAAGCTTCGAACCAATCGCCCTGGCGTGTCCGCAGCTTTAGTGCCCACCTACTTACAACAACTCTACAAGGTCGAGATGAGACTGATGTGCAGCTGTCGAATCGGCAACAGCGACCTGACCACGGCAATCAAGCTTCATCGCACCACCTGGGACGAACACTCGGTCGCCGGCACTCCCGCGCTCGTCCCGCTGATCTATACATATAATACAAGGTTTTCAGCTCCCGCGCAGCGGGGTTGGAAACCTTGTGTCCTATATTAAAATACTCTCCTAGCCTGCCTCTACACTCTCCTCTTGCTCTTATAAAAAGAATTGCTTGTAGCCCTCGCAGTCGTCGTCGTAAATATTGTTAGTTTTCTGTCTGTGCCCGTAATTCCAACGCTCTCGGAACGTAAGCACGTCCCCTCTGTGGTTGAAGAAGAGTCGTAGCGGATAAATAACGGGCTGTAAAATCCTTTATACACCCCCTTCTCCGTTTCTTCGTGTTTCTCTCTTTACGCTAGCTTTACGTACGATGTATGCAACGTATGCAACGTAGGCAATGTAGGCAATGTAGGCAACGTAGGTAACCACGCAACGCAACGCAGGTGACGCTGGCGATATATAGGTAACACTAGGTGATATATGTAGCTCTCCCTCCGCTGGCCTTTATCACCTGGCATCTTACTATCTAGATTGGCTCGAAATAAAGATCCAAATCAATACTGCGGAACCGCCGATATCGTCGTTGCACTGAGCCTTCATACGACAATGAAGCCTGTTAACTTCCGCCAGTTTTAGTAGATGCGCCACGAAATGTAGCACAAAAGGCGACTTCTGCACGCTCATTGGCTGCTGTCTTTCGCCCTACTAAGCCTCCACCAAATCCATCCGGCCACACTCAAGCAGCGAGGCGTGAGCTCGGCGAACGCATTCTTGCGCAAGAACCGAGAATCAGGAACATGCAGCGTGCAACATTATGAACGACCTTGGAGAGAAAGGCTGAAACTTTCAGGGGCCAGTTCAAGTCAATTGCTTCCACCATTCACACATTGCTTGTCGCTGTGGGGCCAAAACGAGCCAATGAAGTCGCGGTGGGCCTCGATAGCGATAAGGACCCCAGCGATGAGCAGCTGACGTCCTCCATCCTGACGTCCGACCTGCAGCTAAGATACGAATCACATCAGAACACCCCACTAGATCCCTTCAAGCCTCGTCTTGAGCTGCGCCTAAAGCAATGATCCCGTACGGCCCGCTCCAGCTCTGTACAGCACAGGTGCCACGTAGCAGCGACGCAGGTACGGACACACGTCTTGCATATGGGCATGAATAGCCTCGAAGCAAACGCATTCGCCATATAAGATGGCTTTCCCGCCCGGCAGGACGCTTCCAGCGTCCTACATGTACATTTCACGACAGTTGACGGCTGCAGTGCGCCAGAAGATGAGTCGATCAGCTGGAGCCAAAGGTGTCATGTGGCCCAATAAGCCACCCCTCCGCAACGACACGAATCAGTCATTTTCTCCCACACCCACAACTAGGCCGGCCTCTGATTGGAGCGCAAACCACTGATACCAGGTACCTTGACTGAGGCCCATTCTTGATTTAGCTCCAGGCCATGCAGTCGCATCGCGTTATTGGGACTCGGCTTTGCGATGCACTTGCTCCCTTGCCTGGCCGTTCGCGTTTACATGAGATCATAGCGCCCAAGCCTCTTTCCTTCCTTCAAGTCCATCACCAAGTGAACCTTGCCTGAAACGCGCAAGTCCTTGTCAAAGTCTCTGCCTTGTCGTGCGCATCTTTAAGTAGCGTCTCTCATCTCTCGTTGTTGAAGTATTGGCATCAGCGACCATTCCGAACTTCGGCCTTCGCATGCGGAACACATACCACATACTTATCGGCAGCAAAACTTGGGCGCATAGCGATCCAAGATTTGACTCTTGGTCGCTATGTGCTGGTGTTTCAGCTTTGGCTCGTCAAGCAAGAAAAAACAGCAGACCTCGTCGTCCAGAGAGAAAAAGAGAAGGGATGCGCCAGAAGAGCCACTTCGTGGCAAAGGCAGACCAGTCAGCGCGGAAGTATCGGAGAAGCGCAGGTCATCCTCAACCCACAGGCGCAGAAAGTCGGGAGATTCTGGGACGACGCGGTCGTCGAAGCGCGAGAAGGAAGATCACCGTCCAAGATCGCAGCAGTACTACGAAGATGCGTACCAGAGTCGAGAAAAGTACAGACCAGATCTGAACGTTGAAGTCCCCGACATGTGGCATCGGACTGTAGACACTGGCAGTAACAACTCATCGCAAGAAGCGCTGCTCAATCCACGGCCGCATCGAAGTCAGCATCAGCGACAACGACACCCAAAGCGCACGTCGCAGACCACTCTTCGGGGCCGGGGAGCCAAGCGTGACCCTCCGCGAAAGTCGAAGTCCAAAAAGAGTCTCCGTCCTGAGCCTTCAAGAGGCTGGTCACTGTTTGCGCCTTCACCACCCAAGACTCCAAGGCGCGAGCACCGCAGCTACCAAACTCTGGATTCTTCGCCACGCAGCCAACGCTCCTCGCGGCAGCACCGCTCTCCCCAAACGGCTTCCGAGTTGCCCAGGTCTCAAAACCGCCATAGAAGTTCACGTCAGCACGAGCGCGAAGCTTCCAGCTCGCGCCAAGGACGTTCTCGAACACCTAATACGGCCGCCCGTCGCGTGCCAGACCGCCGCTTTGCCGTCCTCGCTGCAACGAACCAGGCGCTCGAAACTGTCCGGCGAGAAGCATTTGCGCAGCCGTCTCCACCGCCACGGAGAGAACGACTAAGACGCTACGAGGGTGTGACCATTCCGTCCAGTCAGATTCCTTTCTCGTGGGATTGCGTGAGCAGTTCGCAGACCTCTGCTGGCTATGGGACTACAGCTGGCGAGCCTAGTAGTCGGCAACGGCGGTCGCGGCGTTGACACGTTTGGTTTTGTCCGTTCGGAGCATTTTCTTTTCCTGCTTACACAGGGCGTACGCTTTGCCCTGGCGCTGAGCGGTAGGGCTGATGGTAGTACGCACCGTGTCGCGAATCGGATGGCTTCGCTTCATTTCTCTTATTTCTTCTGGTTTCTTGTTTCACTACTTGTTGGAGATTCTTCGCATTACCGGCACTTTCCATGCACTTTTGTAGTAGCTTCGGCTTCGTTCGCATATGTATACCCCAGCATCGTCAATTTTCCTCGCGCATACTCGTCTTTCGAACATACATACCAGTACATGGGGTCATCGGCATTATATCTATCCGTCCTTTATGCAGCAGCCTCGTGTTAATCAATTTGGCTCCACGTTACATACGCTCTACCGATTCGCTTCACGTGCATGGGTCATCTCGTCATGTTTAACGCACGCCATAACGCGCTCATTACTTGCCGGCATAGTGGCTTCACCAGCGTGACTCGTTGACACTGCAAGGAGCATAGCAAGTTACTGCAACGGGCAGGTTTGAGCACACTGTCGATGACTGACGGAGAGCGTCCGTGACGAGTTGAGAACGGGCGTGGGGGGTTGGACGCCTTGGATCGTTGTGGTTAGAGCGGCTTTTGGAGTGGGGGTGTTTTTCTTTCGCTCGTGTGCTGCAGAATTTATGGATACTGAGATTGAAATGTAGCTTTGACATGCTGTGGGCCCTGATGTTCTGAACGCCCGTTTCTCATTATTATGAACATTTACTTTCATCGTCCGCGTAATGTTTCAACTCTACTCAACTCTTGACATACAAGCGATACTCGAAATCGGAGGGCTGCAGTACCCACACAGACCGAAATTGTAGCCACCATGCACTGCTATCATGTAACGGAGACTTGGATCCTTGTGCTTCTGGGTGGACAGAAGACAGCACTGAATAACGAGATGATCAGCACTTACTGCGCTTCTGAAGCCGCATAAGATAGGACCCCGATGAATGACACGCTCAATTTCGCCCATAATGCTAATCCTAACTATACATAAAATGCCCACCAGCAACCCAACCCTGCCCTGTACCCCAACCAAATCAAGTCCAACCTCACGAATCCCTCCTCCGCGTCGGCGGACTCCTCGACCGCGACCCATCACTACTATACCTCCTCTTCCTCGGCTCCGGACTCACACTCACACTCGCACTAGCCGCCCTCTCTTTCCCCTTGCTCTTCCTCGGTGGTGAACGCTCCGGCGACGTAGAATACCTGCGTTTCCGGGGCGCCGGCGAGCGCGAGACAGATGCAGACGGGCTCCGTCCACGACGCTTGGGCGGCGGCGAGCGCGATACGGATGCAGACGGGCTGCGACCGCGGCGTTCTGGAGCTGGTGAGCGGGACCGCGAGAGAGAGGAAGTGTACGAGCGCTTTGATTTAAGTTTGCGGGGCGCGGGGGAGCGGGAGCGTGAGCGCGAGGAGGAGCTATATGATGTGCTGCGGCCGCGGGTTTTGCGGGGTGGAGATGCGCTGCGTGTGTAGGAGCGGCCTCGTGAGCTGGAACGGGAGTCTCGTCGGCGGCGGACGGGCGAGCGTGATGGGGAGCGCGAGTAGCTGGACGAAGTGTAAGATGAAACGCTCCTTGAGTCATCGGAGTCGGACTCGCTGTCGGCCTCAGGCAGTGCCTTTGGTTTCGGCGCGTTCTTGGTGCGCCAGTCGCGCATGCTGTCTGTGAGGACGCCCATGCCGATTGCAGTGAAGAAGTTGATGGAGAAGACGGTTTTGGACTGGTCGTCGGCGTCGGTGGGGAAGATGTTGACGAGGCTTTCCTGCAGCATGGGGTCCTTGAAGCGCTCGACGACAGTCTTCTGGCCGAGCGAGGCGAGCAGCTCTTCGAAGAGGATCTTGACGAAGATACGCGAGCTGGAGGTGGTGTCTTCCTCGTTCATCTTGACGACCAAGAAGACGTGCCAGCCAATTGCGTCGGAAGCTAGGAGGTGGGCAAAGAACTGTGCGATGATGCGGAGACGGTTGGTCTCGAAGCGGTGGATGGTCTCGTAGTAGTGTGCGAACCCCTCTTCGAACAGGTCGGTCCACATGCGGTTGAGCTTGCAGAAGCGCTCGCCGATCATGCCGTAGAACTTCTCGTACGTGCGCTCCTGGCTCGCGCACTCGACGATCATGGTGGTGAGTTCGTTCTCGAGGCCGTGGGGCAGGTTGATGCGCATGAGTTTGTGCACGCACTCCTCGAAGCCACCGCTGCTCTTAATGGTGAGGTAGATGGACCGGCGCAGGTTGACGAGGTCGGCGTTGGTCTGATCCTTGATGTCCAGCTGCTTCTGCTCCTCGTCTTCCTCGTCGTCTGAGGAGGCGTCCGTGTAGCCGTCCTCGTCGCTGCCCTCCTCTTCTCCCAAAATCTCAGCCTTAATCTTCTGGTACTCTGCCTCGTGCTCCTCGTACTCTGCGTCGAGCTTGAAGATGTTGAGACCGTCCTCGACCTTCATCTCGTCCTCCAGCTCGTGGTTGTGCGTGACCTGATCCTGCTCCTCCACCAGGTCCAGCTCCTCCCGGATCACCGGATGCTCCTTGTATTTGACCTTCCTGACCTCGAACAGCACCTCGATCATGTACTGCGTCCGCTTGTCGATGTCGGCCTCGTGCAGGATGTTGCGCAGCTGGTCGAAGATGGCGTTGGCAATGGCAGGGCTCATCTCGTCAAGGAAGGCGCCGACCTCCTTCATGATGCCGACAGCGATCTCGACCGAGTCGTCGGAGGGCTTGTTGAGCAGCAGCAGCAGGATCTGGGCGATCAGGGCTTCATGGACGACCTGCGTGTTGACTAGATGCGACAGGAACATAGTGCTCGACAGGCAGACTGCCTTGTCGTTGCGCCGGAAGCTCTTCCGGAACTGTATGATCAGGCGGCGCACCAGCAGATCGCCCACCTGCGGCAGCTTCGTGTTGACAATGGCCACCATGGCGCCGTAGATGGGGGTGAAGGGCAGACTAGCCGCCTGTGCCTTCATGATGGCCCTGCAGAACAGCCCGCGCCCGCGTACCAAATTCTCGCTGAACAGTTCGGGCACGATCATCTTGATGTTGGCCGTGTTCGTCTTGTTGATGAGGCCCTGGATCGACTTCTTGAGCGCCTCCCAAGCCATGCGCTGGAACTCTGCCGACTTCTTGTCCGTAATCGACTTCTGCAGCTCCCGCAGGCGTGCGGGCGGAATGTAGGCGCCGCCCGCGCGCGTCTTGGAGTCGTCGATGGGCAGCTTGCGGTTCGCGCTGAAGGCGTTCTGGAAGGCCTTGAGCCGGGCGTCGTCGTCGGGCACGTCGTCGGTCGCGTGGTGTCGGTGGCCGTTCGCGTGGGACCGCCCATTCTCGCGCCTTCCCCGGGGCCGCTCTTCTCTTTCTCGCGGTAGCTCATCGTCGCGCTCGTCCTCCCTACGCGACCGCTTCGATGGCCCAGCGTCATACGGCGAGCGGTCGCGCTTGCGCACGTGTTCCGAGGCCTCGGGCTCTGGCGACAGCGAGGGCAGCCGGACGGCGGATGCGACCTCCATCATGGGTGTATGGGACGTTGGTGTTGGAGGGAGTCGTCGAAGTCGAAGTGTCGCAAGAAAGTTTAGCTTCAGAACATCGGAGGCAGCGGCCGGCGGCCCGTGACTTTTCGCCGACCCCTGCTTGGCACTACTGGGGAAAGTGCCAGTTGCTGTCAACACCACCACAAGTGAAGGTCATTGCAGTCACTCCTTCAGTTCGCAACAAACTTCAAAATGGTGTGTTGATGCCTGTGACCTGTAGAACGTGCTATACTAACAACACATAGCTCGACCGTCTCGTGGGCCTCAGCATGCTCATCGCAGCAACCTCCGTCTTCGTCTACTACACTGTCTGGACGCTGTTAATGGTATATCTCTCCAATTACGTGTCTCTACACAATGTACACACAGCTTGAACGCACACTAACTTCCGCAGCCATTTGTCGACGACGACCACTTCCTCCACTCCTTCTTCCTCCCACGCGTCTGGGCCATCCGCATCCCTGTCGTCCTCATCATTCTCGGCTCCACCGTCGTCGGCAGCTTCCTCTCCGTCGTCATGATACGCAGCAATCGCAAGAAGGCCCTCAAGGCGAAGCAGAAGAAGGCGTCGTAGATTTACGTCATGTGGAGGTTCAAGAAAGGGGCGCGTCATGGGGGGGGGGGGGGCATGGGAATACCAAGCAAGTCATGCTGGCTGTCCAGAAGATCATAATATAAGAACATATTTCAAGCGTGGCTCATGACGAAGGTGCAAGTGCAGTATTGAGGATCAAAGACAATGTCCCGCCGTGGACGTGCCTTCGTAATGCCTATCAACACACCCTACATGACAGAACAGTTATCCTCCGTGATGACAACAGGGTCACCTCCTTCACCTTCCTCTCCACCTTCTCCACCACCCCCAGCGCCTCCTCCGCCTCGATTCGCCGCAATATGACGAGCCAACTGTGCAAACACAGCTTGCTGCGATACGATTAGCACCTAACCTCCTGCAAAGCGTGGACCTGACTTACAGAGATGAAATAATCCTCTCTCCCGCCCTTGCGATCCATATCGTTCTGCGACGTGATCTGATACGCCTCATGCATGCGCTTGCGACTTCGGAGCCCATTCGGCGCAACTTCGTCGTCGCTGTCGCTGGGGGCTTCCGCAGGCCGGTCGTCCTCATCATCATCATCACTCCGATTCCGTCTTCGGCGGCTCCAATTGAGGCTCGAGAAGTCAGCGGGGTCAGACGATTGGACGCCAACGCCTTTGCGTGCATTACGTTGTGCATTGGCGTCAGGCGAGAAGATCTTGATCGTGTGGTCGATGCCGGAGACGGCCATTGTGGGTTCGTAGGGGTGGCCTTTTGATGGTTAGCTTCTGGTATGATGAAGTTTGAAGAAATTTTACCTTGAACAACATTGACGACCTC
>Ga0265797_10005047_pt1 | contig 19603 bp, 24 predicted proteins | sample P2T30metagenome_FD_192433 | JGI IMG/M metagenome (GOLD analysis project Ga0265797, IMG submission 192433) | Plant litter microbial communities from East Loma Ridge, Irvine, California - P2 T30 | ecosystem: Environmental > Terrestrial > Plant litter > Unclassified | place: USA: California... | reverse complement strand
GGACTACTCAGCAACGGCCAACAACGCGCGAGGATGTAATCGCCTTTTTTGATCAGATAGCGCTCCAGCCGCACTCGGTGCCACGCATCGTCCTGCTCGACAATGCCGCAATTCATAAGGGCGATGCGATGGATAAACAGCGGCGCCGCTGGGCCAAGCAGGGCTTGTATCTGTACTATCTACCGCCCTACAGTCCAGAACTGAATCGCATCGAGATTCTGTGGAAGCACGCCAAGTATTTCTGGCGCCGTTTCGCTGCCGTGAACGGGGCAGATTTGCTCGACGAGATTCAATCCCTGATGAGAGGTTTCGGTAGCAAATTCACGGTAAATTTTGTCTGACTACTTAGGACCGATGTTGGGCCTGAAAAGCTTCACTTCCGCCGCTACGACAGTTCGAGGAATCGAGCTCATGCATCGCATTCGCAAAGGCCAGTTCAACCTCCAAGATCTGGCAACTCAGGGGCAAACTACGCCCGAAATCTGGGCAGCTGTGCTTGCTGCATGAGCTGCCTGAACATATAGACATTTGGCGCGTCCCTCATCCACAATTTGCACCACAGCCTTCCGATCCACGACATCGAGCTGATGGAAGCGCACGGCGGGGCCTCGACCCTAGCGCTGACGCGGTATTTTGATTAGGGCTGGCGCGACCGCACTTTTTTGTAGGCTGGGGTCGACGCCCACCTTCGAGACACAAGCAGATACGAGATGACCCACGATACGACACAGACCACGATGCCGCCAGCACTGGATGCCGAAGCGCAGGCGGCGCTGGCAGCGATGTACGCGCTGACCGAGGATGCGGGTTATCGCCTCACCCGGGAAACGGTCAAACTGGCGGAATTCGTGTCGCCGAAGGGACGTATTCTGTATATCGAGAAGGCGCGGGTCAGCTTGAATCAGATCCGCTGCTGCGTGCATCCCGACCATGCGCGCGCATCTTTGCTGCGCATGGACGGGGTGGAAGCGGTGAGCGAGGCGCACCGCTTCCACTCGAACATGACGCGGTTTCCAACGCGCCTGCATGGCGGCAAGACGCCAACTGCCTACGGCTGGCAGGTCAAGGTCGATACGCTGCTGGGCTTCCACCGCTTTTTGACGGCGTTTACCGACTCGCCCAACTACGTAAGCTGAGAGGAGTGCGGCACGGTCGAGACGATGCTCCCGGGCACTTCGCTTGCATCATCACGATCGTCGCCGTCTTCTTCGACCCGCATTCGCCGACCGAGCGTGCCGCCAAAAACAGCATCAATTCGAGTGCACGTGGTCCCGTGACCGGGTAGCCGACCTTGGCGTTGACAGCGGCATGGAAGGCCGGGAAGCGGCTGTCCGTCATCAGCGCTCACATACTTCTTTGGCCGAGATTTCGCGCGCGCACGCGGCACCATGCGTCGCATACGCCTTGGCCGCAGCAGCGATTGCGGATTGGTCGCGATCAAAAGTTCTCGGCCAAGCGTTCCCAGAACGCCCGGTTCGTCGTGCGCTGCATTCTCCATTGCGAGCTCGAGCGGCATGGCGTAAAAACGCACCCCTTCGTGCCGTATCGAGCCGTCGGGATACTCCAGGTAATCCCGCAGGGCACAGTAGGTCGGCAAGCTGTCATCGTACGGCACATCGATATACACCTGGCCCAGATACGGCGCCATCACGTTAGGGTTAGCGAATGGGCCGCATGCGGTCCACGGCACGGCGTGTGTGTCAAACCAGGCCAGCACCGCGGCACGCGTGGCGTCGTCCTGGTAGTCATAATTGCGCCATTCCTTGAATGGCCGCGGATGGAACTCGAGATAGAGGACGGCACGCCCTTTTTTGCGGGCGATGGCGTCGATGTGTTCGATGTGTTGGGGCATGCTTGCACAGGGGCCGAGCTGCCGGCCACCATCGAATTCAAAAGTTTATGTTACCAAAATTATTTCTGCCAAGAAATGCTCAGTGATCACGATGCAGCACTACCATACAAGACCGTGCGTGGCGCGCCAGTGGCTTGCTCACGCACCAGCTGCGCGATCGCGGCGGCGATTTTGGCGCCGCCCTGGGCGGAAGGCTCGATCGGCGAGGCCGCCGAATAATCGCCGGGCGCGTCACAGACCAAACGCAGCTCCAGAACCGGCAGGCGATGCGCTGCCGCTTCACGCACAATGACGTCGTTGAATGGGGCCAGTGCCGTGCGTAGTCCCGCATCCAGCCCGGGGACACCGTCGTAAATTGTCGCCAGCGCCAGCGGTAGGCGCCGCGATAGCAAGACGTTGACAATGCGTCGGTAATCGCGCCGAAATCCGGCTTGCCAATCCGCGAGTAGCCCCGCCGCCTCGATCACCGATTTCACGGGCGACTGCATCGCGCCAACAAGGCCGAGTACGTCGTTGCCGCCGCAGCTCACGACGAGCCAATCGGGCGCTTCCGGTAACTCCGGCAAGCGCGCCACTTGACCGACGACGTCTGCCAACACGGCACCGTCGCGCGCGAACAGCGAGACGCGGTCGCGCGGCGCCAGCAGCGCTTGCAACTGGGCTTGAACATGTGTTCCAGCGGGCACGTAAGGGGCGTTATCGAAAATCGAATCCCCTAATAAAACAATATGCGCCATGTGCGCTTCCTCCTTGAATCCACCAACGCATACTGCCACGACCAGGCGACAGACGACGTCGCCTCGCCGCGCATCATGCTGGTGCGGGCGGATCGTCTGCACCGGTACGTATCGCTTGCGACAGGACCTCGCGCACTAATGCGCCAATGCCAGGGGCCGACGATTCGCGCTTACCAGCGACATTGAGCGTGTTGACTTGATGCTTGATCAGAAAGCGCGCCACGTATTTTGGATGTACCCCAGGACGTACGTGTAGCCAAGGTTTCCCCAAATGGTCAGCGAAAACGGCGGTGCGTTTTGACCCACCGTCGAGGCGATCGCTCAACGTAAAAATCAAGGTCGCGTCGCTATCGCGCACATTCCATTCGGTGCGCTGCAGGTAACTAGAGTCCGGCGTTTCGCGCAGCAGGTAGCGATCGGACAGCGCCCCGTCCTCGGTCTTGCGGCCCCGCGGACACCAGCCACTATGGGCAATCCCCTGCTCCATCGCCCAGTCGAGCGCGGCGAGGTCGGCGCCACTCTGGCCGCCCGACACCACCGTAAAACCAGCACCGGCCACGAATAATTCGTCCATGCATCCTCCGTATCAATTCGACCGGCGAAGCTTAACGGGCGAGCGCGACAAAACGTGTCGCGCTCGCGCGGCGACGTCCGCTGCCGCCTGCCGTTGTAGCGTACTGCCATCCCTGCACGACACCGCGACACGATGCATCGACCAACCTTGACCGACGCTCGCTACCACACTGTTGGCGACATCGATACCGCCAGCGACGCCCACGATCGCTTGGTCGGCCATGGCAATCGGCTTGCTTCGCTGATCACCTGCCGTTAACGGAGAACAGCATGACCACTAGGTTGGTTCATTTTATTCATCCCTTGTGAACACGCTATCGACTTCGCGCGCCAACGTCAGTGCACACTGCACCCGGTGCCGGGCGACCACCGTTTGCAGGATCAGATTGCGTCGTTGCGTACCTTATTCGACGCTTTTCTGGGGTGCTGCGCGGCCCACTAAGCACCTTAGGTGGCAAGCACTGCTGGCGATCACATCTTGCGACGTGCTTTGTCGCCGGTCGCGCCTACGATCGGGGTACTGTCCGCACCGGCGGGACACCGACATCGCAAGGAATCATGATGAATACGAATTTGGACGGCGCCGGCGGCGCTGCCGACCCATTGTTACCCGAAGCGGCCGCCTGGGTCGAGCAGCTGCGCGCGCAAGGCGAGGACATTGTGTTGTACCCCATATCGCGCTTACAGCGCCAATTCCGAATCGGCTATTCGCGCACTTGTGCTCTGGTCGAAGCGCTGGCGCTGGACCAGTGCTGGCGCATCGAGTTTGCTGAGGATGGAACACGCTATGCGCGTCTACGCGCCGACGTCGAGGGATCACATGGGAGAGCAGATTGATCGTGACCCGAGCGCTGATGTGGTCGCGGCCGAACGCGCCGCTGCGCTGATCGCGCGCTGATGCGCTCGTCATCGCGGCCAGCGCGAGCATGGGGATTGATTCGGGACGCCTCGACGTTCGCGGCAATGCCGGGCTTTGGCAAGCTTATCCGACACTGGCTGCCGCCCAAGATTTTTCGACCGGCTGTGCGTCGACGATGCGGTCTATTCGATCGACGCGTATCCACTCGCGCCTTACTTGGCATCGCTGCTGGAACCCTGTCGTGCACCCGAGCCGGCTCCGTCGAATCAGCTATGTGACCACCCGGTCCGTCGTCGATCACGCTTGTACCTGACCGAGCTGACCAGCGAGCCGATGCAACGCCGATTCGTCAACACTGTCAGTCCAATCCACGCGCGCTGGTGCGGTTTAATTCGTGGTTGGCGCGGCACGGACTATCCAGCGCGGACCTTTTGCGATGACGAGCTAGTGCTCGAGATCGGAGGAATTGTGACAATTGCTACCGCAGTTTCGGTGGCCAGTACGGCTACGCGATGCGTCGCCGCGTGCTGCGTTGCCTTTACAACGTGATGATCGGCGCAACCGCCTCGAGCGTGTAGGCGTTGTCGTCATCGATCTCGAAGAACAACTCCCCGGTTTCTGCAACCGCGCCTTGTGGCCACCAAAAGCGCACGTGCTTGGCCGCTTCGCGCACGACCTCGGCAAGCAATGCACTTTCTTCCATCGCCTCAAGCAGTTCAGCACGCGTAACGCCCGGGATAAACAGCGGCGCCAGCTCGCGTTTGCGCGCGAGCGGCAGCGCGCTCCAGCTGCCGAGTTGGCGGTTAACGCACTGCTGCAGTACCAGGACGTCGGGATGCAGCTTGGCATCTTCGACCGACAATTGCATGAACGCGGGTGTCGTTATAAAACGCATGGCGCAGGCAAGGTAGCCGCTCCGCTCGGCACCACCGGCGACGGCGTACATCAGCGCCAGCTCGGCCGTTGGGCTTGCGTACACCGCGTGTCGACGCGAGGGCCGTTCTGGCGGCCGCGTCAACTCCCACAGATTGTCGACCATGTACGGGATATTGCTGGGCAAGCGCCGACCGGGATGGCGTCGCAGCATCACACCCGGCTGGTATTGGGCGGTCGGGACCGCGCGGAAGAATTGCATAGGGCTCCTTGGATGACACAGGCGTTTGCCGTGGCCGCGTTGTGCTGCTTAGGCAGCGATGACCTCGACCGGCGCATGCCGCTCCAGACTGCTTACGAGGACTTCGATCATGTGCTGTCCATGCGCACGGATCGTGTCGGCATCCCATTCCGCGCTCTGCATCATGAGGTGCTGCTTGATGCTGTCGATCTGGCTATTGCTGTAATACTCTTTTTTCGCTGCGGGCATGAAGTTGCTCAGCCGGGAATTTTTGCTATGGCTAATCAAGCACAGGTTGCCGAAAGCATCGAGCACGTCGGCATCCAGCGCGGGCTGCCCTTCCATCGGTTTTTGCGGATAGTAGTGCTCGACTGAGCTGCGGAAGGTAAATTCGAAGCGGCTCAGCGCCTTGTCGTCCTGATGTCGCGACCAGAGTAGATAATCAAGGTAGTTGAAGACCAGGTTGTTCTCGATATGGTCGTAGGTCAGGCACGCTGCGATGGCGTCCAGATCGATCGTGTCGTGGCGACGCTGACATTGGCCGCGCCGTTTGTGGATGATCTCGAAGTAGTCTGCCTTGTCGTGGCCCGCCAGGTAACGGTCGAACACAAAGGCCGTTGCCACCGACTCCAAATAACGTCGGTACCGGACTTCTTGAATCTCTTGCACGCGGTGTTCATCATGCAGGTACTTGAGGGCCGCGTTGAGCCAGTATTTGTAGACCCGCGTCGGGGTCGACACGTGAAAAGCCGAGAGCAGCATCAGGACGTGCCGATGCTCGCGCATCGCTTCGCCATCCGTTTCTTCGTCACCGCCAAAGGTGTTCACATAGCTGGGCCGTCCGGCGCTGCGCCGGTCACTTGCGGCATTCCATTTCAAGCGTTTCAGACTCCAGCCGTCGGTCCCTTTTGCGAACTCACGCTTGATCACATAATGATCGAATAGATACTTGCAGCGCAGCAGGGTCAACGCAAATTGCTTGATCGTCGCGACCGGGTCTGCCGTCTTAAACACGTGGGTGTCGAACGCCGTCATGAGGGCCTTGTCGTCGAGCGGAACATTGTCGTCGACCATCACGCGCAGCACGTGTAACAGGAAGTTGGGGAAGTTGATCACAGCGTGGAAGCGCTCCGGGGCTTCCTCGGGTTTTTCGTCGGCCGCGCTCAGTGCACTGCCCGGCCCTCCGGTGGGCTCGATCAGTTCATCGAGCGTCAGCGCGACGCTGGCCACGCCGCTGTTGGCCGGCAGCGCCAGCGCATCGCATAAGGCAGCGAACCCGGTGAGCGCGAAGCGCCCCCAATCCTGTTGTCCGAACACGGCGTCGCGCTGCGCGGGCGTAAAACCCATCTGCACGTAGCGCTCCATGTTGGCACATGCCTCCCACACCAGGTGCAAGCAATGCCGGCTGCGCGCCGCATCGACATCGTCGCGTAAGGCTTCCATCATGCGGGCTTTGAGGACTTCGTGCTTTTCGAGCTGCTCACCGCGGCTGTTCATGACCTCAAAATAATGATTCAAGTCCGTCTGCGGCGGCACGCACACGCGCATTAAGACCACGTGCTCGAGCAGGTACTGCGTAAAGTCTGGCAGCTCGACGCCGTTCTCCCGCAATTTATGCGGCAGGATTTTCTGGATCTGCGCGTAGCCGTTGATGATCGCCTCGTTTCGGTCCTGCGGGGCCAGGAAGGCCTTCGCATCCGGCTCGAGCGCCCCAGCGAAAACGGCGGCAAAGGTTTTTTGCGAATGCTCGCGGCTTGCAAAGCGGATCCGCAAGCTGTCATACCAGGCCAGTTGCGGCTCACCGCGGTTCTTCAAGTACGAGGCCAGCAGGGACAAGGTCGTCAGCCGCTGCTGACCGTCGATGGTTTCGTAGACGGTTTTGCCAGCATCTTGGCGCGCGAACACGACCAGCGTGCCGATATAGTAATTCTGCGGCGCGCCCCGCCCTTTCAACAGATAGTCAATCACATCTTGGATCAGCTGCGTGATCTCGGCTTCGCCCCACGCGTAATTGCGTTGGTACATGGGGATCACGTAGTCGACCTGTTCGCGCAACAGCGCCTTGATCGACAGTTGGGAAATCTGGTCGTTCATACCGCGTACCTCATGTCCTTGAAGAGTGCATCGATGTCCGTGGTACCGCGCGAACGGATCCGCTCTACCACCGGCAAATGACGGTTGATGAAGTCGGCCGGCGTGATGGCTTCGCCCAAGACCCGGAACATATTATTGTCGAGCACGTAATTGTCCACGGTGGCCACCTGCACTGACTCCATTTGTAGCCGCACCGTATAGGCCCAAATAAAACTTTTTTCGATGGCACGAGCGATCTCGGCCAACCCGAATTTGTCGATGTAACAGATCAGGAGGCAGTCAAACATCGTGCGCACGAAGCCGTCGCCGGTGCGGTGCCGGCCCTTGTAGGTGTCGATGCGCTCGAGGATGCGCGGCGCAAAGCCGTCGAGCGCTTGCGTCTGCGCGAGCTGCTTGAGCTCACCGAGCTTGCCACCGACGGCGGCGATCCGCGCCTGATAATGCGCCGTCATTTCGAAGAAGCGGCGGCCGTTGATGATCGTCTGGTCCAGACGGAACGGAAAGGCCATCGCGCGACCGTCGATCTTGCGCTCGTACTGGCCGTTATAGGCGTCCACGAAGTGGTGCACGATACGCAGCTGGTCGGCGTGTGGGTAAGGCGTTGCCGTGTCGAGATTGATGCCTTTAAAGAGGTGGGTGTCGTCCTTGCCGAAATAGCGTGCCGAGCGCCCTTTCGACCAGTTGCGCATGCGGTACAAATAGCGGGCGAACAGCTCGGCGAGGGCCTCGCTTTCACTGCTCTCCCAACGCGCCACCGTGTTGACCTTCACTTGTTCGTCCGCATCGAACTCGCGCAGGTGATAGGCTTTAAGGAGGTCGTGCGGCTCGAGATCGCGACCGCGTGCGTTCTGCGAGTCAAAGAACTGGAAGGCTTCGGAAATGTCGGTCAGTTCGAACACGACAACATGACAGCGGTTCAGCAGAAAGTCGATGAGTTCTTCGGTGAAATCGGCACGGTCGACGATGCGCGAAATCGTGCGGTAATTGTCGCGAATATTCGCTTGCGAGATCGCGCTCGCAAAAGCTGGCGCGATCATGTTTTGAGCAAGACCGTGCAATTGGTCCTTCAGATCTTTGCGCGTGATCGCTGCCAGGCGCAACTTGAGTAAAGCTTTGACCGCCAACAGCAGCGTGATCGTGCGTTGCTGGCCGTCGACGATGTTCTGGCGGCCGTTTTCCTGGTGAAGGACGATGGTGCCGAGCCGATACGCAGGCTTGTCCTTGTGGGTTGCCAGATCGGCGAACAGCTGGTGGATGTTCTTGGCAGTCCATTTGTAGGGACGCTGGTAGGCGGGAATCTGCAAGGTCGTCAGCGCCAACATCTGGCCAACGCTAACGATGGCATTGTCCAAGGCCGCTGCCTGCGCCACCTGCGCGGTTTCGTTCTTCATGTGCTCGTTCCTCGTTGTCGACCTACGCTTAGCGCAGCGCTGCTTTCGCTGCCAGGACTGTCTGCGAGGCAGTGTCGGTGTCGAAACCCTGCATCAAGAGGCTGACCATTTCCTCGCGGTCGTCATGCGTCACGTCTTGGTAGACGCTACGGTTCTCGCGAAAATGCGCGAACAGCAATTCACGGGCCTCGGTTTCTCTGCGCCGCTGCAGCGGCGTGGCGGCGCTGATCGAGCGGGTAACAAAAGCGTCCAAGGTCGGCTGCGCCGATGACCAATCGAAGGCCGCGACTTCGCGCATTTGCTGCTGCCAATCCCACGGGAAACCACCGCCAGGCTGCTGCCGGGCTTTGTTGACGGCCAAGCAGGCCAAGTTCGGATAGGCGTTCGCTTTGCAGAATGCCTCGACAAACAAGAGCTTCATGCCGATCCCGACTGGCACTGCACGTTGGACCTCCTCATCTTGAGGGAACATCACGCGCGCTTGGTCCAGCAAATCGCCATAGAAGATCGCTTGTCCCGGCAGGCTGGCGGCGCGTTGGACCAACACCGCATAGAGCTTGGTGCCGACGTTGATGTCATTCAGCGTGAAGGGGCGCGGCAAAGCGATTTCGGCACTGGTCATGGTCATATTCTGGGTCTCCCGCGTGGGTTGGGCCGTTGATATTAGCGATCGAAGCGACGAATGCTGTCGCCTCCGGTCGGCTGCTCACAAGAAAAAGTTTCAATAAAGAAACCAACTATACCAAGAAACCGTTCGAAAAATAAGAGCGGTTGATGGCCGAGCTGCTACAGGTAACGGCTGCGGCAGGCTTGCGCTGTTGGAGCAGGCGTTCAAGGCATTCGATGCTGCGCCGTCCGCCCACAGCCCATCTATATGGCCGTTACCGAGCATGTTCACATAACACACCCCTGCCGGCCCCGCGCAATCATTGATATTACATCTCGCACATCACATTGACATGATATCTTCAGTATCATATTATGTTTATAAATAGTCATTTATTCAATGTTCATGATCTTCTCAAAAAGCGAGATGCAGGACGAACTGCGCGGATTTCTCCGGCTGTTTGCGCACGAAGCGGTTGACCTCCTCGGGATTGAGGACGCGGGTTATCGCGATGAGGCCATGCACCGCTCACCGCTGTGGACGACTGTCGACCAGATGTACGACTACGGCGTCGCCGGCCTGCCAACGGCCGAGCTGGGTGGCGGCGGTTGTATTAACGGTGCGTACGCGCGCATGGAGATGTTCTTTCGATCGCTGGACAGCATGCCGATGAAGCTCTATCTGCATGCCTACGGCAACGCGCTTCCCATGCTGGCGATGCGGGCGGTCCAAAGCGCCGTGGCGCGCACGGTCCTGGATGGTGGCCAACGTTACACCGATTACGGCATTGAAACGCACGGGCTGGGCAAGGGAGATGCTGGATTCCTGACACTGGCCGAGGTGGCGCTCCTGGCCAATATGGATGAGCGCAGCGTGCGCAATGCAGCCAACCCCAAGTTACCAACGCCACTGAAAACGCAGCAGGTTGGGAATCGCTCGCTGGTCGGTATCGACGAGGCTCGACGCTGGTTGGCTGGGCGCAAGGGGTTCGTGCCGACCAAAGCAAGTGAACTGGTGGGTGCCAAGGTCCCGGTGTTCAACATCATGGTCAGCGAGGACATCTTGGACATTGATCGTCAGGCCGAACAAACCGGCATTCCACGCAGTGTCCTACTTAAAGCGTACTTTGAGAAATGTATCGATCAACTGCTCGAGTCAGAGAAGGCAACGAAAGCAGGCGACGGTGCTTGCTGAGGTAAGTCGCGATCGGCAAACCCATCAGCTCGATTTTAAACAGCAAACAATAATCGTTATTAACCCAAGGAGTTAGCATGGCAAAAACCCCTTATACACGGATCGCCATTGTGGAGTTCCCCAATGGGAAGCCGTACAACACCCGATGCCCACGCACAGACATCGTGGAGGGCTGTCAGGTGTCCGTGTTAATGCATCCTTCATCTGCGAACCCCGAACGTGTGGATGGGACCGTCGTGGCAATCCAGTGGGAGCGCTGGAATTGCAAACATGTGACCGATCTGCTCGCGAGCGAAGTACCGGATTTTGATCTTGGCGAGGACTATGCCAAGTTCATGGAAAAGATACGCCTGCAAGCGCAAGCGCGCCACGAGATGCGCCAGATTTACGATGACCTGGAACTCGGTGACGGCGAAGATGTGTACTTGAGTGACGGTGTCTGGCTCACCCAACATGGCACATTGACAGCGCGTTAACGGTTCTGGCATTGTCATTCGGCTTCACGTTCTCAGTTTTGTTCGCCAGCACGTGAATGACGCGTTTATATGACCGCGAGCGCGATGGCAATCGAGCGCTCAGTACGGATACCTGACTTGGCTCTGTGCTCGGGTGAATGCCGTGTGGCGTGGCGCGACTGTTTCAGGGCCGTATGCGTAATCGAACCGGTGCTCGCTGTCGCACGTGTTGGACCTCGACGCACGTGCGAAGGCAACATTGTGATACACGCTGCCGAGTTACACACTGTATTCGAATTGCCGTAAACAACGCTAAAACAAAGGAAAGTGGATGCGCAACGAGCAGGCAACGCAAGCAAACGCATCGGGCCGGCGGGGTTCGGGCCCGGGGAACAAGACAGCGCTGCCACTCCGGTGGTGGCTGCTGTCCCTTGGCGTCGCACTCGGTATCGGGGCGTATGGCGCAGGGCAGTTCAGGGCAAGCACCGAGGATGCGCAGCCGCCCTTAGAAACAATCGTCAAAATGGGCCAGCTGGTCTCCCTCAAGCTCAATTACGCTGAGATCCGTGAGTTTACGGAAAAACGCGCCCTCGACATACCGTGGTCGCAGTGGGAGATCCGAATGGGCGGCACGACCGTGGTCCTGGTGGCGAAAGGCGATTGTTCGGTCGCCACGAATCTCAACGAGGCAAAATACGAGAAAGTGGACGCGGTGAGCCGTACATTCACCATCTCGCTGCCGTCGCCGCAAGCATTTCAGCCTCGGGTCAACCACGCGCGTCGCGATCAAGGTGGTTCGTACTTTTACGCGATCACGAACCGTGGCGTCGAAGCCCTGATTCCCAGCTCGACAAATCGTATCGCGGCCATTGATCACGCCTTAAGTTGGGCCCAGAAAGATGTCGAGCGTGCTTGCAGCCAGCGTCAAGTCCTCGCGAGCGCCCGTGAAAATGCCGAGACCGTACTGCGTGCGACCTTAGCGCCCACTGGGTGGAAGCCGGCATTTGTCTGGCGATAAGCAGGCAAAGAATCGACCCTGATCGAGCGCACGCCTACTCGACCAAGGGCGCTGCCAGGGCAGCAGCGCCTTCTTTCCTACAATGACGCGGCAATCGCACCTGACGGCATGTTGATCGGGGCGTCGCAAGCACCAGCCATCGTCCACGCCAGGCAGCGGCTATGCTGTCCGTGCACATCCAGGCTGCGCGATGGCGTGCGGTAGAGGCCAGCAGCCTGACATAGGCGTGCGATGCGTATCCCGAGAGCGGTATGCAGACGATGCACTGCACTGGGTTTTTTCTTCGACTGCGCGACGTGCGCTTGGCGCGCGACGCGTCGTTCGGCGGCGCGCAATAGCGCCGCGTATTCAGCAGAAAACCGGGCGCGAAAGTCATGGACCACGTCGTGCGAATCGAATGGTCCACGCTGGGCACGTGCATCGATGAGCTGCTGGAGGTCATTGTCGATAGCCATCATTTTTCCTTCCATGTCGAAATTAAAGACGTTCGTAGATTTGTTTGTTGTCACCGGTTTTTTCTTTAGGTTCGGCAAGCTTCGCTGCAAGGATCGCCTTGCTAAATTGGCGACCGAACACCGTGGGTCGGAAGGCGCCCTTGGCCACCAAGGCTTGCCATTCATCCCTTGAAAACAGTCGACGGCTGCCCGCGTAGTCGGCGTTAAGAGAAAAACGGGTACCAGCGGCCAGTGCCTGACAACGTGCGACCGCTTCGGCGACCTCGTCGTCGTAACTGACCGGTGGCGCAGGAGGTGGCCCGAAAGCCGATTCCAGAAGATCAAGGACAACTGTTTCGACATCACGGCCACTGGCTAACGCTTCTCCAGTAATCGCATGCAGCAGCTGAACGGTAAATTTAATTGGAATCGATATGGGGGAAGACATGGCAGTTCTTCAGCATGAGGAAGGAATGCATGTATTATAGCGTAGTCTGTTTTTATTTTCTACGGACAATTCAATAGAAGTAGCTTGTTGCCATTTTTTTACCTGGAGTCCGCAGGAGACGGCAGAGGGTGACCGGTAGCGCCGCTATACAGCCGGCGCGGCGCATATACGACAACCCGTCGCGCCATAGCGTGAAATTGTCGTCAGGAAAGCAATGTTCCATTACACTTGCACGTATGACAATCATTGGCTGAAGGTAGATATTTTGACAACGAGGTGGCGCAACTTGGCGGTTTGCACGGCGATTTTTTCGACCCTACTGCTTGCGGGATGCGCATCGCTAGACCGGGAATTGCAGGGCATGGACTATCCAGCGGACACGGCTATCCTGATCGGGCAGGTCGCCTACCAGATCAACACGACCAAGTGCGCGCAGATCCGGTCGATCGCGAAGGATGGGGCGCTCGACTGCTACGACACGGATGGGAAACAATCTGCCTCGATCACGCCCGTCAGCGACTTCAGAAGGAACTTGGTCCAGAACCACTACGGGATGGCATGGGCATCGCCCGAGCACCAGGCGTTCCTGTTCAACTTCTTCCACGATGGCGGTCAGGAGCGGACGGTCGCAGCGATTGTCGGTTCGGCTCAACAGGCTTATGGCATCTATGCGTCTACAAAGTCGATGCTCGATTCGATCGATAAATCGAAGGCAATCGATGCCCGCGCGGCACAGATCAAGGCTGACGGCGCCGCCGCGTACATGTCGGGTATGTCCGCATGGCAGGCGCATCAGTCAAAGGTAATGCAGTGGCACCTGGACAATGCCAATTACTTTGTCGACAAGATGAACAAGTCTATGCTGATCGGTGTCCCCTAACCCCGGCTGGCAACGCAAACGGGTGACTGGTAGTCTAGTGGTCGTACGGCGAGTGGCGCGGATGCCTATTTCGCGGGCATGCCAGTCAAACCCGCCTGGGGTCTGGCTTGGCGCCAGTTGATAGTATGGTTCTCCACAGAAAATGTGGATAGATAAACCGCTTAGCGCATGAACGTGCGCCGATGACGACACGCGCGTGTCTGAATCGCTTTCTTTGACGCTCGTGGACGTTCCTTCTTCGCGCCATCAAGTGGCGCTGCTGACGCACGCAGCGTCGAGCAGAGGAAGCAGTTCGGCTAGCGTACGCAAGACGTCGTTGCGCGGCGAGCGGCCGGTGCGATCCAATTGCAGGGCCTGCATGCCGTACGCACGTGGACCGGCCACGTCGGCCGCGTAGGTATCGCCCACCATGAGAATTTGATCCGGTCGACATGCCAAGGCTCGGCAGCTATGCGCGTAGATCTGGGGATCGGGTTTGATCGCGCCTGCGTCGAAACTCCACACATAGACGTCCAAGTGCGAGGCCAGCAGTGCTGTGATTGGCGCGGCGTAGTCGGCAGCGAGGTTCGAGCAAAGACCAAGTCGATAGCCGCGCAATTTGAGCTGCTGTAGTGTGGCCAGCGTCTCGGGAAACAAGCGGATCGAGGCGATCTCGGTACGGAGGTCGGCATCAAGTTGTGCGGCCTGTTCCGTTGTCAGTTGAATGCCGAGCCGTTCTGCAGCGTCGCGTAAGCCCAGCGGGACGGTCATCAACGTTACTGCATCGGACGGCGTCACAGGGCGCCCTTGCTGTGCGCCGATGTGCAGTAGCTGCCGAAATGGTCCGCACTTAGCGGCAATCTCGATCAACGTACCGTAAGCATCGAACAAGACTGCTTGTACCGAGGACAGTCGGTGGATGTGATGTGGCGGCGTCATAAAATCCTTGGTGACGGATGCAAACGATCATAATTCAAAAATTCGATGGGCTCGCCCATCCATTTGCTGCTTTTCCATGTCGCTGTCGACGACCCCTGCTTATCGCGCCGAGATCACGAACCACAACGGTCATTTGTTGGTCGTGTCGTTCGCTTCGGAACGCTTGTTCGGGCGTGACTTTCGTACGATTTGCGATGCCAAGCTGGTTCACGACTCTGGCGCAGCATGGTTTGCCCTCACGTGCGTTCGCCTATCTACATAATGAAAGGCGCCCCATCACCGTGATGCCCGTTCGGCGCCATCGCTGTGCAAGATGAGCGGGTGCGCAAGCAGGCAAGCGTTCCCGATGTTTTCACGTACGTTTGCGCCGTTCTCATCGAAAAGCGGTCGACCGCGTTCGCCGTTGACCGCTTGGCCGTCGGTCTGGGTCATACCGCCGCCAGTAAGCCGCTAAACGATCGTTGCGGTGGCTTAGTCGATCGCGATTTGTCGCGCGGCGCGCGCCCGTGCAATGGTCGAGCGCGCCAATCCTGGCAGTCCCAAGGCCATGGCCGCATAGCCGGCCTTCACGTGCCGCAGGTGAAAAACGCGGCCAAAGTTGCCCCAATGCCCAGGGTGCATCAGCGGCAGATAAGGGACGGTTTGTCCGCCCAGTTCAATGTCCAAAATGTTGCCGGGCGCTGCGCGTACGTGCTCGGACAACAAAATGTCCGCGCGCGCAGTGCGCACCCGAGGCAATAATGCGCTCCAAACATTCGAGCCCCACGACACCAATTGGACGTGGCTGAACCGCTTTTTGACTTCCGTTACCATCGCGTCAAGACCATTTAAGCATTGCGCGTAGCTATAGCCGTACTTGCGCAAGCTACCGCATTTGGGGTCGCCCGGCGGCCGGTAATCCGGGTACAGATTGACGAATAAGCCCACCGTACGCCCCTCCAGCACCTCTGGCGCGCCTGGCCAATACCGTTCGACACCATGCAGCGAGTCCGTGGCCATGAGTGGGGTGCCGGCGGGACGCTCTTCGGGGACGATCGGGTACCAGTCGTGGCCGAGCAAAATCACCACGCTCTCCTTGTCGTCCGCATAGGTGCGCTCTAACAAATTGTCGGTCCAGGGGCTGATGCCGATGCTATAGCCCACGCCGAGCGCCAAGGCGGCCTCACGCAGCGCTTTTCCTTTGGCATCCAACCCGAGCCCCTTGCGATCAATTTCTCGTGCTTTCCAGTGCAAGCTTTCCAGCTCGGCGAAGCTAGCCTCGTGGAAATTGGTCGTCAAACAAGACCAAGGACGTTCGCGCGCGAATCCCCAATAGTCGGCCAGTTCCGGCGTGATTTTCGGAAAAATAGACTGATAGGCGTGCTGCATGCGCGGCACGCGTTGTGGGGTATAGATGTCTTCATTACGCATGTGTTCTCCAGCGTCGTGCACGGCTTCGTGGTTTTGCTAGACGTGGTCCAGCCTGGACTGGCCCACGTCGATCGCGGCGCGCTTATCTGGACAGCACCATCCAACCTGTTCGCGCAACGATCTCTGCACGCACTATAACGTGCTAGGCGACAAGAACTGTCGCGTTGAAACCTTACGATGCCACGCTGTTCCGATCACACGCTCGCAGTGTGCTGCGCACGAGATCTCACAGCCGGATAACTATTCATTGGACGATACTCATAAATGTTGCCATAAAGTACAATGACAACGATTGCTTGATTGATGACGCGTGCCGCGGCTTACTGCTGAAATTGATGAATATCGAAGACCTCTTAACTCGACAACATTTTGTTCTGAACCCGACCACCAAGTGGATCGCGATCCAAGACCCACGCCCGTCGTTTCGCAAGGCGTTTGGCACGGTGCGCTTCGGTAAGCTGCAGAGAAACGGCTTATACGTGACGCTGGGTCCTCTCAAAGCGTCTTGCGAACGGCTGATCGGCGCGAGCGGCTTGACGGTCCAGCATATTCGGTCGACGAGTAGCAAGGGGGACTTCTATCCAGGTTTCGACGTGCAAGGTGTACCGGAAGCAATCCTGGAAAAGCTGGTGGGTGCCCTACGTGCGGCTGTCGACCAATACCTCGAGACGCTAGGCTAAAACATACTTGCCGAAGAGGCTTTTATGTACCAGTGTGTGATTCTGAAATGCTAGCGAAACATCTGACGGCACGCATCGCGCAATGTGGCTATGTGCCCTGCCGCGCGCTGACCGCTGACGCATCCGAGAGCTTAGTCACGCTGGCACTGGGCAGCTAACGCGTCGCTAACCAACCGGAGCAATTATGCAGGCAGTTCACCCAAACGCGATCTTCGACAGCATCGAACGCTTTTTCGCAGGCTGTGGTGCAAATTATGGATGAGTGGGCGCGAAACGGGCGCTTCGCCGGCCGGGCTTACGCGGCCAAGACAGCTGCCCACATTTCGGGCGTAGTTTGCCCCTGAGTACCCAGCGCACGCAAGTCGAACTGGCCTTTGCGAATGCGATGCATGAGCTCGATGCCTCGAATTGTCGTGGCGGCGGAAGTAAAGCTTTTCAAGCCCAGCATCGGTCCTAGTCTGGATTTGACATTGCGATGGTCCTGCTCGATCAGATTCAGGTATTTTGAAGAGCGAAGCTTCGTCAAATCAGGTAACCGGCCCTGCTCTTGAAGTTCGCGGACGGCCCGGTGGGAGGCTGCGTAACCGTCCAGCGTGATGGTCTCGGGCGAGCGGCGCTGCGAACGCACGGCCTTTCGAAAGAAGGCTTTCGCCGAGGCGACGTTGCGCCGCGGGCTCAGCCGGAAGTCAACTGTCTTGCCTGACGCATCCACTGCACGGTAAAGATATGCCCATCGGCCGCGGATCTTCACATAGGTCTCGTCCACTCGCCAAGACGTGCCAGCTGGCGTCGCGAAGCGACTCCAGCGTTTGTCAAATTCTGGCGCATAGCGCCGAACCCAGCGAAGGATTGTTGTGTGAGCGATCGGTAAGCCTCGCTCGGCCATCATCTCGACCAGGTCACGGTATGAAAGCTTGTAGCGCAGGTACCAGCGCACGCACAGGATAATGACCTCTTGTTCGAAGTGTCGACCCTTGAACAGGTCGCTTTTGCTCGGACGATTGCGCATGCTGGGCAAAGGCCATCATTCTAGCCGAGTTGCAGGTTTGCACCACAGCCCAGGCAGGCGGCCACTAGCACTGGGAGCCCGAACCCGACAGGGTCGAATTGAATGTTGTCTATACAGATATCTTACCTGATGGGGTATTTTTAAGTCCGAAGGTAGTCCCTCGCTCACCGCATGCCAAGGTCTTTTTTGCGTGCGCGAAATTCGAATTCACTTTCAGTCGTCACCCGAGAGATAGGAGACGTATTCGTTGTCGTAATAGTCGTCAAACGAAACGGGTGAGTTCCATCGGGCCATGTTGGCGTCAAATCTGGCTTGGGCTTCACGTTCTTCAGGTGACAAATAGTCATACGGCAGGGTGCGAAATATCGTGAAGGCCCGTGAACGGCACTTAGAGCACACTAACCTTATCCACAGCAACGGCTTCCCTCTACCAAAGTCGTCACGCTTTCGCTTAAATCCGTCGACATTGATTACCCACGAATTCCGACAGTTACTGCACTTGACCGTGTGATTAACTGTAATTTCTTCGGACAACATGTCAGCTCGGCTTGAGGTAGCGAAGTAAAGGAGATGTCGCTATACGCGACATGCTCATTCTAACTCTCAAACCATTGCTCAGTGTTAACTTCTGCAGAAACCTCTTGTGACCCGCGGCCGCAAACCCCTGCCGACTGCCGTCAAGGAGCTCAACGGCAACCCGGCAAACGGCTTCTCAACAAGAGCGAGCCGCAGCCGGAAGGCGCCCTGAATACCGCGCCGCCTTCGCTGCCGCCTGACTAAGAACTTATCCATAAATTAAATTCGGCTGCTCAGGCCGCCGAATCATGCGTAACGCAATCACCGCAGCTGCCAGCATCGCCAGTGCCAGATAGTTGCGCGCTTTCTTTTCGTACCTCACCAAAAGCTTGCGAAACCGGTTGAACCACGAGTGCGCAACTTCGACCACCCACCGACGTGCTTTACCGTCGGGATGGCGGGCAGCTTCATCGATTTCTACACGCCGGCTGCGCACATGTGGCGTGTAGTCGTGTTGCCGGATCTGCTGCTCGGCGCTGGCTCCGCGATAGCCCGCGTCGGCGCATAAATGCTGCTCCAACTGGCTCCTGTCAGGACGTGCAATCGCCACTGCGTCCAGCGTCTGTTCCAGCAGTTTGACGTCGTGGGTGTTGGCGCCGCTCAACACGATCGAGACCGGGACCCCGCGCCCATCGGTCAGGATGCGGTTGTGTCGCATTAAAAATCCGAGGTTGCGATTTTCCTGGCGGGGCCGTTTCCCTTAGCCTGGACGGTCCAGTCCAGCCAGCGCATAGAATTGGTCGGCAACCGACATAGTGGCGGCACCATCGATTGCGAACTGGCCTTTGCGGATCATGTGCATGAGCTCAACGCCTGCGAGCACATTGCTGGCAGCGCGAAACGACTTGAAGCCGAGCATCGGTCTGGTCACGCGTTTGATCGCGCGATGATCCTGTTCGACGATGTTGTTGAGGTATTTGACCTGACGAACCACAATCGGGACCGGTGTGCTGCTGTTGATTGCGTCAATAGCACCCTTGTTGGCGCCGCTTTTATCCATCGCGATCTTTTCCGGAGCGCCGTTCTCACGCATGGCTTTGTCGAAGAACCGCCGGGCGGCCGCGATGTCACGGTGTGCCGTCAGCAGGAAATCGACGGTCTTTCCTTCCTTGTCGACAGCACGGTAGAGATACTTCCAGACGCCCTTGACCTTGATGTACGTCTCGTCCATTCGCCAGCTGGAGCCGACCTTGCGCTTGTGCTCGCGTGACAGCTTCTCGATCAGTGGGGCTTTGTTGCATAAATCAAGCTCGGCCAGCGTAGAACGCATAGGTCTGGTAGCCTGAACAGGATGAAACCAGCTCCACAGAAGTACCGCACGACCAATTGGAAGACGTACAACGAAGCATTGAAA
>Ga0265797_10005046_pt1 | contig 19603 bp, 21 predicted proteins | sample P2T30metagenome_FD_192433 | JGI IMG/M metagenome (GOLD analysis project Ga0265797, IMG submission 192433) | Plant litter microbial communities from East Loma Ridge, Irvine, California - P2 T30 | ecosystem: Environmental > Terrestrial > Plant litter > Unclassified | place: USA: California... | reverse complement strand
GACGCCTGGGTTAGGGGAGTCGCATGTTGGAGACGGTGTTGAAGTGGATAACGTTTCAGAAGAGCTGATCGTAGTCGACGTAGAAGATTCGTCAGAAAATGTCGACGTGATCACTTCGGAGGAGGATGTTGAAGATGAGATGTCGCTAGAAGTCGCAGTCGAGATAGAAGATTCCTCCTCAGAGGATGTTGAAGAGACCACTTCGGAGGAGGAGGTTGAAGAGGAGATATCACTAGAAGTCGTAGCTGTAGCCTGCTCTTCCCCTCGACCATCAACATCTACCGTTGAAGTTGTTGCATCTGAGGTAGAAGTTGCTACCATTTCTGTGGTGCTGGACTGATCTGTGAAAGTTGTGGACGATACTTCTGACGACGATGTCGTGGAAGTCGGGTCACATATTGGGCCTGGAGATACGTATTAGAGATAGGTATGCAATTTAGACTGACTACGTAGACAATCTATGAATGGTCGCACCCGCACTAGGGGGGGCAATCCTGACCTGAGTTAACGATGAGTCCGACTGTATCGATTCCTACACGGTTGATGCCTGGACCCGAGCAGCTAATTGTGATGGCGAAGACTGAAGAAGCTATGTCTGAAATTCCGTCGAAGTCCACAGGTAGCCGCTCGGATGTCGTGATCTGTCCAGTGGTGTACAGGCTTTCGAATTCGTTTCCGAAGTTCACTGAACAGCGTCCTTGAGACGTTATCGAGATGTACAAATCTGCTGTGATTTTGTAAGACGTCTCGGAAGGAATATTGGCAGACTGTGAGATCCGTGCTTGGTCGTCATCCGGACTGGCGCCAGCGGCAAACTCTACATTTGCCTGACCACCCGAGACCGAGAATCCTGCGCTTGTACTGCTACCTTGGGATGTGGTCCAGGGCGGGAAAGCAGTGTCGAAGCCGCCGTTCTGCAAGATTGAGGTGCCTGTTGAACAAGGTGGATTCGAGTCACCAGTCGTCAGGAATACATAGAAGAGTACGTTGTCAAAGGACACGACGCCGTCTGAGGGGCCCGCACATTGTACGTTGATGACCAGATCCGAAATGCCGCCTTGTTGAATGGTGCCGCTGCCATACATTGTTCGTACACCATCAGTCGTCCCGAGGACTTGGCTGTAGAAGGTATCGCCAAGTCCATTCTGAAGGTTGATCTGGCAATTGACCGGGCTTGTGGAAGCTTGACGTTTCAGACGAGGGGGTTGGATCGATGCAGAGATGCGAATGTCCACGGAGAAGAAATACGCAGCATTTCCCACGGCAGGTTCTGGGATTTCCTGTGATAGCGAGATCGAAGCTCCCGATGGTATAAGTGCAGAAGCAGCACTGTCAACCACTGCGAACTGGTTCTCAGTACTCGTAGAGCTAGTGCTCCAAGGCGACAGAGATCCACCGAACCCGCCATTCTCAACGATGTCCCGTCTCGCGTCCCGGCCTTGTTCGTTGCTTATCCTGATAGCTGCAACAATTGGATACGATGGTGCTTCAGTTGCCAGCATCTTGGAGTGCAGATAGCATTGTAGCTGCGAGCCGCCGAAAGTTCCGAAGGTGACACCCGCGCATTGCGTTCCCTGGGCTGCACATTGCTCGGTGCAAGATTCCAGTGTAGGAGTGAGAAGCTGTATCGGACTGCCTTGTAGATAGAGTGGTTCGAAACCACGGTTGCATAGCAATAGGAACTCCGAACTGTCGGCGGCTTGGTAGGTCGATCCGTCTTCGGCGATGCAAGTCGCGCTAGGTGACGCAGAGCTGGAAGACGAAGAGCTTGACGAGGTAGTGGTACTATCAACGGATTAGCTTATACCTAATTCCATACTGTGGTACGGTACCTACGTGGACGTGGTTGTGGTAGTGGTATCCGTGGTAGTAGTCCTGAAGGACGGCTGTGTCAGTACACGTCATATCTGCCATCCTGTATACACTCGTATCTTACGTTGTTGTGGTATCAGGAATCGAGCTGCTCGAAGAGCTCGTTGTCGTGGTAGTCGTTCTGGCAGGTCTCAACGTCAACGAAACAGCTCATACATAAATTAGGATGTGCTGGGAGAGGCTTACGTAGTAGTAGTCTGGAACTCGGAGCTGCTAGAGGATGATCCTGACGATGATTCCGATGATGACTCTGACGATGAGCTGCTGCTACTTTCCGAGGAAGTCGTTGTTGTGAAATCTATGGTGGTCCTAGGTAACGCTATTTGTGAGCAAAAGGAAAGGTTTCAGGGTATCCTAAAGACTTACGGGGTTGTAATCATTTCCGTGGTAGAAACAGATACATCTGACGATGATTCCAGAGTTGAGCTTGGAGCGAGCAAGGTCGATGAACTTGCACTCGATGCATCATCTAGCGCTCTGACAGCCAGTTGTACACCTCCCTCTGGTGAGTAGATTTCAGGTGGTGGCTTGAAGTAGCAGCGACCGCCAATGTAACCAACAGCACCGCAGAACTGTGACTGCTGACGGCAAGCATCAATGCATCCACGGAATGTGGGGAACGCTTCATTGTTGAACGACGGTGGTTGCGTATCGATACCACAGTAGATGGTGTAGCGAAGCCCTTCTGTATCATAGAACGAAGTACCATTGACCCCTGGGCATGGCGCAGGGTCCGGCAACTGTGTGGATGTTTCAGTGCCACCAGGAGCGCCAGTCATAGAGCTGGCTGTACCAGGCGGTGCTTGGCTTGGACCTTCGCTGCCTACTAGAATGCCAGCAACGAAGTTTCCACGCCCTGGAATTGGCGACTGAGGCGCCTGTTTGAGGAAGCATGTGCCTCCGGACTCTCCTGGGCCACCGGTTCCGCCCCACACCCATGCGCCACAGAGCTCATCTTGGTCGCAGACAGTGACACATTGTGTGAAGTCTCCTGACGGGAAGGTATCGGTCCTATAGGCTCCACCGTTTCCACTTGTGTCAGATGCGCAGCTGATAGTGTATTGTCGACCATTAGCACCATTGACAATTTCGCCGTTAGTGCAAGGTGCTGGGTCCGATGAAGGAGTCGGCTGATTGGTTGCTCCGCCACTGGTATCTGACGGTAACGACGTGGCGGTGGTGGTTGCCGGTGCTGCAGTCTGCACCGCTCCTGGCCTCGCGGCGACTTGGTAGCCAGAGAGGAACCTGAGGCGTACTGGTGGCAGAGAAAAGTAACAGATGCCTTCTTGGAAACCAACAGCGGTGCACGCTCCGTCGGCGTCGCAAGCATCAATGCACGCCACAAAATTGGCCAGGCGAGTAGTTCGATATGAGCCTGGAGAGTACATATCACAATAGATTTCGTACTCTCGAGAATTCGCGCTTGTGTACGTGGTTAGGTTGCTCGCTGGGCACAGCGAGGGCACTGGCGATGCTGAGATGCTTGGTGAAACCGAGCTTGAGGAGGCTGTACTCGAGAAAGAGCTCGAGGACGACATGAAGGTCGTCACATCCGACGTTGACGTCTGAACAGAGATAGTTTCGCTCTCTGTGCTGTGACTCGTGGACGAAAGAGCCGTCTCGGTCTCACTCGATGAAACAAACTCAGAAGTCGACGTGGAAGTCGTGATCTCCTCAGCAGATGAGCTTGTAGTCGTGGCCTCCTCAGCAGAAGAGCTTACAGATGTGGTTTCTGGTAGAAGGCTCGTCGAAGAATCGTAGACAATCGATTCGCTGCTACCTTGGGTGGATAAGCTCTGCGTCCCTTCGGCAGTGGAGGAGGTCGTGAGCGACGTAGACCCGGATGAGCTCTCCTCTGTTGTAACATTCGGGGGCTCTATCGTCGCAGTGGAAGAAACTTCTGCTGTTTCGCTGGAGATGCTGCTTATAGAGTAGCTTGAGACGAGACTTGAAGAGGTTGACGCTACCGCTTCTGATGTAGTGCTTCCTGAAGACGTGAATGGCGCACTCGAAGTGGCAGGAGCAGACGAAGTAGTGCTTTGAGACATGTCTGGGCTCGGCGTGTTGACAGATGACCCACTGTTCGATCGAGAAGAAGACAAGTTGGAACTGACGGTGCTTGTAACAGCCGAAGACTGCGATCTAGCGATGCTCGAGCTGGTTGTCGTGGTGAGCTCGGAAGTACGATCTCCGCTGCTAGTACGTAGAGAGGAAGTTGTCTGAAGAGAGGCCGAGCTCTGACTCGATGACGAACGAAGGGAGCTGGTCGCCGTCTGACTGGATGTGAGAGAAGTACTGAAGCCTGAAGTTGTAGGTAGCATGCTGATAGATAGCATGAAAGAGGAGGGAAACGAAGAGGTGACGGACGTCGCGACATCCTGGGATCTTGAGCTAACAGCGCCTGCATTGCTAGAGTACCTCGAGGACGATACCGATGAGGCGCTGCTTGGCTGTGATATGGGGAGACTCGAGGAAGTCGAGGTTACCATATGGCTCGAAGATACAGAAGTCGTTACCGGTGCTGGGTTTGCGGAGCCTGGAGTCGAGACCGAGATACTCGTTGAGAAAGCAGTGGCAGACTGTGTCGTCCATGTCGCACCATCATTGGGAGGATAGTACACCGCAGCTCGAATGGCAAATATCAAATCGGCGTTGGCAGTCGCATTTCCCATTACGACGGCGTTTTTCTCAAAGCAAGAGTTATCTCTGGTATCGAAAGCAACAGCGACGCAGTCGGCATCTTGGCTGCACAATTCGATACAGAGCTCTTCAGATGCAACATCATCAAGACGTATGAGACCTCCACTGGCAAATTCCACAGCACAGAAGACCACAAACGTATCGCTGGAGCCAATGCATCCTCCGGCAGGGGTATACAGAGTCCCGTTGGCTTGAGGACATGTGAAGCTGGAAGGCGTTGCCGTCACACATGAGCTCGTGGTTGGAGAGGATGGCGTAACAGAGCTAGGAAGTGTTGTTGTGGCACCCGATGTGTACGGAATCGGAGACGTGCCCCCAGGCGCAATCGAAGAAATCGACACAAAGCTTGATCCTTGCGAAGAAAACTGGAGGCTCGAACTCGTGCGGCTAGCTGATGGATTGATAGCGGTGTTTGAGGACACCAGCGGGCTCGCACTACTGGATGTAACTGCGAGTGACTGTCCGGTGCTTGCACTTGCGGTTGGCAAGACACTGGAACCAGGGCCTGTTCGAGAGAATGTAAAAGGCGATGTGGACCCATTTGTCGTTACCCAGCCGTACGTAGGGAAGAAAGTTGTCGTCTCGCATGTTTTGTGTACGGTGACCGTGATCACATCTGTCATGTCAGCGACCAGGCGGTCTCATGCGAAAGGCGCAGCTGCATAATCTTACCTTGCGCGAGAGTACTCGGAAGTATTGTGGAAGCAATGCCCAACGCGATAGTCGCGCGAGCTCGCCACATCATGTTTGCAACTTGCAAAGTGGAGGACAGGCAAAATGTCGAAACTGGAGACGGACGGTATCATTCGCGAAAACGCGTTTGAGGGGATCCCATCCCTCTACGTAATTCGAGCGATGCATTCCTGCAATGCACACGAGGTTTACCGGGTTTGCCAAGTCTCTCAGGAATGTGTTGACCTGCGAGCTTTGCTCAAGGCAATATATAGCGATACGACCTGCTTGATGCCGATATCTTGAACCGACTGAGCCGACCATTCCACAGTCAACGCGCTGTATATCTGGAGAATCGAATGGAATCATTACGATGGCTGGACCTAAAGAAATCGTTATACCCATATGGCCTGGCCGCTTCCACGGCGCTTCTAGGGGCTTGGGGTGTACTGCTTCAGTGTCTCCTGTAACTCTCAGCCTGCATCTCGTGGAAGCCGTACCTCAGGAAGGTCAAAACAAAAGGACGGTCTCGACCGAATACAAACCGATTCATACATCCCTCCTTTGCCAGCCGTTTTTCCCGCGAGCAGTGGATGGAATGTATATGAGATATAAAAGTGCAAGCGCAGGCGCCTTTCCAATCGAGACCGCCTCTACATCGAGAGTACATATGTATGTAGTTCTTAAGGTAGACACGTGGTGTATGCTTCAGACAGGGGCGCGTATATGTTGCGTGGATGATGTTTTGTCGTCCGCACACTGGACCAGATTTCGGGCGGTCCAGGCGCTCATCGTATGCACAAGCTGTATGTATTTGTCGATTGTACTACTGATCAAGTCAAGCGTCGGATACTCCAGAGGCAGTTAACATCGTATACCGAGACCGAAAGTGCGCGCTGCGTCGGCCACGAGCCATTGTAGTTTGCGGGTGCAACGTGGGTTCCACATCTTTAGGGAAGGTATTCATACAACCTTTTCGATGCGCTTGAGGTGGAGATCTAGCACACCTGATGGATTTGAGCTTGTATTTACAGGTACAGATGGAGGAGTTTGTGGCAACATGGCCTTTTGGACGCGTGAGGGGGGAGATTTGAGGAACCGACCCTAACCCTTAGTGTATCACGAGGCTATCGTCCTTGTATACATGTAACGTTACATGTACGTGTGCACAGCATGTATAGATATACCATACCAACGGCAAACTCAATGAGATCTCCATCTCCCTAGTCAGGGCGTGTAAATTCTGACTTCGGGCACGTGGCATTGACAGTGGATCGCAGGCTCTTTCTCTCTTGGTTTGCGATTGTTAACAAGTTCTTGAAGCAACCTTATAGTATGTGTCCGCCAAAATCGGGCGGGAAGTTTCGTCTGCAATCGAGGGACGATTGCAGCATGGACTCTGTTAGGGCAAACACGAGTCGATGGTCAAGCGAAGTGCTGCGCATAAGGAAATGGAACATGAAGAGGAAGAGGAAGCTTGTTTAGCAGTTCAAAAGAGGCATTTTTAGCCTGACTGCATTCAAGTGCACCACAGCCGGTTGTACAGGCCGGACCGTAGCTATAAGTAGTTATTCTAAAATCAAAAAAAGAAGTGAACGGCGAAATATGATCGCCTCTCGTGACAAATGCATTTCCCCAATTTTTACCCCGATTCCGTACTCCCAAAGAAGGACAAAAACAAAACAAAGGTCATTTTTTCTCAATACGCGCGTTCGTCGTCAGGTGTGAGAAGCAATCTAGAACCTGAGGTCCCAGCCGATCTTGGGGCCGATGACGGGCAGCTCCTCAGCCACGCTCTGCACATCCTTGTCACCACGACCAGACAGGCAGATGACGATGTTCTCGTCCTCCTTCATCGTCTTGGCGAGCTCCATGGCGCCGAAGATGGCGTGGCTGGTCTCGAGGGCGGGGATGATACCCTCGAGCTCGCTGAGGTTCTTAAAGCCGAGGAATGCTTCGGCATCGGTGGCGGCGATGAAGCGTGCGCGGCTGCTGTCCTTCCAGCCGGAGAGCTCAGGGCCGACACCAGGGTAGTCGAGACCGGCGGACACGGAGTGGGTGTCCTCGATCTGGCCATCCTCGTTTTGCAGAATGTAGGTACGCACACCGTGGAGGACACCAGGCTTGCCACCAGTGAGAGTAGCACTGTGACGGTCGGTCTCGACACCATCACCGCCAGCCTCAACACCGAGGAGCTTGACGCTGGGATCCTCAGAGAAGGGGAAGAACATACCAGTGGCGTTGCTGCCACCGCCAACACAAGCAACAACAGCGTCGGGGAGACGGCCAGTAAGAGCCTGCATCTGCTCCTTGGTCTCGTTGCCGATGACACTCTGGAAAGTACGAACGATGGTGGGGAAGGGGTGAGGACCAATGGCAGAGCCAATGATGTAGTGAGTGGTGTCGAGCCTCTCGACCCACTTGCGGAGAGCCTCGTTGACAGCGTCACGGAGTGTGCGGGAACCAGCTTCGACGGCAACAACGGTGGCACCAAGGAGCTTCATGCGGAATACGTTGAGGGCCTGACGGCGGACATCTTCAGCGCCCATGAAGACAGTGCACTTCATGCCGAAGCGAGCGCAGACAGTGGCGGTGGCAACACCGTGCTGACCAGCACCAGTTTCGGCAATGATCTCAGTCTTGCCGAGCCTCCTTGCGAGCAGGACCTGGCCGACGGCGTTGTTGATCTTGTGAGATCCAGTGTGGTTGAGGTCCTCGCGCTTGAGGTAGATGTTTGCACCAAAGCCCTTCTCAGACTTCTCGCGCACGTAATCGGTGAGGCGGTCAGTCTTGTGGAGAGATGAGGGTCTGGACATGTATGGGTAGTATGATTGGAACTCCTTCCAGAATTCGGGGTCGTTCTTCGCGTCGTTGAAGCCTTGCTCGAGCTCACGCAAGCAATCCATAAGAGATTCGGGGACGTATTGGCCACCAAATTGACCGAAGCGGGAGGGGATAAGTTGGGGCTCAGCGCCCTCCATGTTAAGTGCCTCCATCTGGTCAGCAAGGCCGGGGCCCTTGACATCCTCGTCGGTGATGACTGCGTCAACATGGACAGTGTTGCCTTCGGGTGTGGCCTCGCTTGAGGGTCCCTTCGTGGGGTCCGCGGTAGAAATCTCCTTGGGCGCCTCGCCGTTCTCCTTCTCGATCCATCCGCTGCCATCGCCGTGAACGTTGGCGGCGGTGCTGATACCGTGGCCATTTGATGTGCCGTTAGACGTGCTGCGAGGGTTCCTGCGCTGTGTGATGCCGTAGCAGTACTCCTCAACGGCCTTGGCGCCCTGGCCTGCAGGTGCCTCCTTCAATGTGGTGATGATCTTGGAGCCAATGACAACACCCTCTGATAGCTGGCCGACCTCGACAAAGTGCTCCCTTGTGCTGACACCGAAACCAACAGCTGCTGGTACGCCACCAGAGTACTTGTGCACGCGGTCCACCAACTCAGCGATACCAGAGCTCAAAGCGCCAGTCGCACCAGTGACACCCATTCTTGAGACGACGTAAATGAAAGAGTCTGCGATGCCGCAGAGCAGCTTCATGCGCTTCTCTGAGGTTGAAGGTGCAATCAAGGGAATGTATGAGAGTCCGTAGGTGTTGCAGTGGCCTCTGAAGCGGACAGCCTCCTCAGGCGGCAGATCGACCATGATGAAACCGTTCACGCCAACGGCCTTGCAGTCCTTGAGCATCTTCTCCTCTCCGTATGCCAGAAGCGGGTTGTAGTATCCCATCAACATGATGGGGCACTTGAGGCCCTGTGCTCTTGCGTCCTTGACCATCTGCAGGCAAGTCTTGATAGTTGTGCCATTCTTGAGAGCGACAGTGTTCGCTGTCTGGATCGTAGGACCGTCTGCGATTGGGTCTGTGAAGGGAATGCCGAGCTCGATAACGTCTGCGCCGCCAGCCTCGAGGCTCAAAAGGATGTCTACGGTCTCAGGAATGGTAGGGTAACCGGCCGAGACGTAGCAGACAAGAGCCGGACGGTTCTCGCTCTTCGCCTTGGCGAAAGCCTTCTTGATACCGTCGATTCCACTCATGGTTGAGTGCCGTTTATGGGAAGGTGATCAGAGTAGTGGGTGTTGGCTGTGCCGACGGTGGGTGAGGTTGCTGGGAGGGTGAAGGGTCGATATGGGGGTGTTGCTGAGTTGGGTTTTAAGTGTATGGTTTTGCAGTATGTTGCAGAGTGTTGGGTTTATAAGTCGAGTGTATTCGAGTCAATGGTTGGTGAGTCAATGGCTGGCGTACACGACCAAACGCCGCTCGCAAAAAACTGACCGAGCGTCGCGGGGCGAAAGACGGAAACTGTCATCATCGCCAACAACCGCAAGGGTCTTGCTCTGCGATCTTTACACTCCGAGACTCCGACGCCAGATCGGGATATGCTTCCTTGCTATATATCCAAAGGAGATGATTTATCCGCAATTTGTTTACATAATTCTTGTAATTGGCTTACCGCACTGGCCGTGGATGACTGCAAGCGAGCATGCATTGATATGGTGCTTGTACATAGATCTGCATACCAGACGCCGAACCTCTTGTGGCGACACAGTAGAGTAAGACAGCCAGCATGCAGATAACGGAGGAAGTCTGACACTTGACATAGATGTCACTTGCAGACGAGACTTGATGAGATCACGCTAACAACGATCTCTCGGGTTCAAAGTACTCACATCATTAAAACTAACCCCAAGCGTCAACAACTGCCATTGATATGCTGTTTAGAGCACAACCAACTACCTACAAATGTACGCCAATCTCGATATACATGCGCCCCAAAGTGCAACTGTAGCACTTCGTCTCCCTGGTCAATCTTGTCTCCTCACTGGGATGAGCCCACTTGGCCCCATCCTTTCGTGGTGAGATCCTGGATCTCAGCCCAAACCAACATCCACTCAGCATAAACCAAGCCCTCTCCCATCCTCTTGCCAGCCAGCAACGTTGTAATCAATGTATCGACCTGCTTTAGCAGTGGTGCAGCAGGACTCTCGACGATGTTTCCTGACCCTCCAACAGTAACCTTGCCTTTGAAGATGCGGATGTTCACATCTCCTTTCTTTCCTTCCCAATAATCAACGTCCTCCTGGTCGGAAGAAGCCCACGTCGCCCCAAAAGTCACCTTCTTGACTCTACGAAGCTCTTCGTCCCCGCCCATCGACTTGAGCCAGTTATGGAATCGTTCAACCTCGAAGCTCCAGCCCTCGCCATATTGAGTGACGCGCGCGAAAAAGGTATTCTTGTTGTAAAGGACCTCGAGTGCTTCTTCCCGCAATTCATGGCAGGTCTGTAGCAAGCCGCGTCTAACCTGCCATTTGGTCGGCTCTCGCCTCGAGCCGCCGCCTTCATGGAACGCACCAGAAGGATCAGAAAGCAGTTTTGCTCGAGGGTTGACGCTGATGGTTCCGGATGAACCTGCTGCGCCGGTGAGGGCGTGCGAGAGGATCTCGAGGCGCAGCTCAGAGGGGAGGCCCATTAAGCTTGCAGTCTTTGGAGGTGTTGGCGGTGTTTTGTCGACCACACGTGAGCTCTCAGTGGGACGAGTGGCGTGAGTTGAGGTGGGAGAGAGGGACATGCCCTGCACCCTCTTGATAGGATCATTTTCGATCTTTGGAGGTGTTGGCGGTGTTTTGTCGACCACACGTGAGCTCTCAGTGGGACGAGTGGCGTGAGTTGAGGTGGGAGAGAGGGACATGCCCTGCACCCTCTTGATAGGATCATTTTCGATCGCACCTGAGCTCTCGGTGGGAGGCATGGCGTGAGTTGAAGAGGGAGAGAGGGACATGCCCTGCATCGTCTTTGTCAAATTATTGTCGACCGCACCTGAGCTCTCAGTGGGAGGCGGGGCGTAGACTGAATCGAAAGAGACGGGCTTGCCCGACATCATCAGGAGCCAATTTTTGTGGGCCTCACTTGAGTTCGGAGAGGAAAGCATGGTGTGAGTTGAAGAACGAGAAAGAGAAAGGCCCTCGGTGAACGGTATGTATGGTCTTTTGGTGGAAGGTTGGTGTTGCTTTGCTGATAGTCTGAGGTTGGTTGGAAGAATCGGGTTTGCGGACTAGAATGTAGAGAGTTTCTGTGATGAAATTTTCGAAACAGCGAGGAGAGTCTGCTCCTTAAGAACTATGCCGGCGGTCAATGATTAAAATTCGCATTGAGTTCATAGTGGCTGGTGTGTGAGGACAGCCCCATATCAGCTGGGACCATGCGGACACGGCTATGACCAAACCGCATCCCAACGAACCAGGAGCTCCATTGTAGTAAAACGATCCATATGACTGCACAGACAGAATAAGCTGTTTGGTCGTCCGTCCAGATGCCATGAACACACATGCAACGGCTCGAGTGCATGAAACGTCACTTGGATTGTCCAATCCGAAGCACTCTTAGACGTTCAGCGTCACCTTTGCGGTTCTGGACGCGCGATACAAGTAAATTTCTCCAGATGGCTTGCAAGAATTGCCATCACTTAGGTTCGCAGCATGATATGAGGGCCCACATCATTCAGATGGGTTGGTGGACTGTCTGTGGCGGTGTCGTCCTCACGACGTCTCATCAAACGCTGACTAAGACGATAGTGCAGCCAGTCGATACACCCACCTATCTAATGAGTCGGCATTGAGCAACTATAAAGAAATGCTGGGGCTGTCGGAAACCAAAGTTTCCGATTTTCGCATTGCATCGTATTGTCTGGTCGTGGCGCATTCGTGATCTTCCAGTGATTTGTTCTCGATAGCCTGTCAATCGATTTGAAGCATCGATATGAACATCACTGATGATTTTCGCGCAAGGAAGCTGCCAATGTCAGCACCACCACGTTTAAATCGCGAGATCAGACAGACAACAGCAAAAATGAATACGTCAATGAATAAAGTTCAATTTCCCTCCTCAAGCTACCGTGATCGTATATTACAAAAAAGAGAAAGGTCCTTAAAGTCCATGGGTATCATCATACACAGATCGAAAGAGAGAATTCCAGAGCGGAAAGAATGAGTGGTCGTCTTCCGAACCAAAAAAAAAAAGGGAAAAGAGAAGAGAAGACAAGGTATCAGAACATGCCACCCTCTCGCTCACGCTCATTACTCTCGAGGCGGAACGGGCTCTGTTCTTCTCGCGGCGTCTTGTACGCGTCGTGCGGCGTCTGCGCCTCGTCGTCTTCATCGTCGTAAAAAGCATAACCGTTCACATGTACGTTCTCAGCCTCGTCGATCTCTAGCACGCCTGCGGTCGTGCTTGCAGAGAAGCGGCTGATGTATGCTGGGTCTCTCGGTGGGTCCTCTGGGCTGACGCCTCCACTGCTGTCTGTCTCGCTGAGGAGATCGCGCAGGCGCGATGATGCTCTGGTGGCCTCGTGTGAAAGCATGTAGCTGTTGCGGTGGCTGTATGTGTTCGATGTGACTTGCTGCTGCAAGTCCTGGATGTCGGTGTGGAGATTGCGCATTTGCGTCTCGAGGCGGCGACGTGCACTTCTCTCGTCTGCGAGCATCTGGTATAGTGATTTGAACGTCACGCTGGGGTTGCTGATGATCAGGTTTGAAGGCTTGCGTGAAGTCGATGGTCTGCCATCCCTGGTGGGCGATTCTGGCGAGTTATAATGGCTCTGCCCTGGTAACGGAGGCACTGGCGGATATTCAGCAATAGGCGACCGGGGTTGAGGCGCTGTAGCAGGGCGGAGAGTTTTGAGCTGCTCCTGTGTATCAGCATCCATGCAATCGCTCGGCACACGGAGATCGTCTGCAAGCATGCTGGGCGTACGGTAGCTTTTTCCCGGGTCCAAAGATGAGTAGTCCCCAACAATGACTGTCCGTCTGTTCCGATCAGCCTGGAGCTTATTCAGTGAGCGTTGAAAGAACTGCAGGTTGGCTTCAAGCTGCGCGACTCGATCCTCCAAGTCTCGCGACATGCCAGAAGTGCTCCTGAAGTTGAGTTGCGTGCTTCCATCCAGAGTGCCGAGCGTGTCCTGGCGGGAGTGCGAAGTGATACGCAGGCCTTGCGGGCTATCCGCCAGATCTCCAGTATGTAATGAAGACTCGTGCGATTCCTCCTTGGTTGTCTGCCATTGATCGTCCCGCTCTTGTTCTTCTTGTGGAGGTACCGACAAAGGTACAGTGAAACCGCTGGCCCGCAGTACACTACCTTGGTGGCTCTCTCTCCAAAAACGTATCTCTTCGCTTCTCTTGCGTTCGGGCTCGCTTGCGACTCCACTGTCTTCCCTTGTGCGCATGCCAGCTGCACTCCTAGATCTTCTCTTGTCCTTAACGCTGCTGACCGCAAGACCGATCTCAGGTGATGGGGGTTGTCGTACAATCTCAGCACTTGATCTTGCGGGCATGGGAGGAAGCTCCGACCTCTTCGCGGCGGCAGCGATTGCTACTGCATCGTCCCCAGCAATCAGGATGCTTGGGAGGGTCTTGCGACGACGAAGTGCAACGCTAGGCGCAGCGAAAGGGCTGCTGATTTCGAGAGGCTTGAGCATTGCACTCTTGGGAAACTCAACAGCGTAAGGTGAGCGAACTTTGGGGCTGCGAATACCAGGGACGTCAATGTGCATTGGTGTTGAGAGGGCGCGCTGAGGTACGTGGGTCTCCTCTACTTGATCATTACCAGTAACTTCTTGTGGCGCTGGTAGTCCATGGGGCTCACTCCTGTGATACGCATGTCGAGGAAGGGTTGCGCGTTGTTGGGGCGGTGCGACTAGACGGCTGGATCGACTACGACCGAAGATCTTGCGTACGACATTGCGAATCGAACCTTTTCTCTGGCCAGCACCGATCATCTTGCAGTTGCCATCGTTAGTATGGTCAGTACTATGAGGCGGTGCGTTTTCAGTGTAAATCGAAGTTGTTGTGATCGGCCTAGCTGATGTGTCTATGCTCGTAGGCCGCACGCGAACAAGCGATTTCTTTTTATGCAAACTAAGCCTTCCGGTAGGCTCATATTGTGCGCCTCCGTTGGCAGTGCTGTGAGATTGATCCATGGGGAGCTAAGCTGTGCAGATCCATGCAGACTCGGCTTGTCTCAGATATAAGGACGGACGTTTGTCGTCAGTGTCGATCAAAGTTAACGAAATGGTAAGGACTGAATGACGGTAGGCTATCAAGTGTCAAAAGAAGGCCGTGTTGCATGCAAGACAGGTGCGGATATGTTGAAAGATAAGGATCGTGACTCGGTCCGGCCAGCGGGCTAAAGCAAGCTGCTCTGCAATAGTACAGACGGTATACCAGGATGGGGCCAGAACGGTGAGGCCACGCGAGTAGAAGCGGTGGGCGTGTAGCTGGATTCAGATAAGGCAGGAACCAATGGTCCAGGCTGGAAAGTGCTCAGCGAGCGAAGTGTTATGCGGCCGACATGTATAAGAGTGGTGATCAGGTGGAGTGTGACCGGGGTATAAGACAGTAGTCTGCGAGTAGCTCATGCGTAGGAGGGCAAGATGTGTTTCAGGCTGCGCCGCATAGGCGATCTCATGGCCGTGAAAGAAAGACGAGGGCCACAACAGCACGGAGGGGGTGGGAGAGGAGAGGAGCTGAAAGGCGCGTGGGCCTGGTACGAGGATCGGGTACCTGATGTACTGTGCCAGCTGTATGGGTGGGGGCCCTTGGGAGGTGGTCACGGTGGGAGTTGTGATGGCAGAAGCACCGGATGGCTCACGGCACCGACCAGGCACGCACGGTGCGTAGCCCCAGGTGGGAGGGCGGATGGGGTAGCAAACGAACGCCTTTCGAGCCTAGCTGGCGATGCGGTGTGGCAGATTTCGCTCCATCGGCCGGATATGGGCCTTCGAAGGGCTCGCCCAGCTGGCGGCAGGTTTGGATGGACGTAGGTGGAGAGGTAGCTCAGGCCCCTTGCCAAACTTGAGATGCACCAGCAACTAGGTGCAGCCCGCATGCGCACTAAGGCACGCCAGCAGCCAATGGACAGACGTATGTCGTGCGTGAATGCCGCGTGCGCGCTGCGACCCACTCCCTATGATTTGCAGAGGGTGAGAGGGTTTGACTGTTTGCGCCATCAATGGCGTTGGTGTCTTGGACAAGCACCGCATGTGCGCGCACGCGGTCGAAGGTCGGTCTTCTCTCCGTTGCAAAGGATCAGGATGGCAGCGAGATAAGAGCAGGACTACTACCACACGCCAAAACGGAGCTCGAACATGTTCATGGCAGAGTTGCAGTCCACTCGTCTGCACTGCTGCCAATTCCGAACAGGTGCTCCGGAAATGGACCCTTCAGACGATCAGTAGCCCGAACACCATTGTATGTGATCTTGGCCTGGAGTCGCATCATGCTGTAGATGTGATTGGCCTGCACGGACTCGTCTGGTTCTGAAGGATCAGAAACTAGTGTGTCTTATGACTTGCTACTATTGCTGCCAGGCACTGGCACTCGCACTGTTTGCCCACGCTCCGGCAGAACATGCAGACAGGCACAATCGCGCCCCGCCGCGTGGACAGGATGATTCATGTTCCAGGTACGGTTTTGTGTCTGGTTCCTGCATGGGTCCGGCCACAGCGACGGCCACGGGCTGGCCGCGTTGACTTTCATGCTATCCACGGTTCGACTCATGTCTGTCAGTCTGCACGCCGGCTGACGCGGGACCATCGAGATTGAGAAACACATATGAGCATGGCATGGGCAACACCACATCACGGTGTTCTGCTGCACAGGCCCCTTGTTTCTGCCTTCGAAGGTGGAACTCCTGAATAATATGCATCACCTCGCATGCAAAGCCACAAGGCACCACATCTAGTGCGCCTATTCATCTTTATCTATATTATTATTGCCAGTAGTCCGCCACAGGCGGCCACACTTGAGCTTCTCTCGATAGCCGGCACGGGGCGTCCGGTGACCAACCAGCGATTGCGTAAATGTGGCGAGGGCGCTGCCCAGCCCTAACACTCCTCCACTCCTCCGCCATCCGTACCACTGATTTGCATTACTCGGCGGGGCACAGCTCATTGGAAGGCGCCTGTAGCATTAAGCGAAGCCTGTTGATCCTCATAAGATACCATTGAGACGATCAACGATTTAGCAAAGCGCGACTCGAGCACAGTGTTCCTCTCAGCAGATGCCATTACCCACGGTCCCGGTCAACGGGGTTGTGATAGATACGTTGATCGCGACTGAGTCGTAAGGCAAGCACGACGAGTCGATAGATCGAATTCCAGCGGCCGATAGTTCAGATCTGCCCAACGGCCGCGTCGACTTGACTCGAACAAGTACGAGATCTCGCGGATATGGCAGGAAAACGGTCCTTGTCTGTCCCAGAATAGGCAGTGCTCGTGTCAGGCGTGCGAACTACTGTGCAGTATTTGACGTGCAAAGGATAAGTCTCTGTCGTGAACGATGCGGTGAATGGTGTGTCTTCGAGGCATGCAAGAAAATCTCCCCTGAAACATGCTTCTGCACGAGACCCCTCCTGCGCGGGAGACACACGCCTGCTGTAACTGTACATCGGCACCGCTTCGGCACTCTCGGCTCTCCCCTATAATACTCGCAAATAATACTCTATTGGCATGGCACTCGCTTCACAGTGTGGCGTCGGTCTGGCAATCGTGAAAATCCTCCATGCCACGGATGATGATATATGATGATGATGATGATGATGGACGATGATCATTGATCACCCGCCAACGGCCCCGACTGTCATGCACATGCACCCCTGACAGCCTGCATGGACAGTACAGTAGCGAGAGTAGTAGCAGAGAGACTACTGTAAGGGCGCCCGTTCGTCGGTTCTCGGAGCGAAAGCCACTGCATGAGAGAGTGTGTCGACCTAATACGGGCGTTTGTGCCCTGTGCGTCTGCTCGAAAACGGCCGCATCGCTTCTTGTTGCCTCTGTGCTTCGTGCTTCCAGAGTCTTTTGCTAACCTCATGACCATGTGCGCGCGCAGCGGAGATGTCCCCTTGGTCGGCTCGGTGGACATCCTTCACTTGTTAAAAACCTCCGTGAACTCTGGCAAGCGAGCTTGACTTGACTGTAGTGATTGCGCAAATGGGTGTATAGCCGCCTGCTCGTAACGAGGCATTATTAATATTGGCAATGGATGCTTGCTTGCTTGCTTGCTTGCAGTCAGTAGGTCGATAGTGGGTTTGGGTGTGCTGGCAGTGGCTGATGTGAAGTCGCCATAGGTTACACAGGGCATCCTGCAATCTATTTGGTGCTACCGAGTGCATGTGCATTGGGGGTGGGGTTATTGCTGTGGTTGTATGCACGGGGAATAGCTCTATCCTTGCGACTCCTGCGCATGTTTGCCTCGTTCGCTTCGAATGCTGGGTGACGTATCGTGACTTGAATCATCGGCATGTTGAGTCGGTATTGATGTATTACACGTGATGGTTGTGAAGTAGTGTTGCGAGGTGTCGGGTTGATTTAGCGAAAGCAATGTTGTTTAAGCGAGCCTTTATTAAAACTCGTCGTGGCATGTGAGATTGTGTCCGTGGTGGTGTTGCGTTTGACGTTCGTGGAGTGATTGTCGCTCTCATTTGCTCTACATGATCACCAGAACGGTAAATTTGCATAACAGTCCATCGCAATCAAATCGTAGATATCCCAAAATGCGACTAGAGCACCTATACTCATCAATTATTGTCACTGACCGCAACATTATTGCTATGGAAGCAACATTGTCGAATTGATACAAACCCAACCCTAACCCCAAGATACCAAAGACATCACCCCAATGTCACAACAGTCCTCGCACTATTGACCCTTCTGTCTTGAACCTCTTCCTTACATGTACATATGTACTCAGTTGCACAATCAAATACAACAGGCTGCAAACTGGACAAAATTCTCACAATACACTAGTCAACATGAGCACAATGATCACAATCGACCACCCGTAGCTGTTACACCCTTCAAGTGGGTATCTCACGATAAGTCCGCAACGCAATTCCACTTTCTGTCTTCTTCATCCCACCATAACCAATCCATCCACTCCCTTGAATCACAACCGCCTCAAAGAGGTCCCTACAGCCCAAAGATGGCAGTCAGTAAACGCGCTGCGAAGTCTTTCGCCAAACCCGCCGCCGCCGCCGTCAAGACCAACTCCAACGCAATTCCGACTCCATTCACAACCGCTCCAGCAGCCCTCCAACCACTGCTCCCACAACTAGATCCCTCCAAAGTCCACTTAATACATATCGACCGCCACACCCCAGACCACAAGAAGCAAATCGTGCGTCCCAAACTCCACCAAACCCAAACCACCACGAACTAACCCCAAACAACCAACTAGTTCCTAATCCCCCTCATCCTCAACACCCTCGTCGCCCTCGCCCTCGCCTACCGCGCCATCACCGCAGCCCCCTACTACTACAGCCTCCTCCTAACCATAACCGGCGACACCACGAGCCCCACAACCCTCGACCAAACCACCGCAACCCAGCGCGAAATCCTCACCGCGATCCTCACCCGCTCCGGCATCCTCCTCCTCGACTTCCTCCTCCTGCGCTTCCTCGGCCCCTGGCCTTTGGCCTTCTTCTTCGCGCAGCCCTCCAACCCGACCGCCTGGCGCTGGGCGCTGGGCGGCTTCCAGCGCGAAGAAGTCATCGTGCGCGCGAGCCGGAACTGGGGAGTCAAAGAATTGCTGGAGGGCGTGGCGGAGGGGGAGCAGAATGTGTTTTTCACGGGCAAGATTCTGCCGGCGATTGAGAGGAGTTTTGTGCGGAGCAAGACGGGGTATTTGATGATGGATGGGACGTGGGAGTTGGATTACGCTTCGATGCTGGACGCGCATACGCTGGTTGAGAGGAAAGAGATGGAGTTTAGGGATGTGGATCGCGTGGTGCTGGCGTGTTTGCCGGGGCAGCATGGGTGGGTTTGTTGGCGGTGGGAGGTGGAGGGGGATGTGATTGAGCATCGGAGGAAGAAGGTTGTGCAGTTTAAGGAAGTGTTGACGAGCCTGGGCGCCGAGAGCGCGTTCTTTCGCTGGGCAGAGATTGTTGAGGAGGAGAGAGATGCAGATGGTGGGTTTAGCGAAGCTGGACAACAGAGGGTGGTGGAGCGTGTGCAGGCTGAGTTTGAGAAGAGAGGGATTGATTTTGATGAAGTGGTCAACAAGATTGGCGGGCTCGAGGAGGTGAAGGATGCGGTTGTGAAGGAGAAGAGGTAGGCGAGGTCGTGGTCGGACAGTCTCGATGAGACGATGCTCGATGTTAGCGAAGTTGACAGGTCCTGAATGTAAAGTCGCCTGCGGACAGGACGAAATGTCTATATATTTACTGGCAATTATTATGGTGACATAGGCACCGTCTACATGAATTGCCTCGCGGCAACTTGCTCTATCGTCGTCCAAAATGGCGATGTCCAATCCCGAGCATTTATCACATCCACCATTCCTGCCCAGCTAACATCAAATATCTCTAGATGTCA
>Ga0265797_10005045_pt1 | contig 19604 bp, 23 predicted proteins | sample P2T30metagenome_FD_192433 | JGI IMG/M metagenome (GOLD analysis project Ga0265797, IMG submission 192433) | Plant litter microbial communities from East Loma Ridge, Irvine, California - P2 T30 | ecosystem: Environmental > Terrestrial > Plant litter > Unclassified | place: USA: California... | reverse complement strand
CTCTGCATCGACGATTACTTCCACGCGAACACCAAAGAGTCGCATGCATTCTCTTACGCCTGTTACGCGGCCGCAAATTATTAATATAGCGCTGAATACGCCGCTCCTGCAAGCGAGTAAGCCGAAGGGCAAGATTGCGGATTTACCGGGCAAGCCGGAACGGCGCGAGTGTGAAGTCGAGCTCAGTTTGATCGGGGAGAAGGGCAGTCAGGGGTGGGGACTGGGCGTTCGAAGAGTTATTCAGCGTAAGGAGGGGAGTGGTGCGTGGGTTGTGGAGAAGGTGGTTGGGTAAGTAGGATGGATTCGAAGTGGAAGATGATACTATCAGTGATACCCGAATTCGAGCATTCATTATCTTGCTTCCTCGGTCGGATCGGAACTCATGGTCCTACAGAAACCGGAGCATCTTTTCACTCTCAATATTCCATCTCTTCTGCTCATTGATCGCCGCCCTTTCACCAGTCACATAAATCCCGAAACCTCTTTCCCCCAACTCCAAAGTAGACATTTCATCATCTCTGCGAGTCTACAATCTTCACCTCCAATTAAAAGGAAACACCTACGCCGCCTCCATACACCAACTCGGCGACCAGAGAAATACACACCGTGGGTTCTAATCTAGCGGCGTGCGACTAGGCAAATACGGCGCGGTGGAATGCGATGAGCTAGAGCCTGCAAACGGATTGAGTTGTGGCTCGAAAAGCTCAGTGCACATCCCAAGGTACGATCCGACACACAGATCTGGTGTCAGACATTTCTTCCGGCCGAAAGGTCCGTGAGTCCCGAAGAATGAATTATGTCTCTGTTTTTCGCGCTACGGAAGCGGGTCGGGTAAGTGGAGTTTGGTACTGTACCGGGTGTACCAAGATATGTCGAGTGCAGCCAGCCGTCGGTTCCATGGATACCAGAAAGATGGAACCTCGCAGACTTTGTCTGAAAGTCTGGTACCGCAGGTCAAAAGTCGTCTTAATTGCAAGTGCTTGCTGCCTGTTGCCAGATGAGAGCCTGAATGACCAGGGTCGAAAAGAGATGGAATCGGGCATGCAAGAGTACTGTGGAGGTATACAGGTCTGTACTATGCACAGCTTGCCTGTCTCTTAAGTTGATACTGTCCTTCTTGTCATGTCGACTCGCAGCGGACAAGGGACAGAGCGACCAGAACTCAGGAGAGAGGTCGGCACGAGACCCGAACCCGAGTTATCGTCTCGCACAGTCTATGCGAAGCTAGACGGGACCATGTTTCCCAAACACCTGAAGAGTTGCCTGGTCGCCCGGGAGTGCTCTCCGTAGCCAATAGAAAGATGCAGTAGGACGTGTGGTTTGGTATGGGTCAGATGGGTCGAGCAATTCCACGCTACATCTGCACGAATTTTGCATCTTTTTGCAAGCCGGAACCAAATTCCGTCTCTCTGCACGCATTAACAGTGTAATTTCTGCCTTGCGAGAATCCCTTATAAGTAAAACCCATTTTACCAACATATTCTCAAGCCAAAAGGTACTTTCTGCATCACACCTTACCCTCCAACCAATACTAACGCGTTCAGCTCCAGATGCCATCACCACCATCAAGATGTCTTCCACTCAAGAACTCATCAAGGCCATTCAGGTCATCATCAAGGAGATTTCGGCCCTGCCTCCAGTCAAGGACGTGAAGACCGTCAAGCCCCGTCAACTCGTCAAGCCAGCTCGCCCTGAACGACCAGCACCTGCTCTCACTTCTGGCTGGGGCAATTTCGAGGCCACTATCAAGGCCAACGACAAAGCCACATTCGAAGACCGCCAAGCACAAGCCGCCGCCTTCGCTGCCTCCGGGCAAGAACAATACACCATCACCGAGACGTTCAAAGAGAGCAATTTCTGAGCGAATGGGCTTGGAAGAGCGCGTGTGTGTTTTCGTGAGGAGTTTGGCGCTGGGATTGAGTTGTCTTCGAGTTTAGCAATTTGAGTCATGTTACGCAGCGCAAGGATCAATTACAAGTTCAAATTACTACCTGCCTATTCCTACTGTGCGATGTCAGCTTGATGTACTATGACACTGCGTATACCTTCAGCCTATGTGATTGTGTCTAATGGATGTTTCGTTGTTGCTCGTGGTTCGCTACGGCTCCAAGCGTCGTCTTGCGCTAAGAACGTCAACATCAACACCAACATGCGCCCCACGCAATTGACATGCCGCGCATCCCCAACTGGCTTGTTCGCAAAGCGCATTCGATAGACCCCCTCCTGCCGGCCCTTTTATCGCCATGTCGCAGTCTCCAAGTAGCGCAGAGCGAGCTGCAATGGCTGCGCGAACACGTCGAAAGAGTCGCTGAAGGGCGCCGCTCGCGCGGAGACATATTAGCGAAGGGCTCTTTGCTGAGCCAGCTGGTCTCCGAAAGAGCCTCTGGAAAGCCTCTACAGTATATCCTCGGGACCGAATATTTCGGCGATCTGGAGATACGATGTAGACGGGGCGTGCTCATCCCGAGGTATGTGTATCGCGGCAACTGCATATTGAGCCCTCGCTGAGCATATACCCAGACAAGACACGGCAGCATCGGTCACCCACCTCGCAGGCCTTCTTCGCAACGCGCAGAAGCTTCCACCCGAACTACGCCTACTAGATCTCTGTACCGGAACAGGCTGCATACCCCTCCTCTTCCGCCACGAACTGTATGCAGCCCGCGGAGATGTCGACGTACGGATACTGGGCGTCGACGTCTCAGACAAAGCCCTACATCTGGCTCGTCACAATATGCAGAGGATAAGTGCAAACCGACCGCACAGGAAAGACGCCAAAACGCAGCTTATGAAAGCAGACGTCCTGATCAACCCTTTCGCAGATCAAGTCGAAGGTCTACAACCGCTCAAGTCTGCGCTCAACTTCTACGGGCTACCATCGTTCTGGGACATACTGATTTCAAATCCGCCGTACATATCACCTGTTGCGTACTGGAAGTCAACGACCCCGTCGGTGCGCCGCTTCGAACCAGCGCTAGCACTCGTACCTCCCGGCAAGGTCAGCATGGGCGACACAGCGTGGGGCGACCTCTTCTACCCCCGCTTGCTTGAGATCGCGCGGGACGTCGAAGCTAGGATAGTCCTGCTGGAAGTCGCCGACATGGAACAAGCTCTCCGTGTTGCCCAACGCGCACATGACCTGAAGATTTTCGATGGCGTCGAGATATGGAGAGACAGTCCTGGTCAGAGTCCCGAGACACCGCTTGAGGGTGCTAAGGTTGTGATACTAGGAGCCGGTCATGGCCGTTCGGTTCTCTGCTGGCGCGGTATTGGAGCGTCGTGGCTCGGCAAGACCATGGTGACAGATGCCGAAAAGGATGCCCAGCGCCTCTTGCAAAGTTCCACCGGGCGTGCACTCGAAAGCGATACGTCACAAAACAACGCCCCGTCAATGGAACCACAATTCGCTTGGACAAATGCGACTGAACCCGGAACACGACCCTTTCGCTCGCCTTACAATTACATTTACAATTACAAAGGGTATGACGTCGCTAAGTTTCTGGACGGAACTTTGACAAACCGTCGACCTTCGCTCGAGGCGCGGCATAATGTCTTGAAGCATCCGGACGGAACCTTTCAGGTGAAACACCTTATCCGCCGTGTCCGCCACCAGCAAATTCGTCTTCCCAGGAACTTAATTGCAAAGCGGCGGCGCTTGGCTTCCAAGAGGTTCGACTATCTATTGAGAGGATCAAAGCGTTGATGAGCAGCATACTTGGAAATAGGAACATTGCCATGATTATATGCCTGGCTCTTCCTCATGCGCGTTTTAGGGCCATGAACTGTGTTGGATGATCGAGGAATGATCGCAGCAAGATGATGCCTTGTGTGCGTTCTAAGTAATTACTGCCCGAGAAAATGTCAATCTCTTAAAACAACAATGGAAGACCAAAGACGTAAGCTGCTACCCCCAGGCGCATTTACCTGAGTTGCATTGATCTACGTTATTGTAGCTTATGGAATCGATCTCGTGGATCGTTAAGATGATGACTTAGTGTCATGATTGCGAGGCAACCGTACGTGAAGCGCCGTCATATGGCCCAAGCTCAAAAAGCGAGATTTAGGCTGCACATCCTCCTCTCTCCTCTCATGGAAAGAAACATCACGCGCCCTCGAGGTGCAGGCGATTAAAGCAAACATGCCGCGCGTCACACCATCACGAATACTGAGGCTACTGTTATGGCCATGGCTCATCATGATCGGCGTGTACTTCTTCCTTCCAACACCCGCCATTCCGCCACATCAACGAGACGCCTACATCCAGAAGAAGCTTGCGTCAGGCAACACCGTGATCACAGCGGTGGAGTTTGCACCCTTCCGCGAAGAGTCAAAAGATATATGCTACGACTGCACAGATCTCATGATCCACTGGCGCCTTGTCAATCGCGGCCGCAATGTCATGTTGCACTTCAGTGAGTCCTCCGGCTCGGTCAACATGACAAAAGCCCTTGAGCTTGCTCGCGACTGGAACCATGAGCGGTGGAAATCACGGTCTGAGCAAAAGTGGACGCCGTACTTCTCAGTACCTATGACTATGAACGGCATACCAGGCGGCAGCCTGGGCGAGGAGATCGCGATGCCCTGGTTCCATGACGTGGACCAGAAGTTGATTGATTACAACATGCACAATGCTCAGGCGTCAGTCTTCGTCCGCGCAGTGGTCCCTGAGCCAGGCATCGTGCAGATTTGGAGGAGCAAATATGTCGACTGGGCACTGAAAACGACAGTTGAGAGCGCGAGATCTCCTGATGACGACTTTCTTCGTACACCAGAGAAATCACCAGCGCAAGTTTCGTATGAGCAGATGATGCTCTACAAGCAGGAGACGGACTTTCTGGCATCGTTTCATCTTGTTGAGAGCTGGGAGAACACGCTTGTGGTCATGGAGCACCTTGCTGGCGAGCTTCCATCCCGTACTTATACGATAAGGAGAGCACTATTAGTACCCTTGGGGCCTTTCGTTGCGATACCGTTCATCATGGCGAATGAGCTGTACGAGGTCATGCCTCCTTTCTTGTGGTTCGTCTTGGTCATGTTGGGGCTGATATTCGCGGTCATTTTCTACCCCAAGATGCTCGAGACTGGGAACATCCCCTCACTCAGTAGGCTATGCTGGCCTCTGCGGGTCTTCAGACGCAGGCGAAAGCAGCAGAGCGCAAGGAAGCAAGTCTGGGGTCCTACAGGGCCGGTCGACATGGGGAAGGAAGATAGCTTGTTCGATGAGGAAAGCGAGATAGGTCTACGGCGACCTGATACCGCGCGTCTTCACAGCAGATAATAAATTCAACCACGATCGTGCATCCTCATCAAAACCGTGCATCCTTGAGCCCATCAATAAGCACGGACTGCCCAGGGGACCACGCCTCAACGTTCTAGCCTGCATGTGTCTAGCGTTCCCGGGGCGCGTCCTAGTGCCCGACACACGCTACGTCAACTTCATCTCTACACTTGACAGCCCCGACACAATCCATCAAAAGACTCATTGGCTCTATGCGGCCCTCAAAGCGGGCGAAGATCACCCATCAAGAGCTAAAGGTTACAATCAAGCCTGAGGAGCCCAGCTACCCCCAGCATGCAACCACTCTTCCGCCCAGCAAACCACGGCTGGATAGCCCGGCCCACGATGACACGTCAACAACAAAAGACTACCCCGGTGAACTCCAGTTGATGACGCCCGACTCCTCGTCGTGCAGCCCGACCGTCAAGCCCGCAAAGCTCGAGAGTCCAGATGTTCCGGCCCACGACTACTCTTGGCTCGACAGCCCTAAGCGGACGTACACCCAGGACCCGGCCTTCCCCATCAATTACCTCACATCCTGGATCTGGGAGCACGGCGCGCCCGTCACGAAACCCAACGTCAAGTACAAGCAAGGTCTCTTCTGGCTGTGCCGCCACTGCTTTCATGCGCCGTCGCCGCGCTCGTCGTTCGACGACCCCACGTGCATCGACGCGCTCTTCGCAGGCATCGAAAACTCAATCAACAACACCGAGTACAACTGGTCCTACGACTCTGGATTCGGCGGCGCCCTGGTTGAGTTCCATCTACTCAAGAAGCACAATATACACGCTCCCGAGGATGCCAGTACGCCGGGGCTGTTTGAGATGCTGAATCTGAATCCGGCGAATCCGTCGCATGCTGGACTGGTGGAGCGGGTGGAGGAGTTTGGGGAAGAGCTGGAGGCGATGGCTAAGGCGTTCAAGAGTGGGGTGAGCAGGTGGAGGAGGGAGGAAGAGGCGTGGCTGGAGGGGACGCCGTCGAAGAGGATTCATCAGGAGCTCTGTAAAAAGGCTCGGTATAGGATCTACTACAAGTGATCCGCGTCCTCGAATTCGGCAGCCCTTGCCAGGCGATGATGTGCAGCCATGAAGTCTTGCCGGTATCTACGTAATCAGGTTGCCTAGGTGGTTAGGCGTCCAACATGTCCGAACATTTAATCAAAAGCGGAAATATTTTGGAGGTTGAATCGGGTCATTAGCTATCTCGCGCGTGAGCATGAAGAGCTATACAAGAATGACAACGATTTAAGCGCCTCCAATCACTTTCCCCACAACCCACGTCTTCTTTTCTGTCATCCGGCGCACAAGTGCTTCAAGCTCGAGCACGTGATCCCAATTACTCCCTTCCCTACATTGGCTCGAGTGCATTCGTTGCCAGTCTTGGTATCACCTTGCTTTCGAAAACGCTCATCCTTGATATCTAGACATGCACTGGTGTCAACCAAGCTACATAGAAACAATGCAAGAAAACATCATTAAGTGCGATGAACAAAGCGCTTCGAGAAGTCGTCGCAAGTGACTTTCCAACGCTTGACTGAGCCAACTCAGTCAATCGAGATTATCCCAAGGACAGTGTACGAAGGGCCGTATTGTGGCCACATGGATGAGAAGTGCTCCATTGTGTAAGCCTCAGCTCCAGAGAATGTCGGTTTCGTCAGCTAGCGCTGCTGGTAAAACGACAAGGGACTTTATCAGCACACTCAAGCACCCACTCAAGGACGTTCCATTCCATCCATACCGTCCTCCCAACCTTGCCCACCATCCTCGATATCCACGATGATACGATCCGTTCTCCCCAGCAAACGATGCATCACAAAGCTAAACCCCATCGCCATTAGTACCGCCCCAGACAATGCCTTCAAGATCAATTTTTTCAATCCCACGCCCAAAAATACATCAAAGCCGATAGCGGATGATATAGCAGCGAAAAGAAAGCAGTCTTGATACGCGTCGTTTTGATTCAAATGATGCATGGTAGTCGTGGCGGCCGTAAAGATGACGGTTGATGTGATGCCGTGATAAGTGTTCCCACTCAACCAGGTTGGAAATATTATCAAGGAGCTCCAGGCTCCGGGATAGTCGCCCACGTCGAGAGCGCAAATGAAGCTGATAATGAATGATGAGGCGTATGCGAGTGGGTACCATATTGTGCGGCGGAATTTTGTTTGCGGGGGAGCATTGCTGACTTAGAGATGGGTTGCGAGTGAGGGCGCGAGTTTCGTGTCTTCGCTATCGTGTGGGAACGCTGTCGGTGTGCGGTCGCAGAACATGTCATTGTCGAGATCTCAGTTCTGGTAGGGCTGTCGGTGTTTACTTATCTATGCGATGGCCCAAGGCGTGTTTATGGTGAAATTCATGGCGTGATAGCAGCATGAAATCCTCGAAAAGAGCGTCCGGGGAGTTCTGGAACAATAGAGTCTGGCGGCAATGACAAGTGAGGGTTTTGGGTGCAAGATGGGTGTATTTGAGGGGAGAGTGAGGATCAACACTGGTCAGAGGCTGTAGCACGCGGCTAATGCAGTGTTCCCGCTGTAAAAATTCAAGGTACACGAGACTAACTGCCTTTTTACCGACGACAGATCGGCTTCAGACATACACAGCCACTATTGTGCACCACTGATCTTGTGTCACTCGAGACCTATCCATCTGGGTGTAGAATAAGGAGGCATTGCTTGAAGTCTGCCTTGGGCGCAGCAGGGAGTAACAGAGGTACGATTAGCACGTTACGTGTGGCGTAGGGACGGGTGCAACATATGATTAGTGCCCGCCTCGTTGAGATGAGGAGCGTCGAATTCTATTCAATTCAGATGGCGGAGTCGGAAGACTATCTCAGTACAGCAGTAGAATTAGCCCAGTTGATCAAAGGAAAACGCCCGCCTTATGCCCTCGTATTTCACACCTATCAGGATTCACATATCAGCAAGCCTTCTACCTCCTCATCTCAGTAGTGCATAATGTGAGCATTCCGTTCCGGTTGTTTTTGTAGACTTATTAATCGACTTGCAGATTCAATCATGGAAACTAGAAACCACAACGATTACCCCTGGATAACCAAGAGTCACAGAGAGAAGTACATTAAAGCACGGAAAGAATGCCAAAATGCATGCAACCTCGCGACAAATCTCGCAAGACGCTCCGCGAGAGTCGAGGACTCCAAACTCCCGAGGCCAAATGTAGAACCGTCTACTCCGCGATTACTCAATTCAACAACAATTGTCAGCGAAAATTATGGCAGTCTTGCAATGCTCCCCTCATATCCCAGCTGGACTGGTACGTGTGGGTCTCGTCGAGCGAAAGGGCGTAGACAAGCTCCACGATTCGTCCCTGATGGACCAACATATAACGATGAGAAACATAACACAACTTCGGAAATGTAGACTGCCCTGTGTACTCATACTGATTGCAACGATGGTCAACACTGTCAGCGTTATAGACGACCTTGCACTGCAACCCCACACTGGAACGGGCGGCATAATACCAGTCCCATATCTGCGTCATCCTATGGCATTCATAGGAACATACGTAGTGGTGGGCGTAGGGTTGGGAATGTCCACGGTTCAGAACTCGTTGGGCCCGTTAGTGGGATGCTCCAGCGTCCTGTGGTTCATAATGGGGAATGATTCACCGATCAAACCAAGTATTTCATGGGCGTAAGTACCCCACAAGGTCCCAGTACGATCTCAAAACTCACCTCGCGGGTAGTATTTTCGACGTCTGGGCTTCCGTCACTTTAGCGTATCTCACACATCAATCTCACAGGGTGGCTCTGAACAGGTTGTGAGTTTATACTTCATTTCACACCAATGTTTCTTCGGCTGATAGACTGCCAGGTACATGCTACTCACACTGGCCTTCGCCGGAATTTGCTTATGTATAACGGCGCTGGTACAAAACGCGGCGATTCCGGTGGGCTGGTGACTGCGATTCCGAAGTGCGTTTCGTTTGCTGCATATGCCGTGGCCTTTTGTTTTCCTTCTCGGCGGGATGCTGAACGTGAGGGGCCTGTGTGAATGGGGTCAGACTATTAGCTATTGTGTGTTATCGGTATGAGCGAAATCGAAATATGTCTGAGGAGTGCGATGTCGCAACGTAGCGCGTTAATCTGCGTGATGAACTATACTTGTAGCCATCCTTGGCTACTGTTAGCTGACAGATACCCAGTATTTTGACTCATGTGTTCCAGCGGGTAGTACTTTGCAAGATAGTATGAAATGGTGTACAGGAATGAAATTCATCAAAACGCCTCGTACAATTACTCTCCGTAACCTTCCACAACACTGGCTACACTACAAATCGGACCTGAAGACCTCATCTTCATTCACCACCCCTGTATCCATCGCCTCGATTGGATAGCGAATTTCCCTAAGCCCCAGGACAACCTCTCGAACAGTCCTCCCAGAGCTAGCTTCCGTGTAGCTCGCATGAAGATCGCGCGCAAGTATTGCGCGATCTTCATAAGCTGTGCTTCTTTGGTACGGCGAGCGAATGACTTTCCGCTGCTCCAGCCTAACAAACTGCACCACTTCTTTTGCCAACCTTCCAAGCCAAGCCGCACCTTCCTCCGGCATTGCCACGCTAGTCTTGTGGGAGCCGAGGAGGTTCCATGCTCGTAGTCCAAACGTCTTGATTGTTGGATGATTGCCGCGCAGAATGCGAACTGCGTCCATGGTGAAGTTTCTGCGCCCGAGGCTCAGAATGCATGTCTCGAGCTCGGTGTGGGAGCTCAGGCAATTGTAGTCGAAGTCTTCCCAATCTCCGCTGACTTCCAGAGTGAAGGACCGGAGATTGGAAAAGGATCGGCAAAAGTTATTGATGCCGTAGACTTCTCCCGAGTCCATAGACTCCTCGTGGCAGAGGTCGCGGAACTCGAATATTCGCAGATCCAGCTCGTGCTTGAACGCCATGAGCTGTTCAAGCAGAGCTGGAAGCTGCAAGCAGTTCTTGATGCGGAGAACTTGCAGGCTCGAAGGTCGGACCGAGTTCGGCAGTGTAGGCGAGATTTGTGCAAATTCGAAGTCGTGCAGCGCGAGCTCGTTCACTGAAAGTGTGCCCACAGGCAAGCGGAGGCCCAGTTCGTCGAGGATGTTGTCATATGCTTGAGGCGCATCTGTTTCTGCGTGGAACAGATCGCCGCAAAGTTGGACAGAATGGAGGAGATTTGAGCCAATTCCGACTCGGCGCACGAGCTCCTGGACTACGTGATGTGGTGTGCCGCAAGTGGACTTTTGGATCGTGTCATTCGATCCTTGAACCACGATCTTGTGGGTGACGCGACGACAATCAGGTTGCTGTGATGTGAAGCTGAGGACGGAGTTTTAGCCGAAGGACTCGTTCGTAGACTTCGACCTGCGTCTTTCTCGAGCCCACTCGACGTCTTTAGTGCTGGACTTTGGTAGTTCCAGGACTCGCAGCTGTGATCGGAGTACACAACCATCCACGGGATCATTGAGAACCTTGTCAAGAGCACTGTACGAGTATTTGTTGAGCTCCCCTCGAATCTCCAACGACCGCAAGGGCACCTTCTTCACAAAGCCAATAATGATCTGGAAGCGGCTTTGGCTGCGTGGCGAACTCGAGACCTCTAGCTTGAGCTCTCTCGTGAAGTGGAGGTTGTTCACGAATTGACAGAATTTTTCGATGGTCTTGCAAGGCTCGATGTTGCTCAGTTCGATGTCGAGTGTCTTGAAGAGGGCTTCTGTGCCGATGGGGTGGAAGCGTTTGCACGTCCTTGCGAAAGAACTCATGTTAGGCGGAGGACAGTAGGAGATGTCGACTTTGGGACGTTGATATCTGCGCCTACGCTTGTGCGGCGCAGGAGCTGCTTGGGACGACTCTTCAGTCGATGTGTGCGATTCGTCGAGTGGTGTGGCATTCCTTTTGTTTGCAGCTTTGTGTACAGGCGATTGTGGTGCCTGTTTGTCGGATGATTCGCACTGCTGGGTGAATCGTGGCGCCATCGTAATAGCTGGATGAGAGGTTGAGCAGCGCAGGTGGATACTGGTCGAGGATGAGACTGGACCAATGTTCCTGTTGACGCGACGAGCCGTTCGCTCAGACTTTTCACGCGCGTGCATCATAACAATCAGTCCCGTTTGTCGCGTTTCCTTGACAACATTAGTGCGAAAATTTGTGACTCTTATATCGTTCGTTTCCTCCGAGCACCTCGTTCTCTTTCTCCACACTCCTCACGCGAGTCGCACACTTTCGTTGCTGCCACCCTCCCTTTCGCGTTGCACCACCACTTCTTACCTTCTTTTACACCTTGGCTTGCAGGGCGAACTCGTCGACGCTTGCCTTTACACGCTTGCTTTTATGTGTATACGACAGAGCCTTGCGGGGTCCATCACCCTCGAGAGATGCAGATGGCCGCGTCGCCGAGCCGGAGGCACTCTACTTCTACTCTTCACGGGGCAGAGGTAGGGCGTTAGCTGTGAAAGTGACAAGGTTAGACCACGAACCGAACGTTACTCGTGCGAATGGTCGACCGCCACCGCAAGAGACGCTTGCGTCTCTCCCCTCGGCTTTTGGGGGCGGGTAACGCGAATCGAATGTGAGCCAAGCTTACCACACGGAGGTCCCGAGACCTAGGCACAAGCGTCTTGGGGCTTGCTGCTGACGACGATCGAACCAACTTTTTTTTCTCGTTGACATGGCTGCTTCTCAGCGACCGGTTGAAGAAGAAACAAGCCCAGCGCATGTAGAATTTCGCTGTATATAGACAAGTTCGGAGTTAACCTGTGTATCTCGCTTGTGTATGTTTCTAGCAACCGTTGAATAAGCTCTGAATGATTGGCATGTGTGCCACCGTCTTCGCATGCGAGATCAGCCTAGTTCGCTTTGTAGAACTTGGTTGTCGTCGCCCCAATGCCCTCTGACGTTTCCGAAGGTCCTATTTGAGCGAGTGAGGCCCATCCGCTCCTTCTACACAGACGCTTGTGTATTCTTGTGTACTAACCGCAGGCCTTCCTGAATTTCAATTTCAACCATTTGTCCAAGTCTCATCTCTTCACTCCGCATGCGCCACCGACAAGTCCGTCCCCACAACCTGAATCTTCTCCACATCATCATCGCCTGCAGAATCCTGACCGGGATTTACCTGCTCGTAATCAAAGAACTTGACGAACCGATAAAAGCCCGCAGCCACGATAGCCCCAAGAATTGGCCCGACCCAATAGATCCAGTGGTACGTAGGGAACTGCGTGGATGCGACTGCCGGTCCCAGAGAGCGCGCTGGATTCAGGGAGCCACCGGTGTAAAAGACGCCTGTTTTAAGTCAGTATCAGAGTCGAGAGAAGAGGTATGGGGACTGGAGATGCGGTACGTACCGCCCATCATGGCTACGAAGAGCGCCAACCCGATCCCAATAGGCGCAATGAATGTATCCTTGCTCTTCTCCGCGGCAAGCATGAGCACGACGAAGACGAGTTCAGCGGTCATGAACATCTCGATGAACACGCCTTGGACTACGCTCGTAGAAGGCGACAGCGAAGTATTCGTCGCAGCAATGTCGCCGGGAAACATCACTTTTACCACCGCGCCTGCGCACATCGCAGCAATGAGCTGTGCAGGAAATAGGAACAGGGTTCGCATTGGTGGTACGACGCCGGACAGCACGAGGCCTAGGGTCACCTATGATACGTCAATTACGTCAAGCGAAGGAAGAGGATGGTAGACGAACAGCTGGGTTGAATAGTCCGCCACTGATGCGATAGAATGCCCACACATTCACCAACAGGCTGAATCCATACAGCAGCGCAGTGAAGATATTCTGTTGAGCGCTCGCCTGCCCGTTCGGCGCAGGAGCGCTCTGTGTAGTAATCATGAGTTGGCCTGCAAAGGAGAAGTACAAGAACATGAATGTGCCGACGAATTCGCCCACGGCAGCGACGAAATGCGCCTCGAAGGTGCCTATTTGGCGCTTAGCATGTTTGTCTCCGGTGAGATGGTCTACTGTCGTGTTGTCGCGTTGTCGTCTGTGGAAACGAGGATGTCTATGGACAGGGCCGTTGTTGTTCTCCGCATGATTCATGGTCTGGCTGTGCCGCTTGTCTCGCTCGTTGTCTTGACTGTGGTAGCTGTGACGATTGCCCTGGTTCTCGTGGCTGCGTCGATGAGGTGGTGGTTTTGGCTCGCGGTAGGCTGGCACGCGAGAGGACATGGTCGGTGGAGGGGAAGGCAGATATGCCACAGCAATGCAAATCACAGGGGGGAAGGTGCGGTTTAGTGTTCGTCGTTAAAACTTGGTTAAGGTTGTGAGGAGTTTGGCCCGGTTTGCATGCCTACCCATTTACCAAGGCAGACCGGAGTATCGACCGTTGAAACACTTGCGGAGGGGCGCCGTAATTGTACGAGGCTCGAGCTTCTCCGTCATCCTGAACAGATTCCCATCGATGATGATGATCACATGTAAAGGGTTTGATTACCGGTACACTACGCCGTAGCGTCTGTCGTCCCGAAACGGTGCGGTCCAGAGCTTGCAGCCACAGTTGAACCTCCAAAGAGCGTTGTCCGAGCATGCGACAACACTGCAATATGTCATCATGAGATGCGCCCTCATGTCCTAACGAAAAGCTGATGTCGAAAGCTGAGATGGAAACGCGACTAATCAAGCCTCTTCGACGTCAGCGTGACATTCAAGAACAAACATCAAAGGCTTCGACTTACATAATTTTGTCTCCTCGAGCATACGAGCGACACTACAGAAGCGACTGTGGAAGGATAGCAGGTGAGGTTGGCTACAATCAAGTACAATGGGTGCGGTCTCAGCGTCAATACACGACAGCGCACTTCTCGGAGATGTTTCGAATTTTGCTCACGCGCAGGAACATGTCGTAGGTGCGTGAACTGACTGGAGTTGCATGTGCAGCATCAGATCATCCGAATTGATCATGTTGAAACTTCATTGAACTGCTCAATTGCCTCGAGCATGCTTGGTGTCCCGTGAACAGATCTTGTTTATTTGGTGGTGTTGAAATGTGCGATGTATGTACTGCGCGTTGGAGTACACAATGAGACTTACAAGTGGCCCAGAAACCGTCAAGGCTTTGCAAACAAAAGGCCACCTTAGAGAGCAGACACCTGAGAGGCTCCCTACGGGTTGACCGGTTTTCCAGACTCCTGGCAACCTTCCGTCATATGCTCCAACCTGCCGATTATGGGCAACAATGTGTCAACGCATTAAAAGCCTCAAAGCTTTGCTCACCTCGTCTTCTTTCCCTGATATCTGAAGCCCTGCTTCTGCCTCCTTTCCACCCATCTTGCCCATCCAGAATCGACCAAATCCTCCTGCACGACCAGATCCCTGACACGCAACATCCTTGCAATCCACGTCTCCAGCATCCAGTCCACCCACCCAGCTCTTCTGAGAAACGTCGTGAAGCCAAACCAAAAGACCGCAAAGGCAGCACCAGCAGCCACGCCAACCATGACCTGTTTGGGTGTATGATAGTTCAAGTATATACGACTCGTAGCGACAGCTCCCGCACAAGCCAAAGCAAGAAGCGAGAGCATGAACCGGCCGCCGAATCCAAAGGGTGTGTGTGTTTCGGTCGGATGCGGGACATGTCGGAAGAGGAGGAAGAGCGTCAGGGTGACGGAGAAGAAGGATACGAATTGTGCGTGCGAAGAAGGCATTCCGTAGCCTTTGCCGTGCATTTCTGTGGCATGTCAGCATCCTCCTCCCATATATAGACATTGGGTTGTCGCACGTCGTGGCCGCTCTTCCTTGATGTAGCGCTTCAGGACCCAATTAAGGGCTTCACACGCCATCTGGCCCGCGAACATGAGGCCAATTTCTATCTCGCGGTTGCTCCATAGCAATGTCGCATACACGACCATGAGGCCTTGCGGTACGAGGGCCAGGAATGCGCATAGGTGGGAAAGGTTATCCGTGGGGTTCTATAGACATCAGGAATGATCCATGATCACTGAGCATTTGCACGTACATAATTAACATGCGTCAATGACAGGGACGCAAGCGGAGGATTGTCCATGGCTGTCTGTCGTGAAGCCGAGGAAGTCGGGCTCACGATGCGGGATGACGGTGATGTTCGAATTGCTTGGCGTAGCGGGTCGTTCGTGCATCTGCATCATGGTTGTTAGGCTAGACTTCACCACGCGCATTCACATAGTGAATTGCGAACCTGACTTGGCTCTTGACTCACCATCATGAGCCTCTTCCAGGGTCTGTTTGCCTTCGCCTTTCTCCACAATCGATAGTCGTTGCCACGACGCGCAGCCCTTTCTCTCACGCTTTCCTATCCAGTTATCTCCGCCCTCTCTCCGCTGCAACATATTCACCGCCACCAGCATCATTACAGGACCCCAGGACTCTCACTCTACTTAGGCCCCCGAGCAGGCAGAATGGAGGATGGCGGGCTAGATGACGAGCGCGGCGAAGAACTCAATACGATATTGAGCATATATCCTGAGCTCGTCATTGATACCGAGGATCCGTATCGCGCCACTCTCGAATTGCTGGTGGCTCCTAGCAAAGCGCTGCCCGTCACGTTCGAAGAAGATATACAACGTCTGTCGTACCTGCCTCCACTGCAACTCACCATCAACCTCCCCGCCACATACCCGAACGATAGCGCGCCTTTGATCGATCTCTCGACTGCACTACAATGGCTGCCCTCAAATATCCAGGAAAAGCTCATCAGCGAGGCGCAATCGCTATGGGAAGAGTACGGAGGAGGGATGATACTCTTCTCCTACATCAGCTCTCTCCAAGAGCAAGCTGAGACGTGCTTTGGCTTAGAGGAGCTGACACTTCCTTCTGAGATGCAGCAAGATCTTGTGGCATATAACAATAAGACGAAGCGCGAGCTGTTCGATAAGGAGACTTTCGACTGCGAGGTGTGCTTGGAGCCGAAGAAGGGCTCGGTCTGCTACCGCATGGAGCGCTGTAGCCACGTCTTCTGCGTAGCCTGTCTACAAGACTACTACAACAACTGTATCACGGAGGGTGATGTCAACAACGTCAAGTGTATGTCAACAGAATGTGGCAAGTCTGGTGGCAGCAAGCGGAAGAAGGACCGATTACTATCACCCAAGGAGCTCCTACAAATCCCCCTGGATCGCGCAACCGTCGAGCGCTTCGCAAAGATCAAGCGGAAGAAAAAGATCGAGTCGGATCCGACGATCATATACTGTCCACGCACATGGTGTCAAGGCGCGATGCGAACAGACAAATACCCAAAGATCACGGACGTGTCGCAGATGGACGAGTCAGACGAGGAGGTCGAAGAAGATACGGAAGAGCACATTGGTGCAGTCGACCAAGATGCAGCCAAGAAGCGGAGCATCGGTCGGCAGGGCATGGAACGACTGGCTATCTGCGAAGACTGCAATATCGCGTTCTGCATCGTCTGCTTTGCTTCGTGGCACGGTGACCTTGTGCGCTGCGAACCACGAGACTTGAATCAGCTCACAGAGGAAGATCAAGCATCGCTCAACTTCATCCTCAAGAGCACATCACCATGTCCTTACTGCTCAGTTCCCTGCCAGAAGTCGTATGGCTGCAATCGTAAGCTCTCCACAGCACTATCCCTTTCTTCGCGAACCATTGCTGACAATACGACAGACATGACATGCGCCCACTGCGAGACCCACTTCTGCTACCTCTGCAGCGCCTGGCTCAATCCCGATCATCCATACGCCCATTACAACGACCCCAAATTCCAGAACTGTTTCCAGCGCCTCATGGATGGTGCCGAGGGCGAGGAGATCGTTGTATTTGGTGGACCGCGAGGCGCAGAGCAGGCGGCCGAGTTCTGGGAACAAGAAGCTATGCGGATACAATTGCAGTTGAACGAGGAGGATGATACCCGGTAGTCATGACAGCATGAGGAGTCTTTGAATTAATGTCTTACGAAGAACAATCTGTGGTATCTATAAAGAAGAAAAAAGCGATCGCTTGCTAAACAACGTGTCACTCAAGAAGATTCTAAACAGCCAAAGACCTGAAAACGTTCAGGCTACATGGTGCCCACTCTACCACTTTCCGATCAATGCACCTTCTTCTTCGGCAGCCCGATGTGGTCAATAACGACACACGCAAACATCGTCAAGCAAATCGTAGGAACCATCCAGGCGCTTCCCAGATACTTGTTCATATCCGCCGTGTCAAAGCGAATGACCGACACAAGCGCCAAACCGAGACCAAGAGCACCCGTAACCGCCAGCCGAACAATCGGACCCGCGCGGCGCTCAGGCTTAGTGAGCGACAGGCCGCCGATGAGCGAGTACAGGATCAATGCGACACCACCCTAGTACCATTAGCAAGTGCTCCAGCTGTACTCGAGAAAGAGCAATAGACTCACAGCAATGAAAGTATAACTCATAATCAGATCAAAGATCTGATAGTACTGAAGCTGCGTAATCTGGTAATCCTTCGCACCCGCCTTGAGGACCTTCCTCTTCGCGACCGTCACGCTGAATGTGTCGAAAAGCGTCTTGTACGTCGCTGCCGTCATGCTGTTCATGCCGTCCCACAGCTGCAGGATAGCAGTCTCGTTGGACTTGCCCGTAGACACCGCCTTTTGCCAGTAATCCAGTCCGTCTTTGATATCTTTGAACGCCGTGGCCACGATCTTGATCTCCTTGCTCGCATCCACGCCCTTGGGGATGTAATCGAACACGCCGGAATAGCACGTGTCGTTCATGTAGTGCGCAAACGCGGTGCCATTACTCCATGTATTGTCGGCCTCGGCCATGTAAGATCCGAAGTATGTGGATGGGTCGTATGTGAAGCCGGTGTCGAGGTAGTTGAGCGCGGGCACCCAGTTGGTTTCGAGCGCGTTGACGCTTTCGACGGCTTGGCGCCAGATGATGAGGAGGGAGATACCCTGGAGTACGAGCACCAGGACGATGTGGAGAGGGAAGTGTAGAAAGGACCAGACTTGTTGGCGGATGGAGCCGAAGTGCTCTTCGGACATGCGGTCGAAGTAGAGCATGTAGAGGAAGTAGATTATGCAAACAGCTTTCGGAGATGTCAGTCTGAGATACAGGGGAAAGGGGTGGAAGAGAAGGAGATTGCTTACCTGCGATGATCTGCCCGACGACAGCGCCCGTCCAGAGATACTCGTTCTTGACGATCTTGGAGATGGATTTGCAGATGACGATGATGCCTTCGCCGAGGATGATGAGTGTAAGAAGAGACATGCGTTGAACCATGTGCGTGCCCTTGAACGAGATAATTCGCCACGTGCAAGACACCGTGACCGTGAGAATCGTCTCACTGATAGCGATGATGTACCACGCAATATACGTCTTGCTCTTCGTCGGCACCGGGAAGCCATCAACGTCAAGCACCTCTTTCGGAAACACGGGCGTCAACGCTACGTAAAGAACAGCAGCAAGCAGCGTCCACGCCATGACCATAGCAAGCGGCAGAATGGTCTTCTTGTACTTTTTGGTGAACAACAAAGTAACGCCGTATTGGCAGAACAGAGTGAGACGGGACACCATGAGCATGAGACCGAACGCTTTGTATATCTTGTAGTCGGAGACGTCCTGGCCGGGTTTCCATTGGGGACCGATAACAGCGAATCCGACCATGACACCGAAGTGGATGAGTTTAGCTACACGCTCGAAGACAGAGTCGGAACTGAAGCGCACATCGTACAAAGAGACTTGGTACCATGTCAGCCAGAGGAGGGAGAAGAAGCCAATGTACGCAGTTAGGGACTGGCGGTCGTTGATCTCCAGAACGGAAGTGAAGGTTGTTAGGTTGGCAACGAAGAACAGGTCGTAGAAGAGTTCGGCGGTGGTGGCTTCGGCATGGCGGTGGAATGCTGGGGTGTCGTGGATCTCAGCGTCCATGTTCTCAAACTCTGGGTTCGAGGATGACGGGTCGGATGAGATGGATGCATGGTGGTGCTTCTGTTGCTGCTCGAGGTCGACATATGGTGTGGTCTCGGCCTGTGCGTGGTGTGTGAGGGGTGAAGCGAAGAAAGAGAGGTTCTGCTTTTCCTCGTGGTGGTAAGCCTCGTGACCCATGGTTGTCGAGTTGTGACGAAGGAAGAGATAGACTTGCTAGAAGAAGTCACGATCCCTGACCGTGTTACAAGTAGATATCTCAAGTGAATGAGAATGGTCCAAGGCGGCGTACAGACATCCTCCAGACGAGCGTTCCAACAGCATCATATATCAACATTTCTATCGCACCGACCGTGACTACGCCCTTCCAGATGGGGACACAGAGTATCGCCGGGCAAGCCTCTGCGCCACGCCGCGCTCACCGCATGCTTGAGACAGCTCGTTACCAGTGTCGTGCCTTACTCGTTGGGTGTAGCAATGCGCCAACACATCAATTTGTGCGAGAT
>Ga0265797_10005043_pt1 | contig 19608 bp, 18 predicted proteins | sample P2T30metagenome_FD_192433 | JGI IMG/M metagenome (GOLD analysis project Ga0265797, IMG submission 192433) | Plant litter microbial communities from East Loma Ridge, Irvine, California - P2 T30 | ecosystem: Environmental > Terrestrial > Plant litter > Unclassified | place: USA: California... | reverse complement strand
ATATAGTAAAGGCTACTTTTATAGAAGCCCCTATACTTTGCTATTACAATCTAGCTATAGAGCTAAGGATAGAGATAGACGCGTCTATATACGCAATCTCTGCGATACTATCTTAGAAGCTTTATATAGGCGAAGAGCGTATAGGTTAGTACCTAATTACCTTCTAGTTAAGAAAGTTAATCCCTATAGAGTATAACTACGAGACATATAATAGAGAACTCCTTACAATCGTAGAGAGCTTTAAGTAGTACTACTACTACCTCGAAGGCGTAGTATATATAGTTTAGGTACTTACTAACTATAATAACCTAAGGGGTTTTATAGGGGTTAAGTAGCTAAATAGTAGGTAAGCTAGGTAGGCTACCTTCCTTACCTCCTTCGACTTTATAATCGAACACTAGGCTAGTAAGACGAACCTAGTAGACGAACTTTCGAGACGCTCTAATTACGTATACGATAAGCGTATGCCTAGCTACCTTCTCCCTATATTATAGAATAAACTAGTAGTATAGAGTATAGACTCTAACCTTACTCTATTAATTAGTAGGGTTAGAGCCTAAGAAGAGTACTTACTTAGTATAAGCGCGTCGCCTAAGTACTAAGAGCGTCTCGTAATAGTACGTATAGTAGTGAATACTACTATAAGATTTAAGGATCCCTTTAAGGACTCTATAGCTAATCTAGCGAGTATTATCTAAACGCTATAGGCTAAGGATAATGTATTAGACTCGCTATAGAAGCATAGTAGTGATATAGGAGAGGGAGGCGTATAGTATAAAGAAGGCGACCTATAGTACTATCGAGATATATTATATATACCTCTCGATAGCGCTACGTATACGGAACTCCTATAGATCTATTATAACGATAAACTAGCTAGTCATTTCAGTAGGAATAAGACTAAAGAGCTCCTATGCTAGAAATACTAGTAGCTAAGCCTTAGTAAGGATATAGCGTAAAGAGTAGCCTCTTATAACATATATTAAGTTATAAAATCAAGACGCTATCGACCCTATAGCGATACGTAGGCATTAAGTATACTAAGCTAGCTATAGGAGGAAATCACGCTTGATTTCATTATAGACCTTCCCCTAGGGAAGCTAAATAGCTAGGTAGTTAATTCTATCCTAGTAATTATAGATAGGTATACGAAGATAAATATCTTTGTTCCTACTACTAAGTATTATAATAGTATAGAGCTTACGAGGCTCCTAATAGATATAGTTATACAAAGATACGGAGTTCTAAAAGGCATTATATTAGATTAGAGTTCATTATTTACTAGCTAATACTAGAGCGACTTCGTATACGAAGCGCGTATAAAACATAACCTTAGTATAGCCTTCTATCTATAGATAGATAAGTAAATAGAATAAATAAACTAGACTTTAGAATAGTACTTACAATGCTACTATTTAGAGTTATAAGATATATAGCCTAAACTTTTAGCATATATAGAGTTCGTAGTAAATAACAGCGTTTACTATATAATACGTATAAGCCCCTTCGGATTATTATATAGGTAGAACCTAGAAATCCGAGGTCTACTAATTCGGGACGAATTGTATAAAGAGAGGGTGCTAGCTATAATAGAGCATATAAGATAGATACGTAACGCGTATATCACGCTTATAGCTTGCTAGTAAGAAGCCTAAGAGTCGTAGGTTAAGTACTAGAAGAAGCGATAGAAGCGTATAGAGTTTAAGGTTAGTAATTAGGTACTCCTCTCTACTAAGAACCTAAAGCTATTAGAAGCGAAAAAGAAGCTAAGTATATGCTTTATAGGGCTATTCTAAGTGCGAGAGCTCGTCGGCTCGTAAGCTTACTACTTAGCGCTCCTAACCTTATATAAGATTTATAATATCTTCTATATATCCCTACTCGAGCTATAGAATCTACGTATAGGCAAGGAACCTATAGTACCTATACTACTCGCTATAGTAGCAGATAAGTAGGAAGTCTCTACAATTAAGAGAGCTTAGAAAAAGAGAGATAAGTAGTATTACTTAGTATAGTAGAAGGACTAGCCTAAAGAATATACTAGCTAGGAGCCTAAAGAGAATTATATAGGAGTAGAGGCCCTAATAAACGTATATAAAGAGTAGAGGATACGTAGGAGAAGAGTATAGAAGTTGTAAGAAGAGGCTTATGCTAAAGTGTAGTAGATTGTCATTTTAGGGTAGTACTTCTATAGAGACGCGCTAGAGTATCTTAAAGGGCATAAGGCCTATATATATAGAGCAGATACTCTATACTACTTATCCTCCTTATCCTCTATCTCCTTATCCTCCTCCTTATCTTCCTCCTCCTAGTTAGGGGTATTAGGCCTAAGAGCCTAGTTAATAGTGCTAAGGTCCTCCTTAGAGATAGCGTAGTCGCGTAGGAACTACGTATATAGTTAGTAGGTAGTTCTCCTAAAAAACAGAGCCAGAATATACTTATAGCCTTACTAACCTCTATAAGAGCTAGGATACTATACCTAATACTCTATAGCTTAGTAATAACTATAGGATTACTACTAGCAGTATTAGAGCTACTAGTGCGACGCTTATAGCTAGTAATGCGATCGCTCTTAGTCTTATTACGGTTATTATTAAGGGCCTTAAGCCTAGTAATAAGCTCGTTAGTAAGGTCGTAGGCGCGAGCCTTATACTTATTAATCTCAACCTAGTCGTCTATAGTACGTATAGTAGTCGTATATATAGCGCGAGCAGTCTTAACCTTCTTAAGTATCTTAAAGAGAGGCTACTCTATAGGTATATAGGGGTGCTTACTATCCCTATATCTACTATACTTCCTACCTAGGGCTCTAAGGATAACGTTATACCTATACTCTTCGCAAGCAGTTAGTATACGTCTCTAAAGCCTTAAGAGTATACTACTTATAGTCGAGGTCGTTATTTAGGTATAGAATATACCTATTATAGATAGTAATAGTAGGCTTACTAACCTTACTAGGAGTAAGGGTAGCTATTATAAAGAGTAGGTAGTATGCTTACGAATATAGTACAAGTGTATTATTAAGAAGAGGGCTTATAGATAGTATGCATATAGATAGCGATGTTAGTAAGAAGAGGATACGAGAAGTAGGCGAAATTCTTAACTTACCTAAGAGTAAAGAGTTTTTCTATTTATTGCTATATAAACGCTATATTAACATAATGTATTACTATATAGGATAGGTATATACAAGTCATATACTACTCTCTAGGGAGGTGAATCCTCTATATATAAAGTTACTAAACTTTAAGGCTATATGAAATAACCTCTAATAATATACCTAGAAGGCCTATTACGAAGAAGGGAGATAGTTATTATAGGAGTCCTTAAGATAAAGTCTAAGGTCATGTATAGGGTATAGCCTATACTGCGCTTAGTAGTAGCTAGTGCGATATATATGACTCGTATGCTAGATAGTAGCAAGGAAGTAACAATTAGTCTTTATACGAAAGTAGAACTTGCTTTAGTATTCACTACGTTGCGAAATACCTATTTTAAATATACTACTTAGTATTCCTTTAATAATATAATATAAGGTAAAGTTTAGACTACCTAAGTAATTCTAAGCGACTCTAAATCTAAAGTCTAGTTTTTAATACTTAAGGTTAAAATATATTAGTATAATAATACTAAAAATTAAGAAATATATATATATATATATTAGTTATAACTACTAGTTAGTTAGAGAGGTTTATAGTTAAGTTAGTTAAACTATTTTATAATAGCTAACTAGTTAGTTAAAGGCAAAAACAATCAACTATGTAACTAACTATCAAAATCGTAGTTAGCTATTAGTACTACTACTACGAGTATTGCATTAGTAGATATACGACTATAAATCTAGGTCTATCTTACCTAGTCTCTACTGCTTATATCAAAGTCGTAGTAATAATCGGTATATGTAGATATAATAAGCAAAAAGCACTTATAGGTTTCTACTATTTTAATGCTATTACTAGTTTAGCTACTACTAGATATAGAATAGGACTCGGCGTTATAGTAGGCACTAGATTCGTATCAGCTAAAGCTACTAGCACTATGAGAATGAGTGAAAGCATAATTGATTCGAAAAATTAAAAGGCTAGTAATTATGATAGGAATCATAAAGGAAACAAAATCGAAGTAGGAGCTAAATCATATAATGTCACTATAGAGGAGTTTGGATAGTAGAGGAGTTCAGATAGAATTTCAGACTTTCGATCTTTAGTTCGATCTACTACTTGCTATGATAATATAATCACTCTTACTCTTATATATACACTCCTTAATACCTTCTTCTTCCTTATCTACAATTTCGGGAGTTATAGCCCTTATTATTCGCCTCTTTTTCGACTTCCTCTTCAATGCCTCTGCTTCTACTTCCTTTATAAGTTTGAGGATTTCCTTTATATTAAAGACAAACTTCCCTTTAATTACTATATGCTTCCCTTTCTTATGTTCCTTATATACCTATAGTAGCTCTCTAAATTCAGTATTCTCTTTCTATAAAAGAGTATTCTCTAAAGTTGTCCTTTTAAAAGCCTCTTCTAATTGCTTAATATACTACTTTATAGGAGTCTTAAGATTAGAAGAATGAATGATCCTATTAATAAGCGATATTGCCTCTTATAGCTCTATACTCTCTAGCAGCAAACTATCTAGTAGGGAGTAGTCTAGATTGTTTAGAGTTGTAATAGGTAGTAGAGTTACCTAGAGAGTAGGAGTAGGCACTTAGAGAGTTAAGAGGATAGTAATTAGGCTAAGAGGATAGATACTAGATATCTAAAACAACAATTCGATACTCTAAGGTATAAAGGCTTGATTCCTAGCCATTATATAGGCTTCTATCTACTCGATCTAGGGTATTTATTAAGTATCTAAGTAGAAGAGTTTCTCGATTTTAGCTAATAAAGCCTGCTTAAGAGAACTAAATATGCTAATGTCGAGAAGCTATAGGATATGTAAAGTATGTAATAGTAGTACTATAAGGTCGATATTCTTATTAAGGTAAAAGGTAATAAACCTTGCTATAAGGTAAGATCTATATCTATCAAGAAGTAATAGCCTCTGTTTTCTATTATTTTAGCGTGTTTTAGGCTTGAATAAAGTCGTTAACTACTTATATGCGTAATTATCAGATATCTACCTACTAGTAGATATTAAGAACTTCTAGTTTTCAGGCATAGAGGCTAGTATCTATATAGTATTCGTATATTTCGCCTTAAAAATAAGAAGCAGAGGTAATGCGATTCCTAAAGCTCTAATATACTCGATTACTATTATCTACTCTTGCCTTCTGCTTATCTTCTTAAACGCCCTAGTATCTCCTCTTCTTATAAGTACTTTCAAAGGTAAAGTAGTACTAAGAGCGAAGCCAGTCTTATTGACATTAAAAATCGCATTAGGAGAGTAGGAGTTCTTAAGGAAAAGGTTAGTAAGAGCGTTAAAGTAGGCATTTATAACTAGATAAGTAATTCCTTTAAAGTGGCTTATATCTAGAGCTTAAGAATAGATAGTCTTTAGCTCAGAGTATCATTTTTAGAACCTATCAATCCACTGTTTACTAATAGGAGAGTAGGATATTAGAGTTAAGCTTAAGTAGAAGTAAGAAAGGCGGATTTCTTTAGTAAGATCTCTTGTTAATAGGAGGGTAATAGGGTACCCTAAGTTTGAGAGTTAAGTAATAGCCTTTAAGAGAACCTTCTCTTTAGCAGTTGAGAGTATTTGTTGTAATTCGTGCAATTTAGAGTAAGAAGTTCGAGTCAAGAGCTGATTAGAGAGTATAGAGGTAGGGATATTAAATGCGTAAGCGCACTTCTAAACTGAGGTATATTCGTTATTACAGTATGCTGCTAGAGCAGTAATAAGCGTCTCTTTGGAATAGGTAGGCATAATAAAGAGAAAAGAAAGAACGTCGCATAAAAAAATCGTTTTAACACGAAACTAGCGCACAGGACTGTCTGAACTCCCCTACAGCGACGTTACACATCAAACCCAAGCTTTCAGCCTCTGCGTCCGCCACACTTCTTCATGACGCGCTGTAAACTTCGAGACCAGGCTGTACCAAGTCTGCGTAGCGAGAAGAGGCTTGCATTTCAGCAGATTTAGCCCGGGAAAAAGCAGAAGTAGCGTCTTCAGACGATCCTCCATACAAAGGCGAAGTACACAAAAGCTTAAAATGGCTTAGGAGTGGAGTCCGGGGATGATCTTGCGATCTGGATCGTGCTCCAGCCAGCCACATGGCAGCGTTTGGAAGTTTATATCCACTTTCTGATGTTTTACGAATGTCAAATGATCTTGAAGAATAGCAGTTGGTTGCTGACTTGTGAAGTTGTACAGCTATCAGTCGAGACTAAAAGGAAGTGCATACTAGACCTAAGCCCCTCAATCTATTAAAAGATCATCAAATGATCAAATCCCCATCGCACCTCATTGCGACACCAGATAAGCCTGGAACTCAGTACAAGACCCAGCATCATGCGTGTACCACGTCCCGCCGCAATTCCAATTCGCCACTGTCGGCAATCCGTCCCAGCTTGCCTCGCATGTCAACGGGCAAGTCTGCTGCTGCGGTCCATTACTGTTAGCAGTGAACTCGCACGTCACAACAGCTCCACTGCGATCTTGAGGGCCTATTTGCCCGTCGTTTGGCTGGTTGTAGATTACCATTCTGTCTAACGTTTCATCCTTTGGTACGCCCGCGTTGTTATTGTGGAAGTTCTGGAGAGTGAAAATGTTGCCTGGACCTCCGAATTTGTAGGGTGTTGCGGGATGGGTAGGAGGGTTGGGCGAGCTGAGGTATTGACCAGTGAGGGAGTTGCCGATGGCGGCGATTTTGAAGGGGGCCAAGTCCGGGTAGAGGTATGCGGTTGTTGTTGCTGTGGGGGCTGTTTCTAGGACAGACTCTGTATGCGTTGATGTTATGACTGTGGTTGTTGTTGGGAGGCCGGGTTGGGTGATTGTGTGAGTTGGCGTGTACGTTGATGTAGCGATGGTCTGCAACAGGGAACATAAAGGTCAGCGAAGCGCAGAGGCACTTTGAGGGAGAAAGAAGTCGTACTCCCTGATTCACAGTCGTTGTCGAGAGCGAGATTGCGTTAGCTGTAGCTGTAGGGCAGAGAGTCAGATGTTGGCTATGTCCTAATCGTTCGGCATTACAACGTACCTGTCGTGGTGCTAGTGGGGACTGACAGACACTGGCAGGCTGAAGATATGGCTGACGAGACGGTGAAAGCAGCCAGACAGCTGGGCTTGGATACAGTCGCGACTCGTTTCTTGATAGGTGCCGAAGGCGGAGTGCATGTAAGCGCAGATGTGACGGTCGATATTGGAGTGCTGGTAGATGTCACGATTGTGGTCGTGTCTCTGCGCGCTTCTGTGTTAGCGAGGATGTCTTGAGAGGCATTCGCATTCTTGCTGGGGGATTTACGTTTCCAATGTGATTGTTGGTATACTGGACTCTATCAGTAGACGAATGCCAATGGTATAAGACTGATCTCTCTTACTTGAAAACGGTAAGCGTAGCAACGATCGAAGCAGTCACCGTAGTACTTCCCGAGAGCACTGATGTGACGGTGTCAACGCTGGGCGCCGTACGTTAGCAAATCCATAGCAGTCCGTCGTGGGAACGATCATACTTTGTTTTCGTCTGTGTCAGCGTCGTAGCAGCAACTGGTATGTGAAGAAACGAGGAGCAGAAAGCGCTGGCGGTTTGCTGCTGCTTCAACGCTGTGACAAGCTTGGTCACAGCCGGGCAGAGAGCAGGAGTAGTAGCTGCGGCGGCCGGCACTGGGTTCGCGTGAGCTACAGCCGCGAAGGCCACGAGCATTGGTGGAAGCATGACTGAGAGCGAACGACGAGATGATCAGCAGTTCAAAGTAAAGAGGTAACAGTATTCGTGGGAAGACTACCATGTATACACACGTTATTGCACATCTTCTTACGCCTCACAGACGGCTCATATTCTCTGCCAAGCCGCCGTAGCGAAAGAGGCTTGCATTGATACTCCAAAGAAGGTTGGGAACAAGCAAAATAGAACTTGCCTCGACGTTCCTCCTTGCATGAGAAGAAGAAGTGTACAAAAGCCACATGAATCCAGGAGTGGAGTCCGGGGGTCTGGACTGCCCTTCAGCCAGCCACAGAGCGGCACTCAAAATGCATCCTGACGCCTTCACACTTTTCTGACTAGAAAACACACAAGTAATCAGCAATTGAACACTGTTCGATGACTGTAGCCCCACTAGTCAATAATCTGAGACAAAGTGCAGGGTAGAGGCTGAACGTCTGATTAGCCCGCTTTTTATCTTTGCACGAGTGGCAAGCGCCTTCACGTCGAAGTCCAGCCTGCCTTCCGGATTCAACAACACTTTCAGCTGTGTCGTAGGCCAAATACAGTGTTTCTGGCTCGCTCCCAACGCGAGTGCTGTCATGCCTTTTCGAGGAGAGCGACAGTGCCTGGTTTCTTCACTCCTCCAGATAAGCATGTGTAGCCGTTGGAAGATGGGAGCCGAAAGGATGTGAAGAACAGTTAAAACCAGAACGTATACTGCCCGGCCGATTAAGATCTGTCTTCTCCTCTGGCGCCTTCTTAGAGGCACAGGCCGTTCGACTACAGGACCACTTGATGCCAGGACTAAAGACTCTCTGGTCAGGAGTCAGAACCGTCCTCATCGTCTGCGCAAATAGAAATTGTTACCATCCTCGTCATCCCATCGAAACCCTCGCCATAGCATCCCAAGAAACAACCTCACTCGGCGCCCACGTCCCAAGTCCTCTCGGGCGATGCACCCCAACTTTCTTCTGGAACAAGAAATTCACGAATCGAATCGGGCGAATCGCCGCCTCACCACCCTTCGTCCGACGCCGTAGATCCCGAAACATCCAGTAAACACGCCCCGATTGCTGCGGCGTCAGCCCGGTCTTGACCTGGATCTTCGTCATCTTGTGGGCGATGTATTCCAGCCCGAGCGGCATGGTGTTGGTGTATTCGATCCAGGAACAGAGCTTCTTCGCTGACGAGACGGCGTTGTGGTCCATTGTGAAGCAGACATGGAATTGCAGAATAGCTGGTGGGTCCCTTGCACGCGCCTCGGTGTCGAGGGCGTGAATTGAAGCTGCGATCATTCCCATCTGCTTGAGGTCGAAGTTGTTGAGGATGAAGACGCACTCGCCGCTGCCTGCTTCTCCGTCGAAAAATTGGAACTCGGCGCGCATTTGGCGAGAAGTACTGCTGAGAGGGTGTAGAGCTGTCGCTAACGGTATAATGGAAGCCACATCGACAATAGGAACAGGGACCAAGACGTTGGGCATTGGCAACAGACCAAGGTACCACTTCAAATTCGTACGCACAAGCTTGACTCTATGTCCTTTGGTGTCCAAGTTCTCGTAAGCGGCGATACGTTCATTGTATGAAGCCGGTTGCCTCTCTATCAGCTTCATCCACGTGTTGATGGCGACAAATTGTTGTGCCCGCATTAAAACCGTGTGCACAATCTTTTTGAACGTGTGGTGTTCGACGTATAATTTCTCGTAAGCGTCGACAAGCTTCTTGCCAGAGATAATCCGGAAGGACGTGTTGGCAGCGACGAACTCGTAGACATTGTTTCTGAGCTCTGGCGGCATGCCTTGCAAGCTTGCGAGAGGAGGCGGAGATGAGGGAGACGGCGGAGAAGGTGATTTCCAGTACCGGTTCACGGACACGAGGACCATCAGTACAGAAAGGGTAGCGAGCATCCACTGGTAGGGAAACATATTGTCGCGTGCAGTGGTGGCGAGTGGATGGATCAATACGCTGTTTGTCGGCGATGCACCAAGTGGCGTCAAATTGTTCGGTCTTTGGTCGTGTGTATAGAGGTGCGGTGTGTGTGGGAAGTCCAGGCCGCCGCAGCGACTTTGTGCTTGCAGGTATCGAGAGTCGGACTGGCTTGCAGCTGTGGTTCACTAAAAAAGCAGTCAATTGGCCCCAAGTAAGTGTCGGTCTCTGCAGTAACTGTTGAATCCAAACTTTTTTGAAGTCATTGACATAGTGAATTTGTCAGTACTAAGCAGTACGTTGTGGTGCCCATCTTGGGGCCTTTAAAAGGGACCAGTGAGATGCAACAGCCATGGCGACGACGCTCTGTTTCAACTTTTTTTTTCTTTTTGCTTGACATTATTTACCAGTCGCAAGTCTCAGCCATGAGCTTGGCGAGCTCCTCGAGATAGTGCTTGTCCGTCTCATCAAAGCCGTCGGCTACTGCGCAGTCGATGTCGATGATCGCCACAACCTAGAGGTGAAACATAGTGTCAGCTTCACAACATCTTCGCTACTTGTCCAGGACAAGCTCAAGATCACATACCTTTCCGTCCACCACAATCGGCACAACGATCTCACTCTTCGAGTCACCGTCGCATGCAATGTGTCCAGGGAAGAGGTCGACGTCTGGCACAAGTTGTGTCTGGGCAGTCTCAGCTGCTACACCGCAGACTCCACGGCCGAAAGCAATGATTTGGCAGGCGACTTTGCCTTGGAAGGGTCCGAGGATCAGTTGAGGCTTCTTGCCTGATGCTGCCCGTGATGGATCGAGGACGTAGAAGCCAGCCCAGTTTGTGTGGTTAGAGGGCGAAGGCAGAGCATGCAGAGCGTGCCAGAGGAGCGAGGCAGCGTTGGATGTGTTGCTGTTGAGAAATGTTGTTAGAGTGTTGTTTCGTCGCATAATTTAAGCATTCCGCCAAGTATAGCGTATGCACGCAACCTAAGGCATTGAACTTACCAGACCTGCCAGTATTGTCAGCGCATGTCAAAGTGTTATCGTAAGTCACAGAATTAACATACCCAGTTCCGCTGACCGTCAAACAAAGCAGCCGCTTGCTCAATCACCTGCTCATATGCTTCTTTCTTGCCAACGCCGGCGGCGAAGTTCGACGAGTCGGCATGCACCTGGATTGACGGCTTAACGACGTGATCTCACACTACTCGAAAATAACTTCCAATCATACCATTATGTTTTTGCTCAATTCTCAGTATAGTCAAACCAGCTCAGACGTCCCAGTTGTTGACCACGAATGTCGAAACAGTATTGAGTATTACTCGACGAATTTGCAAACCGTTAGAACACGGCGGCGGCGTCGCCGACGGTGTGACTGGGGTCTGCTCGCTGTGTGCTGACAAAATGGAAAGTTCGACTTGGGCCGTGCAGCCTGTGTCATCTCCTATTCTTCACCTCGTCTGCCTCGGTGTCATTCCAATCGAGGACATGGATGACTCTCGAGTCCCAGTAGCGATGCGAAGTTGCTGCATCTGTGCTCCAGAGCAAATGTCGTGATCCCGGCCTGCCTATTTCGAAAGTAGACCGCACAGAACCCACAGCCACGAGGTCGGAGGCACGTTCAGCCGTCTACAGCCCTGCGCCGGGTTTAATATATTAAATCCGGGGTGGCATCAGGCGATAAGTCGTAAGGCCCGCTGCTATCGAACGATACCGGCGGCTGAGATCAAGAGATGTACCTCTACGAGACTGGTATAACAAGGCCAAGAGCTCGCAGTAGCTGTGAAGAAGCTGTAATTCTCCTCTTCCTCATATAGTATTGCCCTCCAGACATCCCGTCAAACACAATGGTTCTCAAACAGTGCTGTGCCACCGGCTCTCTGCACACTGGGACACCACAAGGCCGCATCGAAAAGGTGCATGGTCTTGACTGCTATGTCGCAGACGCACCAAGCGGCTCGCCGAAAGGCATTGTTATCATCATCCCAGATGCGTTTGGCTGGGAGTTACCGAACAACAGGATCCTGGCGGATGAGTATGCGAAGAAGGGTGACTTCCAAGTGGTAAGCCAGCCTTAGACCGAAGTAATGTCATGAAAAGGCTAACATTCGCCTAGTTCCTGCCAGACTTCATGAATGGTATAGTCCGCACACCCAAGCAGGTCTTCTCATACAGTTTGTTGACCAGTACACCGTAGGCTTCGTTATGCCGCCAGAAGTGATGATCAGCTTCCACGCAATGACCGCCACCGGATTCTGGAACCAGATCTACAAAGTCGGACATGCATTGTATCTCATGCGCTACTTCGCTCCCTTCATGTACAACTGCAGAGAAGGAGTCGCCAGTCCAAGGATCTACAGCTTCTTCAAAGCGATCCGTGAGCAGGAAGCAGCTAAGCTCCCTGTCGGAACTGCTGGCTTCTGCTGGGGCGCAAAATATGTCACGGAGCTCTCCTGGGACCAGACCAGGACTGATTCAGGCGAGCGCCTGATCGACTGTGGTTTCATCGCGCATCCATCGAACCTAAAGTATCCGAGCGACATTGAGAAGGTCGTCTTGCCACTGTCATGCGCGGCTGCTGAGATCGACTTCCAGATGAGCGCAGAGAACGCGAAACAAACTGAAGAAGTTCTGGTGGCGAAGACGGCAAAGACCAAAGATCACGGTGTCGAGCATGAGTTTGTGATGTACGAGAAGGCGTTCCACGGCTTCGCTGTGCGGGCGGATGAGGACAATATTGAGGAGGCTGAGCGAGGGAAGAAGGCTGAAGCGCAAGCAATCGCATGGTTTGGGAAGTGGTTTGCTGGGCCGCCGCCAAAGACATCCGGCGGTAGTGCTTGAGATTGATGTAAGCAATAATAATGAAGTGGTTTTTGTGTTTGGCAAACATCTAAAACTGAGGTGGGCTGATTGACTGCAACGCTACTTCCAATAAAGGGCCTCACTCCTGCCAAATGCTGGTAGCCATGCCAAAGGCAGTCACATGTGAGCGCCCTCATTGCCATTTCAAGACCGCGCATTTGAAGACGACCTCTCTTCTCACCATCCACTACCTTGCCTTGACAATTGAAGCACTTGCTAGCATATGACAATTTCCCTTCTGCAGAGCTTACTTTATCATCTCCACGAGCAAAAATGGTGACCCTCCGAGGCGACCACCCCAACAACAAACGCTCAATGGGTGCCGCCATCAGCTTAGCTCCCATCCAACAACAACAACAACAACAACAACAACAAAACAACCCACCGACCAACGTCGGCCCTACTTCACGACACCCAATCCCTATCCCACCAGGAACCAAAGCCTCCAGATTCGACCACGTCTTCATGGATCACTGCGAGTTCCGCCTGTCGCCTGTCCACGGCTATGGCGTCTTCGCCACCAAGGACATCAAGCCAGGAACCGAGATCATCAAGGAGGAGGCGCTCTGGGTCATGGACACCGGCACGGTGATGAGGGCTACATTCTCGGAGGGTTCCGACTACAGTGCGCCACGGTACATCATGATCGACGCATTCTACAGGAGCAACATGGACGAGGAGGACGAGGAAGAGCGGCTGCGGCTCCAGCAGGACATCCTCGCGCTGTGTGGCGGGTTCAACAGCGACGAAATGCTTCAAGGAGACGGACGAGCCAGCATGCAGACATTGAGTGAGACTCTTCGCGAAATTCTGATCCTCAATGGAGTTGCAGAGAGCGATGACAGACCTGAATATGCTGCTATCTTCAGAGCTTCTTCTCGACTCAACCACAGCTGCGCTCCGAACGCTGAGCAAAGGCGCTCCAAGATGAATGATGGCTCGGTGGTAAGCTTCCCACTCTCAAGTCCCATAACCAAACCAACCTCACAATACTAATCCTCCAATCCAGTGGTGCACAGTCTACGCCACCTCCCTCATCAAAAAAGGCGAAGAAATCTTCATCAACTACGTCGACCCGCTCGCCAGATCCCTCGATCGCCAAGAGATGTTCCAATCACGCTGGAAATTCACCTGTGCTTGCAAGCTCTGCATCCGATCACTGAAGGAAGTGGAGGTATCGGACATGAGACGCGAAAACATCGAAAGAGCCATGGACCTGATGAGGGACGCCCAGAAGAAGCACGCGGAACCGAAGCCAGCGGACCGAAAAGATGAAGTTCACACGAACCACCTCAAACAATGCGACAAGGCCACACTGGGCGAGGCGGGCTGGCAGATCATCGAGCAGTTCGCGGCGGAAGAGGGAGTGAGCGATCTGAAGCTGTTCAACAGGTAGAATTCCACCTCACCCCAACCACGTTAACATTTACTGACTTTTAAATAGCATCACACACGCTGCGGACGCTGCAAGCCGCCTCAAGAAGCTCTCACTGGAGATCAAGCTGACAGATCGCTTGATGGCCGTGTGCCGCACTCACAGCATGAGCCCAGAGATGGACAGGAATGTACAGAGCAGGCGCGAGCACCTCCGCATGACGGCCATGCAGGTCGCCGCGATGGCCCACGAGCAGCTGGCCAACAGGGCCGCCTAAGTGGAGGTGCGGGAGGGGTAGGGAGGGGTAGGAAGGGCGGCGGAGGCTGAGGGGATCGAGAGGAGGATATTCGGTGTATTGTATTGTTTATTGCGGATGGTGGAAGGGGGATCGAGAGGAGGATTATCGGTGCTTTGTATATTATACATCGCGGATAGAGGGTTGCTTTTTTTGTATCCCACTCACCTACATGCCGTTGATGTGACTGTGTTTGATGGTAGTCTCCCTGGCACTAAAGCATTGTGTCTTGGAGAGCAGTGAGCACCAGTCGATAGCATTCGTTTGTGAATGGATCGAAGGTCGCTGGCAACAACATTATCTTGGAAGGCAGTGACATCGAGAGATCAATGTTACATTTATCTCCATGATTGAAGTCATGCATTGGGAGGATACTGATACGACCTGCCCCGTCGTGTGACAAAGCAATAGCATCACCCTCAAGAGGCTTTGAGTCTAAAAAGCATTCACTTCAGCGTGGTATGCCCCTACTAAGGATGCGCGATATTGTGTGGTACTCCGGCGCCTGAGGTCCAGCCGAAGAAAGAGGATGTAGCGTTTTGACTTTTCCAATTCCTGTTCATAGCATAACCTGCCAGCAGATGTATCTGGTGGATCGTAAGGTAGGTACATAATTTTAGCTACTGCGGCGAAGCATTGTTATTGCCAGGCCGAGACGCGTGCAAGAGTGGATATTTTGGAACTTACTCAAGGATTCATCGTCAGAAGTTGATGAAGTATAGTTGCGACGTACCTTTTCGTTGTGAATAATAGGTAGAGCAACGAAGTACACACAATGTAAGCCATCCAGAACGAACATTTCACCAGTCACGAAACTACCACGCGATAGAACACCAAAACAGCCAACAATCACGAAGACATCACGCTGAACGGAAGATAAATGGCCAATTAAACCCAACCAACACAAACAAAACCAGATGACCATCCCGTCAACTCGGTGCCATCTCCGCGCCCCGAAACACAAACCAAGGGAGATCCCTGAACTGTACCCAAGGACCCTTCCCTCTCAGCCCGCTCTGAAAGATCGAGAGAAATGTCCGATTCGCCGCCTCGTTCACACATGGGAAAGCTACCTCCTACCTGTTTGGCAAGGCAATCTTCACGCGAAATGGTGGCTTGAAGTCTAAATGACATGATGGCGGATGCATTGTCGAAGGTTCGGCGGGAAGCGGTTTGAAAGCTGACGGCCCTGGCGGGTGGAAAATAAGGTAGGAGGTAGGCATTGAGAGTTTGGAGGAACGGGTCGGTTTGTCACGAAACTGACGCGTCGTTGCGGGAGGATCGAGATTGAACAATAACATTGAAGATGTGCAAGTTTGTTTGTGATGAGACTGGTGGTTTGCTTGAGGCATCTCGAATAGGAAGGAGAAAGGGCATGAAAAGAGACAAGATTACTTTACCTCTTACTGGGACGGGACAATTGAACCAGCGGTGCAGCGGTCGGTTCCCGGGTCACATGCCCTACTCTCCTCAACTGCTGCAGCGAAACGTTGACAATCCTCATGTAGGATGTCTTGTATAGACAAACAAACCCGTGTCACAAGGCAAGACGTTGAGCAAAATGCAATTCTGAAGAGATGGCGCAGACAGGGTGACCACGGTTCGGATATCGGGCAATCAGACCGAGACTATGGGGAGAAGAGGATGAGGATCCCTGGGGATGTATGTCTCGGGATCGGGAGTGAATGGTCATGGCGAAGATGCCGAGGAGATGCCCTGGTTTGTGGGAAGGTGAGATATTTGGGATGCTATGTGGTTTTGTGGTTCGGGGGGAGGTGGGTGTTTGAGGCACGCTTAGGGTTGGGAGATGGGGCAGCAACTGCTGTGGTCTCAATGTTGTTATGGTGAAAAGTGTGGTGCATTCCCACTAATTTTTGCTTGCAAGATAATGCTTGTCATCGAGATGTTAGATAGCCATTACCAGATCAGAACTTCCTACTCCCACCCTGGTGTGTGCAATATAAAAAAGGATGCCTCAAACGCAATAACCAAATTGCACTTACTACGATTGATACAGACTTCATTCCCAATTTCACGACTCAAAGCTCAATTTCGATTTTCCGATGTATTCTACAAAGCTTCGATTCATTCAAACCGACCCAGGGTCAGGAATTTTTTCTAGTTAATATGGGGATGTTGTTTGAGACAGACCCATGGGCCAAGCACACCCCGACACGATACATTGGCGCGACGCGAGTTTGACAGTCGGGATGAACATCGCCAGGGCAATTGTTGAGGCTCTGCTGCGGTGGGCGCGTGGGATGTTCAATTGTACTGGAGATAGTAGGGCTGAGGGCAACCTCCAAGACGATGGCATCGCACATCGCACATCGAAGATTGGCGATATCGCTATCTTGCTGCCGGGTACTCGGATGCTGGAATATTGCTATGCCTGGCAATATTCGCTTCTGCCAACAAGGCTACACTGGGTGACTGGACGGACAAGCTCGCTTCGCTTACAACACGAACAAGAATCATGGGTGTTCGCAGTAGTTCATAGAGAAGCCTTGCTATAACACCAATACTGCAGACTACTTGCATCACACGCGCGCGCTAAAGCGAGCAGAATGCCGACTTTGATGCGCGGGAGATGCGACTGCAGCATTCGTCACTCACATTTGCTAGACTTGCTAGTCGAGAGTCCAGAACGCGAAGATCAGCCTGGAATTGATTAACCACGCATGACAAACACCGTCGTCCCGGGGAGAGAGGCAGGCCGCAGGCCCCAAAAGATGAAACTATAACTAACATAGGAGATGCGCCGGGCAAAAGATGTCATAGGGTGGGACGAGCGGTTGGGTAGACCTGGGTAGGCGATTGATTGGATTACGGAAGTATTATTGATGGACGGGCATGACAGGCAGACAGGGGAGCCACATGCGCGCGGAGCAAGGCCGGGGAGGCTAGAGGTCGATGCCGCGCGAAGGTCTTTGCAGGATTCTCCTGGTTCTCTGCATCGCGGAAAAAGGTACGAACCAGGAGGTGGCCTATCAGCGTCCTGCTTGTTCAGGTGTCGTTTCAGCGTGCAGGAGGGCAAACGGTGAAATCGCGGGTTGTCATAAAGCACTAAACATGTACATGCAAACACCAACACAGCTTACCGTCGGCACATCAAACGACAGCCGAGGGCAAAGTGCACCAAGCATCGCGGATCGAGCGAACGACCACAGGGCTGGGAACTTCTTGTCATCCGTGCTGTACCAATAATTACACGCTCCAGCTTGCAGGATCGCACGAGCTGACGGGAACACTCGAAAGAGAGCTTTGCCCTGATGATGATGATGATGAGGGCGAGAAACAAAAAAGTGTGGGGCGATGCTTTTGCTTGGGAATTCCGGTCATTTTACGTTTGTACCTGCATCGTGAAACATGTACCCCTGAGCCTGCCTATGAAACCGGACAGGGCGGGCCTGCCTTGCAACTTGCAGCGTGCAATGCAATGGCCTTGTCCAATTGTTTTATTTGCAGAGGGCAGCGTGTGCCATTGAGGAGCAGAGTGCATTGGTGGTATGCAGTAGTATTGTATGTAGGCGTTGAGTTCATGGGTGGTGCATCGATGGGATGGATATGTATAGAGAGAGGGGCGAATGCAATGCCTGATATAGCCAGCCTCTTCCAACCCATGTCGTGTTCTCCCTTTTACGATCGACGGGGCGACGATCAGAGAAGACTAGAAGTTGGGTTGTTCTGCTACCATACGTACTGTAAGTCACTACTACGAGCTGCCCTACTATTGCCTGTCGTGTGGTGAGCTCATCTTCGCGTCTTCTTCTTCTTAGCTCTTACTCCTACTGTACTCCGAAATTGACTCCCCTACTAGCCCGGCACCAACAGCAGTGGGCAAAAGCGTATTTGGGTGGCACCAACTCCCTGATCCCAGTCCGTCGGCCGCTGCACGGCGCGTGCACCACTCCTCTCTCCGCCGCCAGTGCTGCGCTACGCCTACTGTACTGCACATTATTTCCATCCGTCAAACGTCTGCCCGCCCCGTTGCGAGCCAGCCAGCTTGGGAGAGAGAGCGAGAGAGAGACTCAGAGGCAGAGACACAGGGCAGAGACATACACACACACCGCACACGCACACGCACACACGCGACACCAATACCACCAACACCACCAACACCCTCTTTCAGCACCGTCAATTCACCTCTTGCACGTCTGCTGCAGTCCGGCCACCGGCATCGCCCATTCGCTGCACCACGCTCAATCGAGCCGACTCCCACGCCCTCACGAGACTCGCCCGTGTTGTCCGACGCCGCATTCCACTGCACCCACCACGGGTACCTGCAGACGCCCGCACTGCCCACGCCGATACTCCAACACTCGCTTTTTCACCAAGAGCTAGAGCCTGTCGCTTCTGGAAGGAAAATCGGGGAAACCGCCCATTGGCGATGCTGAGGACTGCATTCGCTGGACACCAGGACTCGAGGCTTGGAGGATCTTGACTTCACACGCATTTGTGAACCTCGTTGCAATACTCCCGCATAGAACAACGCCCGCATACTACTCAGTGCGAACAAACGGACGCGTGCGAGTTGGCAGAGTCGCACCGGCGAACCGCTCTCCCTGCTCTCTCGCTTGAGACGACAAGACAGTGATATCACTCTTTTCACACATCAACTAGTATGTCTACCTTTTCACCGCTTCGGCCACACCGCAAAATTGCGGCTTCACGCGCTCAGCGTAGTTCCGAGAAGACGCCCACTAACATGTTCAGGTTCACCATGAATCGTCTACTAAATAGAAAGAAGACTGACGACAGTCTGCTGAGCAACGGCGATGGCCGTACGTCAAGTCCTACACCGACAGCAACATCGTCCACACCCAAAAAGAGCTCGACCAGCCGATGGAAGAACAAGAACCGCAAGGTCGAGGAAGAGCCAGAACCAAAACCGGAGCTCAATCTTACCGATATCCTCCCGTCGAACGATGACTTCCGCACAAGTCTGCTTATGGCCAATCTCTCACAGCGCTTCAGCATGTTGCGTGAGCAGGACAACCCCGGATCTCTTATGGGCAAGGCGAGCGATGACAGTGTTCTGGAGCCTAGGAGGCGATCACGAAAACTGGACTTTGGCTTTGGAGCAGGTGTGAGCGGCTTGACAGATATTGATGAGGTGCGCTCCATCAACAGCTCGATACGGCCACCATTCGCCGGCGGGAAACACGAATCATTCATGTCAGGAGACGGATACGCGAGCGAGGCAGAACACACGAATGTCATGGCTCGTTCACGGCCCGGCGAAGGCAATACTCTTTTCGGAGGAAGACAGAAGGTGTACATGATTCCCAAGAACGGCGCATCTACCAATGGTCTGGGAAAATTCGTTTACAACGACGATGTGGGCATGT
>Ga0265797_10005042_pt1 | contig 19609 bp, 18 predicted proteins | sample P2T30metagenome_FD_192433 | JGI IMG/M metagenome (GOLD analysis project Ga0265797, IMG submission 192433) | Plant litter microbial communities from East Loma Ridge, Irvine, California - P2 T30 | ecosystem: Environmental > Terrestrial > Plant litter > Unclassified | place: USA: California... | reverse complement strand
CTCGTTGCGCTTGTGGCCATCCTTGATCAGGCTTTTCGCCTCTTCGATGATCCACTGCGCTTCTTCGAGGTCGGACGAGGCCTCGTACACGCGCACCTGCTCGCCCTGCCCTTCGTCGGTGCGCAGGTTCTTGCCCAGGCGCTTGGTGTTATTCGAAATGAGGATGTTGGCGCTGTCGAGGATGTGACCATGCGAGCGGTAATTCTGCTCGAGCTTGATCAGGTTCCTGACCTGGTAGTCGCGCTCGAACGCCGACATATTGCCGACATTGGCGCCACGGAAAGCGTAGATGCTCTGGTCATCGTCGCCCACTGCGAACATGGCGCCGCCGCCCGATTCGCCCTGCCCGGCCAGCAGTTTCAGCAGGTTGTATTGCAGATCGTTGGTATCCTGGAACTCGTCGACCAGGATGTGGCGGAAACGCATCTGGTAGTGCTGGCGCAGCGGCGCATTGCGCGCCAGCAGTTCGTACGAGCGCAGCAGCAGCTCGGCGAAGTCGACCACGCCCTCGCGCTGACATTGCTGGTCATACAGTTCGTACAGCTCGACCATGCGGCGCTCGATCGGGTCGTGCGCTTCGAGCTGCGAGGCGCGCATGCCCTGGTCTTTCGAATTATTGATGAAATACATCAGGGCCTTGGCCGGATATTTTTCATCGTCGACGTTGTGCGCCTTGAGCATGCGCTTGATCAGCGAAATCTGGTCTTGCGAATCGAGGATCTGGAACGTTTGCGGCAGCGCGGCGTCGCGGTAGTGGGTGCGCAGCAGGCGGTTGCACAGGCCGTGGAAGGTGCCGATCCACATGCCGCGCGTATTGACCGGCAACATCGCCGATAAACGGGTCAGCATCTCCTTCGCCGCCTTGTTGGTGAACGTCACCGCCATGATGCCAGCCGGCGAGACCTGGTTGGTCTGGATCAGCCAGGCGATGCGCGTGGTAAGCACGCGCGTCTTGCCGGAGCCGGCGCCGGCCAGGATCAGGGCGCTCTGCGCCGGCAGGGTGACGGCAGCGAGCTGTTCGGGATTGAGGTTGTGAAGGAGGTTCTGCATGCGGCCATTATACCGACGAGGATACTGTATGCCCATCCAGTTTCGGCCATTCGTGTCGGCCTGCCACAAGCTGCGGTGGCACAGGCCCGTCTATCCTTGCGCGCGCGTGCGCTGGTATTCCGGCAGGCCGTCGTGCAGATCCATCCAGGCCAGACGGCTGCGTACAAACGTATGGTCGCGCGGCGGCACCTGCCCCGGATCGTCGAGGCTGGCGGTGGCGATGTCGATTTCGTCCGGCCAATCGTCGTCCTGGAACACCAGGCTGGCGCCGCACTGCGGACAAAAACCGCGCAGTGCATGTGCGCTCGAGCGCACTAGTTGCGGTGCATTTGCAGACCAGCGCAATTGTTCGCGCCTGACGCTGAACCAAGCCATTGCCGGCGCACCGGAAGCCTTGCGGCAATCAGTGCAATGACACAGGGTGCTGTTGAAGGGCTGGCCCTCGGCCTCATACCGCAGGGCGCCGCAAAAACATCCTCCCAACAATTTCATCACATTCTCCCCGTTGGCGTATCGTCGTTGATTGCACCCTGGAACTACTCGTAACGTCGCGCAACGTTGCGCTCAGCCCGCTAAAGCTGCGGCCGGGAAACCCCGTCCTTTCGCGCGCCGCTTCCCGATTATTTCGCTTATGTTAATAACAGATTCACGACAAGATCGTGTGGCCCGTCGTATCGAGCACCATCATGCCGCCTATTTCCGCATGCAACTGGACGGGCCAGTGGCATTTGCGTATGCGGGGCGGCAGCCAACCCAAGGAGAACCAATATGCTGAGTCGAATCATTACCGTGGCCGCACTGGCCGCTGGCGGCGTCATGCTGTCGAAGAAGTTCAAGCAAAACCGTGGCTTTGGCGCCAGCTCGTCGATCGTCGAAACGATCGAAGTCAATGTGCCGGTCAGTACCGCGTACAACCAGTTCACCCAGTTCGAAGACTTCCCGCAGTTCATGAAGAGCGTCAAGGAAATTCGCCAGCTCGACGACAAGCACCTGCACTGGACGGCCAACGTGGCCGGCGAAGACAAGGAATGGGACGCCGAAATCACCGAGCAGATCCCTGACAACCGCATCGCCTGGCGCAGCGTCACCGGCGTCAAGAATGGCGGCGTGGTCACCTTCCACAAGATCTCGGACACCTGCACCCGCATCGCGCTGCAGATGGACTACGAACCGGAAGGCACGCTCGAGTCGATCGGCGACGCGCTGGGCGCGGTGCGCATGGAAACGCGCTCGAACCTGACGAATTTCAAAGAGCTGCTCGAGAAACGCGGTAGCGAAACCGGCGCCTGGCGCGGCAAGGTCGATCAGCACTGATTCAACACCTGACCGCCAGGACATGACGGATCCACGCGCAAGCGTGGGTCCGTTTTTTCATGCGCAGCGCGCACTGCCTGCCGCCCTGCCTTACTCCTCGTGCGCCACCGGCTGCGGCCGCCGGCTGGTGACCACCAGCGCCGTCGCCGGCAACGCGACGTGCTCTACCTGCTTGGCCTGGGCCGCGATGAAGCCGTCCATCGCCGTCGCCAGGGTGTCCACCAGTTGCTTGCCATAGGCCTGTTCGATCAGCACGTACTGGCGCTCGACCAGGGGCGCGATCTCGTCGATCAGGCGGTCGCCCTTGGCGGCCAGGCGCACCAGCACGCGGCGCTGGTCGGCCGGCACGCGTTCGCGCTCGATCAGGCCCAGGTCTTCCATGCGTGACAGCACGCCGGTCATGCTGGGGCTGAGGATCTGGCACAGCTCGCACATCACGCGCGGCTCGAGCTGGCCGTGCTCGTCGAGCACGCGCAGGATGCGCCATTGCTGCTCGGTGACGCCGAAATGGTTGAGGATCGGGCGAAAATGCGACATCAGTGCGTCGCGCGCCTTCAGGAATACCTGGGGCAGATTGTGGTGGGTAATGCGGCGGGCCAAGACTACTCCGTAAAAGTGGGCGGGGTCAACGCTGGCCGTCGGGCAGGACAGCTTGACTAGCTAATATATTAGTGATTTACTGTGCGTGCTTCAACCAGCACGGCTCGTTCAGTTCGGGGTCGGTCCATAACAATCTTGCACATGCGCCTCGCGCGTATTCTTCAACGTGATTATCCGAGAGCGCCCCTCCGGGCTCAAGCTGTTCCTGCTGTTACGCGGTTCGGTGCTGCCGCGCATCCTGCCCACGCTGCTGGTCAATATCGCGGTCGCCACGTTCGTCACCTGGTCGCATGGCGACCTGTGGGACCTCAAGATCACGCTCACCACCATTCCTTTCACCCTGATCGGCCTGCCGATCGCGATCTTCCTCGGCTTTCGCAACAACTCGGCGTATGACCGTTTCTGGGAAGGCCGCAAGCTGTGGGGCGAACTGGTGCTGCGCTGCCGTAACCTGGCCCGACAGTGTAGCGGCCTGATCGATTATCCGGAACCGTTGCGCGACGCCAATGGCATGCAGGATGCGCGCGTGCGCATGGTCCGCCGCGCCATCGCTTATGTGCAAGCGCTGCGCGACCATTTGCGTAGCCAGCCCACTGCCCCGACAGTCGCATCGCTGCTGTTGCCAGCCGAGTACGAGGCCATGCAGCGCGCGGCCAACAAGCCCGACTTTTTGATGCTCGAAATGGGCGCCGACCTGCAGCGCTGCCTGCGCGAACAGCGCATCGAACCGTGCCTGGCCGCCAATCTCGACAGCACGCTGTCGGCAATGACTGCCGCCGGCGCGTCGTGCGAGCGCATCAAGAATACGCCGATTCCGTATTCGTACACGCTGCTGCTGCACCGCACCGCCTACATCTATTGCTTCTTGCTGCCGTTCGGCCTGGTCGATTCGATCGGCTTCATGACGCCGTTCGTGGTGGCGATCGTGGCCTATACCTTCTTCGGGCTCGACGCGCTGGGCGACGAGCTGGAAGAGCCGTTCGGCCTCGAGCCGAACGACTTGCCGCTGGACGCGATATGCCGCGCCATCGAGATCGACCTGCTCTGCGCCCTGCGCGCAGAGCAGGTGCCGCCGCCGCTGCAGGCGGTCGATTATTGCCTGACCTAGCTTGACTGAAAGATGGAAGGAACCATGCACCAAGATCACGAAGTTGCCAATCAGATTGCCCACGACCGCATCCGCCTGGCCAGCCTGCGCGAGCGCATCACCACACCGGCCGCGGCCGCCGAATGGATCCGCGACGGCATGACCGTCGGCATGAGCGGCTTTACCCGCGCCGGCGACGCCAAGGCGGTGCCGCTGGCGCTGGCCGAGCGCGCGCGCCGCGAGCCTTTCAAGATCACGCTGATCACCGGCGCCTCGCTCGGCAGCGACATCGACGCCACGCTGGCCGAATCGGGCGTGCTGGCGCGCCGCATGCCGTTCCAGGCCGACCCCACATTGCGGCGCGCGATCAATGCCGGCGAGGTGATGTTCATCGACCAGCATTTGTCCGAAACGGTCGAGCTGCTGCGCACGCGCCAGATCGCGCCGGTCGACGTCGCCATCGTGGAAGCGATCGCGATCACCGAAGACGGCGCCATCGTGCCCACCACCTCGGTCGGCAACAGCGCCAGCTTCGCGATCCTGGCCGACAAGGTGATCGTCGAAATCAACCTGAGCCAGTCGCCGGCGCTCGAAGGCCTGCACGACATCTTTATCCCGAAACACCGGCCGGCGCGCGAACCGATGCCGCTCATGAACGTGAGCGACCGCATCGGCACCAGCACGATCAACATCCCACCAGAAAAAATCGTCGCCATCGTGCTGACCGAGAAATGCGACAGCGCCTCGACCATCCTGCCGCCGGATGCCGAGACCGCCGCCATCGCCGGCCACCTGATCGATTTCTTCAACAGCGAGATCGCGGCCGGCCGCCTGACCGAGCGCCTGATGCCGCTCCAGGCCGGCATCGGCACCATCGCCAATGCTGTCGTCGCCGGCCTGATCGACGGTCCGTTCACGGGAATGAGCATGTATTCGGAAGTGCTGCAGGATTCGACCTTCGACCTGTTCGACGCGGGCAAGCTCGACTTTGCGTCGGGTTCCTCGATCACCTTGTCGGAACAAAAGGGCAAGCAGGTATTTGGTGAACTGGAGCGCTACAAGTCGCGCCTGGTGCTGCGCCCGCAAGAGGTGAGCAACCATCCGGAAGTGATCCGGCGCCTGGGCATCATCGCCATCAACACCGCGCTCGAGTTCGACATCTACGGCAACGTCAATTCGACCCACGTGCTGGGCACGCACATGATGAACGGCATCGGCGGCTCGGGCGACTTTGCGCGCAACGCCTATCTGTCGGTATTCGCCACAAAATCGGTCGCCAAGGGCGGCAAGATTTCAAGCATCGTGCCGATGGTGTCGCACGTCGACCATACCGAGCACGATGTCGATATCGTGGTGACCGACATCGGCCTGGCCGACCTGCGCGGCCTGGCGCCGCGCGAGCGGGCCGAACGCATCATCGAGCACTGCGTCGCCGAGCCGTATAAGAGCATGCTGCGCGACTATGTCGAAGAGGCCAGGCGCGGCGGCGGCCAGACCCCGCACGTGCTCGAAAAAGCCTATTCGTGGCACGTGCGCTACCGCGATACCGGCTCGATGCTGGCGGACGCCGCGCTGTAAGAATCAGCTCATGCCTGGCGCCGGGCGCGCCAGGCCCTTCGCGTGCGCAGCGCGGATCAGGGCGCGCACGCTGCGGTCGGCGGCCTTGCTTTCGCGCTCCATCTCCTTGCCGAGCGCGCCCATCTTCTTGCCCAGCGCATCCATCGGCTCACCGGCCTGCTCCATCTGGCGCCCGATGTCTTTCATCGATGCCTGCGACTGGCGCACCTGCGGCGAATTGTGGGCCTGCTCGATGCGCCGGCCGGCCGCCTCCATGCGCGCGCCGACGGCTTCCATCTCGCGCCCCAATCGCTCGCGCTCGGCGTCGTCGCGCGTCACGCCCATCTTGCGGCCCAGGCCTTCCATCTGCCTGGCCAGCGCTTCCATGCCTTCATCGACGCCCTGCATGTCGCGCTGCTTGGGCAAGTGCTGCATGCCGCCGGCGGCGCGCTCCATGTCGCGGCCAAGGGCGTCCATGGTCTTGCCGTGGCCATCCATCTGCTTGCTGTAGCCCTCCATCTGCGCGCCCAGGCGGTCGAGCGGCGCCCAGGCCGCGCGCGCCCTGGCCATCACGTCGGCATCCTCGATCACGTACGAACGCGCGCCTTCGCGGAACCAGATGAATTCGCCGTTGATGCTCTTCTGGGCGGCGCGCACGTCGTCCCAGTCGTCGCTGCTGCCACTGATGTTGAAGCCCTTGCCGGCGGCGCGCACCAGTGCATACGGTTCGCTCGCGGCCGCCACGCGCGTCACGCGCGCGCCTTCGCCGGCCGCCTGCGCGGGGGCCGCCATCGAGCCGAGTGCGGCGCAGCAGGCCAGGCCGAGCATCGGCACGACTAGTTTCCAGGGGGACGAACGGGTGCCCGATCGGGCGAGTTGCAAGGTATGGGACATGGCTTTCCTCTCGCGCCATTGCGGCGGCTGGTTGGGCAGCCGGGGCTGCCGATGAAAGCACTGTAGGTAAAGCGGTGCAACGCGACCAGCGGGGTGCGATGGACGGTTGAAAATGCGGAACAGGCGGCTGAAATGCGGGAAGCGCCGTGGCTGGCGCTTCCATCTTACTGAGCATACATACCGTCATTGCCGCCACCGGCAGCAATGACGCTCGCAATGGCGAGTCGGGTATCAGTACACCACGACCGAGCGAATCGACTCGCCCGACTTCATCAGATCGAAACCTTCATTGATGCGATCGAGCGGCAGGTGATGGGTGATCAGATCGTCGATGTTGATCTTGTTTTCCATGTACCAGTCGACGATCTTCGGCACGTCGGTGCGGCCGCGGGCGCCGCCGAAGGCCGAACCCTTCCATTCGCGGCCGGTCACCAGCTGGAACGGACGGGTCGAAATTTCTTGCCCGGCTGCCGCCACCCCGATGATGATCGACTGGCCCCAGCCCTTGTGGCAGCATTCCAGCGCCTGGCGCATGGTGTTGACGTTGCCGACACACTCGAACGAGTAATCGGCGCCGCCGTCGGTCAATTGCACGATCGCGTCGACCACGTTCTCGACCTTGGTCGGGTTGATGAAATGGGTCATGCCGAACTTGCGCGCCATTGCTTCGCGTTCCGGGTTCAGGTCAACGCCGATGATCTTGTCGGCGCCCACCATTTTTGCCGCCTGGATCACGTTCAGGCCGATGCCGCCCAGGCCGAACACGACCACGTTGGCGCCCGCTTCGACCTTGGCGGTGAAGATCACGGCGCCGATGCCGGTGGTCACGCCGCAGCCGATGTAGCAGATCTTGTCGAATGGCGCGTCATTGCGCACCTTGGCCAGGGCGATCTCGGGCACCACGATGTAGTTCGAGAAGGTCGACGTACCCATGTAGTGGTAGATCGGCTGGCCGTCGATCGAAAAGCGGGACGTGGCATCGGGCATCAGGCCGCGGCCCTGGGTGCTGCGGATCGCCTGGCACAGGTTGGTCTTTTGCGACAGGCAGAATTTGCACTGGCGACACTCCGGCGTGTACAGCGGAATGACGTGGTCGTCCTTGCGCAGGCTGGTCACGCCCGGGCCCACATCGACCACCACGCCGGCGCCTTCGTGGCCCAGGATGGCGGGGAAGATGCCTTCAGGATCGGCACCCGACAGGGTGTAGTAGTCGGTGTGGCAGATGCCGGTGGCCTTGACTTCGACCAGCACTTCGCCGGCCTTCGGGCCTTCGAGCTCGACTTCTTCGATCGTGAGCGGGTGGCCCGCCTTCCATGCAATTGCTGCCTTGGTTTTCATTCGTAATCCTATTGCTTGATGATGGTTCGCGCCGCTGTATTGATGCGTTAAGGGCGCGCTGCAAGGGTGACATGATAGCAAGCTTGGGGAATCACGGTCGCCCACGCCCCCGGATGCGTTCGCCAATGGCGGCATGCATCGCGCCCAGCGTTTCTTCGGCCGCCAGGATCTGTTCGGCCACGTCGCCCACCTTGCGCCGCTGCGTGCGCGCCTGATCGCGCATCACGTCGAAGGCCAGGTTGCGGTCGATGTGGAAGCGCGCCATCAGGATGCCCACCGCAATGCTGGTCTCGCGCCCGGCGGCCAGCGCCGAGGTCAGGCTGGCTTCGCTGCGCTGCAGGCGCCGGATGTCGTCGCCCCGCGCCAGCGCCGCCTGGAACGCCGGCAGCAGGCGCGCCGCGTCGATCGGCTTGACCAGGTAGCCAACCGCGCCGGCGTCGGCCGCGGCGCGCGCGCTGAGCGCGTCGTCGCTGGCCGAGAGGAACATGAAAGGCAAGCTGGTTTCGCCGCGCAGCAGGCCGGCCAGTTCGAGGCCGGACATGCCCGGCATCTCGATATCAAGCAGCACCAGCGCGATGTCGGCGCCGCGCTCTTCGATCACGCGCAGGGCCTGGGCCGACGTACCGGCGTCGACCGTGTCGTGGCCGGCATGGCGCAGCACCTCGCCCAGGTATTCGCGCAGCAGCGCGTCGTCGTCGACGATCAGGACCAGGCGCCGTGGGGCCGATGGCGAATTCATGCTGCCTCCTGTGCAGACGGTACGGTGGCGCCGGCACGCCGGCGATGTTGCCGAAGATTGCGCAACACATGAAAAATATAGCATGCGCGCAAGGTAGCGCGCCAATCGGGAACTCGACTATGTCAGACGCATGGTTTTGGGCGGCGTAGCGTCACACGCGTAAAATACGGCCTTGATCTCCCACCTGCAGACCTATCTCATGGAAACCATCGACCAGCGTTATCTCGTCCAACAAAACAAGCGCGTCAGCGACGGCAAGGCGCCGCCCGTTTTCGCAAAAGTCATGCGCAGCAAGGAAGGCAAGTTCGAAGGCGTTTCGTTTATCAAGAACAAGGAAAAAGCCACCATCATGACGGTGGCCGAGGCCAACGAAGTCGTCGCGTGGGCCACGACGAAAAAGGGCAGCGCGCACGAATACGACACCAAGATCATCTGCGTCGGCCAGTAATCACACGGCCGTTCGCACGCCCTCAGGCGGCCAGCGCCAGCCGCATGCGCTGCTCCATCAAGGCCGAGCCAGGACGGAACGGTTCGCGCAGCCCGGTGTCGGCGAACCCGATACGCTGGTACAGACCAATCGCGGGCAGGTTGTCGCAGTTCACGCCCAGCTGCAGCGCCTGGGCCTGGCGCGCGCGAGCCCAGCCGATCGCCGCGTCCAGTAGCGCCCCGGCGATGCCCTGCCCGCGCGCGCCGGGTGCGACCCACATCTGGAACAGATTGACGATGCTGGCGTCATCGGCGTCGACCTTGGCCCAGGCCATGCCGACCGCCTCGCCCTGCCGTTCGGCCAGCAGCGGATAGTCCTTGCCGGACGCCGCCGCCGCATCCAGGCGTGCCGCCCAGGCCTCGGGCGGCAATACTTGCTGGGTGTCGAGCGTGGTGCTGAACGCGTGCGGCGCGTCGGCCAGGGCGCGCAGGCGAATCTCGCGGTAGGCCTGCCATTCAGTGGCAAGGAAAGGCCGGATCAAACATGCTGGCTGCTGGCAAACCATGGCGACTCCTGTGTGAAGAATCTTGATTCTAGCAAGCAATTTCGCCGGCCCGGATTAATCCTGATCCCACTCATCACGCTCGCGCCGGCGCACGCGTCCGACCGCAATCCGCGAGCGTGTCGTAAATGCGATCAGGCGCGCCACCACCACCGCCAGGTACATCAGGCCGATCAGCATCTCGACGCTGGCCAGCGCGCGTGCATGGACGGTCAATGGGATCACGTCGCCGATGCCGGTGCTCGACAGCAGGGCGAAGCTCAGGTAATTGAGCTCGGTCCAGGTGCGCGGCGAGCTGGCGTTGATGGCGGCGGCGAAGGTGCCGGGATGAACTTCCTGCAGCATCACGTACAAATGGGTGAATCCCCAGGCCAGCAGGGTGAAGGTGGCGCCGGCCGCGAACAGCTCGTCGGTGGTGGCGCGCTCGTCGTTCATCATGTAGGCGATCAGGCTGCCCGCCGCATAGAAGTAGAACAGCGCTTCGAGCCCGGACGACCAGGCCAGCAGCTGATGCATGCCGAGCAGGATCTGCGCCAGCAGCAGGACGATGATCGGCACCGCCAGCGCCCAGCTGACGCGCACCTCGCCCGGCGTGCGCCGCACCATGCGGATGGTGAACGCCAGCACCACGATCCCGAACACATTCAAGGCGACCCGCCCGGCGGCCGTGCCTTCGATGAACGGGTAGCTCAGCATGCCGAGCAGTTGCACCAGCAGCAGGATGGCGGACGGGTGGCGGCGGGTGTGGATGAACAGGCGCAGTGGCAACATGGGGCGCAAAATAAGTCTGAATGCGCCCATTGTAGGGTCAAGGCGGCGCAAACAGCGGCGCGAACGCGCGCGCCGCCGCGCCCGGGTCGGCTTCTGCATACACGCTCGTGATCGCCGCCACCAGGTCGGCGCCGCGCGCCACCAGCGGCGCGGCGTTGGCTGGCGTCATGCCGCCGATGATCACGATCGGCAGCGCGATCTCGGCGCGCGCCCGGTCCAGCAGTTCGGGCGCCGTGACGAAGGTATATTTCTTGACCGGCGACGGATAGAAGCCGCCAAAGGCGACGTAGCTGGCCCCTTGCGCCTGCGCCGCGCGCGCCAAGTCGAGCTCGCCGTAGCACGAGGCGCCGACAATCTTGTCGCGCCCCAGCAACGCGCGCGCCTCGGCAATGCCCTGGTCGGACTGGCCCACGTGCGCGCCGTCGGCGTCGAGCGCCATGCACAGGTCGAGGTGGTCGTTGATGACCAAAGGCCGGCCGTGGCGGCGGCACAGTGCCAGCAGCGCCGCCGCCTGTTCGGCGCGCAGTGCGGCGCTGGCGTCCTTGTGGCGGTATTGCACCAGCGCCGCGCCAGCAGTCAAAGCGGCGTCGGTGGCGGCCAGCAGCCGCTCGGTGTCATCCCAGTTGGGGGTGACCAGATACAAGCCTCGCATGGCGGCTCCTTTCATGATGATTGCAAAAGGCGGCGCGGGATGCGCTGCCCCGGCGCCAGCGCGAACGACTCGACCAGCGTGCGGTAGGTATAGTCCTGGGCGCCGATCAGCGCCTGCTCCATTTCCTGGCCCAGCGCCAGGCGCGCGACGACGCTCGCCGCCAGCGTGCAGCCGCTGCCGTGATAGGTCGCGTCCAGCCGTGGCCAGCGCCAGCTGCGCACTTCTTGCCCGTGGCGCAGCCAGGTATTGCGCACCACCTCGCCCTGCACGTCGCCGCCGGTGACCAGCACGTGTTCGCAGTCGAGTTCGCCCAGCAGCCCGGCCTCGTGCAGGTTGGGCAGCGCGACCGTCGCCAGCGGCAGCAACTGGCGCACGGCGGCGATGGCGTCGCCCTGCCCCAGCGCGTAGCCGTGGCCGCTGAACAGCACCGGGTCGAGCACCACCGGCAAATCGGGTTGCCGCACGCGCAGCTCGCGCACGATCCGGGCGATGGCGGCGGCGTTTTCACCATTGCCGGGGATGCCGATCTTGACCGCCCTGATGTCGAACGCGGCCAGGAGCGGCGCAGCTTGCTGCGCGATCAGGTGCGTCTCGACCGGCATCGCGCCGAACACGCGGTTGTTGTCCTGCGCGGTGAGCGCGGTGGCCACCGGCAGCGCGTGGGCGCCCTGCGCCGCGATGGCCAGGATGTCGGCCGCCAGACCGGCGCCGCCGCCGGGATCGAGCCCGGCGAAGACCAGTACCGCGGGCGGGGTCATGGGGTGATCTTTCCCTCGAGCGGCGACGATGGCGAGGCCGCGAAGCGCTTCGGCATGCGCCCGGCCAGGCAGGCGTCGCGCCCGGCCAGCACCGCATGCTTCATCGCGCGCGCCATGCGCACCGGATCGCGCGCGCCGGCAATCGCGGTATTCATCAGCACGCCGTCGCAACCGAGCTCCATCGCGATGGCGGCGTCGGAGGCGGTGCCGACGCCGGCGTCGACCAGCACCGGCACCGTGGCCTGCTCGATGATCAAGGACAGGTTCCACGGATTGACGATGCCCATCCCGGAGCCGATCAGCGACGCCAGCGGCATCACCGCCACGCAGCCGATCTCTTGCAGGATGCGGGCCTGGATCGGATCGTCGCTGCAATACACCATCACGTCGAAGCCGTCGCGCACCAGGATTTCGGCCGCCTTCAGCGTTTCGGGCATGTGCGGGAACAGCGTCTTCTGGTCGCCCAGCACCTCGAGCTTGACCAGCTTGCGCCCGCCAAGCAGTTCGCGCGCCATCTGCAGCGTGTAGACCGCGTCCTGCGCCGTGTAGCAGCCGGCCGTGTTGGGCAAGATCGTGAATTCGGACGGCGGCAGCACGTCCAGCAGGCTCGGCGCGTTCGGGTCCTGGCCGATGTTGACGCGTCGGATCGCCACCGTGATGATCTCGGCGCCGGCCGCCAGCGTGGCTTCGCGCGTCTCGGCCAGGTCGCGGTACTTGCCGCTGCCAACCAGCAGGCGCGATCCGTAGGCGCGGCCGGCGATGGTCAGCGGCGCGTCGTTGTTCAGTTCTGTCATAGCATTCATTGTCGTTGTCTCCTTAGCCGCCACCGATGGCGCGCACGATATCGACCTTGTCGTTTTGCTGCAGGCGGCGCTCGAGCCACTGCTGGCGCGGCACCACTTCGCGATTGACCGCCAGCGCGATGCCCTGCGCCGGCATGCCCAATTGCTCCAGCAAGCCGGACAAGGTCTGCCCGGCCGGCACGCTGCACGGCGCGCCGTTGACGTCGATCTGCGTCATTCAGACCTCGCGGTAGAGTTGGGCGCCGTTCTTGACGAACTCGATCGCCTTTTCCTGCATCCCCTGCTGCATGATCGAGCCGTATCCGGCGCCTTCGTTCATGCCCTTGGCGGCGGCATACTCGCGCACCTCCTGGGTGATCTTCATCGAACAGAAATGGGGGCCGCACATCGAGCAGAAGTGGGCCACCTTGGCCGAATCCTTGGGCAGGGTCTCATCGTGGAATTCGCGCGCCTTGTCAGGGTCCAGGCCCAGGTTGAACTGGTCGTCCCAGCGAAACTCGAAGCGCGCCTTCGACAGTGCGTTGTCGCGCAGCTGCGCACCCGGATGGCCCTTGGCCAGGTCGGCGGCGTGGGCGGCGATTTTATAGGTGATGATGCCGTCCTTGACATCGTTCTTGTCGGGCAGGCCGAGGTGCTCCTTGGGCGTGACGTAGCACAGCATGGCGGTGCCGTACCAGCCGATGGTGGCGGCGCCGATACCGGACGTGATGTGGTCGTAGCCGGGCGCGATATCGGTGGTGAGCGGCCCCAGCGTGTAGAACGGCGCCTCGTGGCACTGTTCCAGCTGCAGGTCCATGTTTTCCTTGATCAGGTGCAGCGGCACGTGGCCCGGGCCTTCGATGATGGTCTGCACATCGTGCTTCCAGGCCACTTGCGTGAGTTCGCCCAGGGTCTTGAGTTCGGCCAGCTGCGCTTCGTCGTTGGCGTCGTAGATCGAGCCGGGGCGCAGGCCGTCGCCCAGGCTGAACGAGACGTCATACGCCTTCATGATCTCGCAGATGTCCTCGAAGTGGGTGTAGAGGAACGATTCACGGTGGTGCGCCAGGCACCACTTGGCCATGATCGAGCCGCCGCGCGAGACGATGCCGGTCAGGCGCCTGGCCGTCATCGGCACATACGCCAGGCGCACGCCGGCGTGGATGGTGAAGTAGTCCACGCCCTGCTCGGCCTGTTCGATCAGGGTGTCGCGGAAGATCTCCCAGGTCAGGTCTTCGGCCTTGCCATTGACCTTTTCCAGCGCCTGGTAGATCGGCACGGTGCCGATCGGGACCGGGCTGTTACGGATGATCCATTCGCGCGTCTCGTGGATATGCTTGCCGGTGGACAGGTCCATCACGGTGTCGGCGCCCCAGCGGATCGACCAGGTCATTTTTTCCACTTCCTCGCCGATCGACGACGTCACGGCCGAGTTGCCGATATTGGCATTGACCTTGACCAGGAAGTTGCGACCGATGATCATCGGCTCGAGTTCGGGATGGTTGATGTTGGCCGGGATCACGGCGCGCCCGCGCGCAACTTCGGAACGCACGAATTCGGGCGTGATCTCGTCGGGAATGCTGGCGCCGAACGATTGGCCCGGATGCTGGCGCGCCATCAGGTCGGCCATGCGCTGGCCCATCGGCCCCGAGCTCTGCATCGACGCGATGTACTCCTTGCGCTGCATGTTCTCGCGCAGGGCGATGAATTCCATCTCGGGCGTGATGATGCCCTGGCGCGCGTAGTGCATCTGGGTGACGTTGGCGCCCGCACGCGCACGGCGCGGCGCGCGCTGCAGGTTGAAGCGCAGCGCCGACAAGGCCGGATCGGTCAGGCGCGCCTGGCCGTAGTGCGAGCTGGGGCCGGCCAGTTGCTCGGTGTCGTCGCGCCCGGCGATCCACGGCGCGCGCGGCGAATCGAGGCCGCTGCGGATATCGATCGCGGCCGCCGGATCGGTGTAGGCGCCGGACGTGTCATACACATACAGCGGCGGATTGGCTTCGCCGCCGAAGCTGTCCGAGGTAGCCGATTGCGAGATTTCGCGCATCGGCACGCGGATATCCGGACGGCTGCCTTCGATGTAGATCTTGCGGGAATTGGGTAGCGGCTTGACGGCCGCGCTGTCCACCGTGGCGGTGGCGGAATCGAATTTAATCGATGCGTTCAGAGGTGCGTTCATGTGGCTCCCTTTGCTTGCGGAGCCAGCAAAGGAGGTGCCAAACGTGACGCGATCAGCACGGGCGCAACTGCGCACGGCCACCGCTCGTCGAAGATCGGCTGCTTCCCTTCGCTGGCATTATCCAGATCAGGTTCGGAGGGTATTTCTCACCAACGCGGCATCGTTTGATGCATGCCGCGCAGGACCCCTAGCGTTTGCCGCCAAATTGGCAGCGATCCGATTATAGCGCCGAAGCCGGGCGCCACCACAAGTCTTTTTTTACAACATGGGCGGCTCCTCGCCCATCGGGTGCAACTGCAGTTCGCCGTTGATGAAGCGCACTTCGACGAACGGTGTCTGCGCCGGCTCGATGACGCGCACCACATGCGGCCCGTCGTCGACCTGCACCTCGAGCTGCACGCTCGGCGCCTCGACCTGCATCTCGAGTGAGTCGGCGCGCGAGATGGTCCAGTCGGTGCTGACCCCGGATTTGCGGAACACCTCCTTGCCGTCGACCCGCACGCTCACGGTATTGTTCTGAAACCCTTCGCCCAGCCTTACGCCCAAGGTCATGACGGTTCTCGCTTTCTGCGCTTGTGCAGCGCTTGTCGTGGTGGTTTTTTCAGTAGCAGCCGTCGTTGCAGCAGCGGTGAGCGCACTGGCAGGCACGCCTGGCGGGCTGCGCGCATCGCAGCCCGTTCCGGAAAATGCCGACGCCAGCACCAGGATCAGCGCCAGCGCCGGCACGGCCGCCCAGTACGCTCGGCTCGGCATGCCCCGTTCAGCGCCGGCGGGCGGCTGACGACACCGACAGCTGGCTCAGGGTAGCACTCGCCGACTTCTCGTCGCCGATCGATTTCTGCACGCTCGACAGCGACATCAAGGCCTGGTCTTGCGTCACCGGATCGAGTACGTGCGCCGCGGTGACGTTCGATAGCAGCGCAATACTTTCCTCGGGTTTCGCTTCGCGGATATCGACCGGTTTGCCTTCGCTCGCGCACACGGTCTTGAAGGTGCGGCCCAGGTTGACGCCCTTGATCATGCGTACATAGGTCGCCATCGGATGCGCGTCGAACCGGTCGAGCACCTCTTCGAACGCTTCGTTACCGGCGCGCAGGGCCTCTTCATCCGAGCCTTGCAGATACAGCAGCGTGCCCTGCTCGTCGCCCAGGAACAGTTCGGCCATGCGGTCTTCATCATGGCTGACCGGGTAGCGCACGCGAATCGTCAGGATATCGGACATCACCTGCGAGCCATCGAGCGCCGCATACACCGCGCGCACCTTGTAATGACCCGGCTGCTCGAAGTAGAAACCATCCTTGCCGTAGCCGATATAGGCGCTTTCGCACAGCTCGTCGCTGGCGCCGAGCAGGCTCTGACGATCGCCCACGAGATGATCAATCAATGGTTCATAGGCACAGATCTGGCCACTTGGCTTTTGCAGCACGACCCGCACCAACCCGTAGTTGGGGTGCAGCCAGCTGTGGGCGCGCCGGCCGCGCGTGTCGGTCGAGGTGAGCTTGAATTGAAGCACCACCGGTTCACCCAGCGCGAAACTCTTCTGGTACGTGGAAATCTGCAGCGCCAGTCCGGATTCGTCGGACAGCGGATCGGCCATCACTTCGCGACCGAGCGAGGCGCCGGTGGCAAAGTTGCTGCCGCCCATGACGACGTCGTTGCGGAAGCCGTGGCGCAAGTGAATCAGTTCTTCGTCATCGAAGCGGAAATCGAAATTGCTCCAGAAGCCGGGGGCGCCGCCGTTCGGGTAGTTCCATGGGTAGTTCATCCACGACAGCGCATCGGGCCGGTTGGCCTTGGGCGGCGAGGCAAACGATTTCTGCCACGAGTGCAACAGGTTGAAGCAGTGGCCCAGTTCATGCACGTAGGTGTAGGCCTGCAGCCGCAACTGCTCGGCCGTGACGCCGCCGATGCCGGCATGGAATACGGCGCAGCCCTGGCGCTGCTTGCCCGCCTGGTCGAACATGATGCCGTACAGGCCGCTACCCAGATCGTGGTTCTGCGCCACCAGCTGCCATACGCACCATTGCGGCAAGTCGGCCCACAGCGAGAATTGGGTCTGCATCGAGGCATGCAGCTCGGCGTTGCTCCACTTGGCCCCGGCGCCGGCCGCGGCAATGTTGATCACGTTGTTGCCGGCGGTGGGCGACATGCCGATACCGGCCTCGGCGAAGGCGCTGACCACGCTGATGTTGCGCGCAGCACCACCCGATGGCAGCGAACCACTGTTATAGCTAGCGAACTGCGGGGTGACGACGTCGGATACGCGATCGGTTTCGATCCGTACCGCGCGAAACTGCGCCGCCGAGAACGGGCATGGATAGAGCGCGCCCGGCGCGTTGGCGATGGTATAGAACTGCAGGCTGGCGGGCGCCTGTGGATTGAAGAAATTTACCCGCGCAATGGTGACCTGCACGATCGGCGCGCCGGCCGCGAACGTGAAGCGTCCAAGGCCGCGCGCGACGATCTTGCTGGCGGTGACGGTGATGGCCGGGGCGTCGACCGTGAACGAGCCGAAATAACTCTTGGTATGCCCGACGGTCTGGTAAAAATCGCCGCTGACGCGCTTCATGGTGCGGCCGCGGTCGACGTCGACGCGCAGCTCGACCTGGAACGCGCCCAGCGCGCCCTTGTAGCATCCGCTGACCGCCTTCTTGAGGATCGGGATCGGTAACGGCAGCGGCGGCTTCGGTATCGGCAGCGGTATCGGCAACGGCAGCGGCAGCGCTTCGGCCGCCACGCCGCCGGTCTGGGGCGCGGCGCCGGTGTCGTGCTCGCCCAGGCCCAGCTCGCCGTTCGACAGGCCCGAGATTTCTTCGTAGCTCATTTGCCCGTTTCCGTCGTCGTACATTTCATCGCTGACAGTATCGATCCCGGTTGGATCCAATGGTGACATGGTGTTCTCCGTATTTTTGCAGCCGCGGCATGCGGCCAGACGTTGCGCGCAGGCGCCGCGAAAATGCGGTGATACCCGCCTTTCTGCTCGGCTGCGCGCTCATTCGCAACAGGACTGTTCCTTCCTCTTGAAACCTTTGTTTTTCTTTGACTGCGCGAGTTCACGATACGATTCGTTGAGGCCGCTGTTATTCAGCGCGATGCACTGCGTGTTTAGAGGCAGATCAAGGGAAACTGATTGAAGTGGGCAGGGAATGCAGAAGATGGCCGGTTAGCGTGGTTTTGACGCTGCCGCCGGATAGGCTGGGGCGCACAAGGTGACCTATAATGGTTTCTTTCGCAAAATTCATACGCCACCACATCATGGAATTAGCCAAGTCTTTCGAGCCAGCCGACATTGAACAATTCTGGCGCGCCGAGTGGGAACAGCGCGGTTACTACACCGCCACCATGGACGAGGGCAAGCCGTCGTTCAGCATCCAGCTGCCGCCGCCGAACGTGACCGGCACCCTGCACATGGGCCACGCGTTCAACCAGACCGTCATGGATGGCCTGACCCGCTACTACCGCATGCGCGGCCACAACACCGCCTGGGTGCCGGGCACCGACCACGCCGGCATCGCGACCCAGATCGTGGTCGAGCGCCAGCTCGACGCCCAGAAGATCTCGCGCCACGACCTCGGCCGCGAGAAGTTCCTGGAAAAAGTCTGGGAGTGGAAGGAACAGTCGGGCAACACCATCACCGGCCAGATGCGCCGCCTGGGCACCTCGCCCGACTGGAAGCGCGAATACTTCACGATGGACGAGCCGCGCAGCAAGACCGTGGTCGAGGTCTTCGTGCGCCTGTACGAGCAGGGCCTGATCTACCGCGGCAAGCGCCTGGTGAACTGGGATCCGAAGCTGGGCACGGCCGTATCCGACCTGGAAGTCGATTCGCAAGAAGAAGACGGCTCGATGTGGTACCTGCAGTACCCGCTCAGCGATGGCAGCGGCCGCCTGACAGTGGCCACCACCCGCCCTGAAACGATGCTGGGCGACGTCGCGGTGGCGGTCGATCCGACCGATGAGCGGTATGTCCACCTGGTCGGCAAGATGCTGACCCTGCCGCTGACGGGACGCCAGGTGCCGATCATCGCCGACAGCTATGTCGACAAGGAATTCGGCACCGGCTGCGTCAAGATCACGCCGGCGCACGATTTCAACGACTACGCGGTCGGCCAGCGCGCCGGCCTCGAGCCGATCAATATCTTCACGCTCGACGCCAGGATCAACGAGAACGCGCCAGCCCAGTACCAGGGCCTGGACCGCTTTGCCGCGCGCAAGCAGATCGTGGCCGATCTCGAAGCGCAAGGTTTCCTGGAACAGGTCAAGCCGCACAAGCTGATGGTGCCGCGCGGCGACCGTACCGGCGTCGTGATCGAACCAATGCTCACCGACCAGTGGTTCGTGGCCATGACCAAGCCGGCCCCGGAAGGCACCTTCAATCCGGGCAAGTCGATCACCGACGTGGCGCTTGAGAAAGTGGCCGACGGCTCGATCAAGTTTGTGCCGGAAAACTGGAGCACCACCTACAACCAGTGGCTGGGCAATATCCAGGACTGGTGCATCTCGCGTCAATTGTGGTGGGGCCACCAGATCCCGGCCTGGTTCGCCGAAGACGGCAGCATCGTCGTGGCCCGCAACGAAGAAGAAGCGCACGCCAAGGCGGCCGCGCAAGGCATCACGGGCGCGCTGCGCCGCGACGACGACGTGCTCGACACCTGGTTCTCGTCGGCGCTGGTGCCGTTCTCGACCATGGGCTGGCCGGAAGAAACCCCGGACATGAAGATGTTCATGCCGTCGTCGGTGCTGGTCACCGGCTTCGACATCATCTTCTTCTGGGTCGCGCGCATGGTCATGATGACCGCCCACTTCACCGGCAAGGTGCCGTTCGAGACCGTGTACGTGCACGGCCTGGTGCGCGATTCGCAGGGCCAGAAGATGTCGAAGTCGAAGGGCAACACGCTCGAC